>Ga0335070_10004466_pt1 | contig 16360 bp, 16 predicted proteins | sample Lox_Sample_13_FD_206722 | JGI IMG/M metagenome (GOLD analysis project Ga0335070, IMG submission 206722) | Soil microbial communities from Loxahatchee National Wildlife Refuge, Florida, United States - Lox_Sample_1.3 | ecosystem: Environmental > Terrestrial > Soil > Wetlands | place: USA... | reverse complement strand
CGACCGACAGAGGGGTCATTTATACGCCTGCATCTTGAAATCCCAAATTTCAAGCACCAAATTCCAAACAATTACCAAATGTCAAATGTTCCGAGACCGAACTGTCAGTCGCGTCATACAGGTTCTTGCTCTTGATTATTTGAATATTGGGAAATTGTTTGCGATTTCGATATTGGGATTTGGAATTTAAGGCCAGGAATTCCAATACGTTTGGCGGTAATTATGCACGTTTTCAAACCGACCAAAGAGGAACTGATAGCTGCCCGCGGAAAGGCGGTGCCCGACGTCATCGCACCGAATCTCCACATACTCTTTTGCGGCATCAACCCTGGGCTCTATTCGGGTGCCACAGGACATCACTTTGCGCGACCGGGTAACCGGTTCTGGCCCGTGCTGCATGCTGCCGGGTTTACCGACAGGCTCTTTTCGCCATTCGAGGAACAAGAGCTTCTGAAACGCGGCTATGGCATCACAAATATCGTGAACCGCACAACCGCTAATGCTGCAGAGCTCTCGTTGAGCGAATTGGAGGAGGGTGCCAAGCGCCTCACGAAGACGGTGTTCAAATACAAGCCACGGATCGTTGCGGTGCTGGGAGTGGAAGCGTACCGAAAGGCGTTTGGCAGGCGGGACGCTATTCTGGGATTACAGGAGGAGCGAATCGGAGATTCCAGGGTCTGGATACTTCCTAACCCCAGCGGCCTCAACGCCCATTACCAGCTGAAGGATCTCGCCAAACTGTTCAGGCAGCTCCGGGAGGCCTCACAGCGCCAGCTGTGATGAACGGGGAGGCCACAAATTATAAAAGGAAAAACACGACTACAACGCTTCCGGTCTCTATGTCGGGTGGAATTTCGATGCATAACGCGAAGACGAGGGGTCACCGCCCGGAGGCGTACGAGCAACACCGGTACCAACCGCTTTAGCCGGGCACCCGCGGCCAGCCAAATCCTTCACTCGCGGGTGGCAAACCGTGTGATCCCCGAAGTCGACAAAGTTAGGCGCGAAAAGCCGCCCGGCACACACGGACTTTTGACGAAGGCGCCCCTATGGCGCCTTCCGCTCGATGTCTGCCAGTATAAGCGCGCTGAACCTGCGCGAAATCCTTCCGGCAACTCTTGTCAGGGCTTCCCTTTTATTAGGATCTTCCAGATTTATATCCTGACAGCTGTAAGGTTCCGCATCCAGGAATGACCAGTTCTTGATGAATCGGCCATCTTTTTTTGAAAGAGCTAGGGTCACCGTGACGTATATCGTCTTCTCTATTGCCAGGCCATCCGCGTCGAACGCGTCCGGCACGATTCTAACGTTGGTAATGCTACCCTGCAAAGTATTCGATGCGCCCGACTTGTTGATGTCAAAAAGACCGCTCGTGACCAGCTCCTTTGTGAATGCCTCGGTAAAAGGTTGGGACATTTCAGGCTCCAAGGTCTGATTCTTGAAGACCGGGACATCGAGAGAAACCACCTCGCCCTGGTAGATGCCTTTTTGCCCCCGGACGATCGTGTATCCGCAGGAGGCCAGGAATAGAAAGGAGAGCAATACCGCAAGAAGCCTCGTGCAAGAAAGCCTGTCCGTCATGCTTAGCATACCAGGTTCACCAGTTTGTTAGGGATCACGATAAACTTCCGAATCTCCCTGTCTTCGATATGCCTTTTTACCTTGTCAAGAGAGAGCACAACCTGTTTCAGGGCTGTCTCGTCCAGATCGCGTTCCACCTCGCACGTATCCCTCAGTTTACCGTTCACCTGGATTGCCACCGTTACCCTTTGTTCCCTGATGTAGGCCTCATTGAATACCGGCCATGGGCGGTCGATCACACGGCCCGTTGCTCCAAGCCCCTCCCACAGCTCCTCCGTAAGGTGCGGGCAGAAGGGGCTCAGGAGTATGATAAGGTTCTCAATCACACCCTTCAAGAGTTGAAGCTCTCCATCCTTCCTTTCGGCCTCGATAAATTTATAGATAGCGTTTACCAGTTCCATGATGCTTGCGATTGCCGTATTGAGGTGAAACCTCTCCACGTCCTCGGTTACCTTCTTGATTGTTTTATGGATCATATAGACAAGCCGGGAGCTCTCCTCGCTCTGGGTGTTTTCCGAGTCCCCTTCAATCGTCGCCGGAAGATTTCTGAGTGTGTCGGCGCGGTCAATGATGAGCCTCCAAACCCTTTGCAGAAAGCGATAGCAACCCTCAACGCCTTTGTCACTCCAGTCCAGATCTTTTTCGGGTGGAGACGCAAATAGACAGAATAGACGCGCCGTATCCGCTCCATAGCGCTCAATCAGGTAATCGGGGTCAACCACGTTCCCTTTCGATTTGCTCATTTTGGCGCCGTCTTTTATCACCATACCCTGCGTGAGAAGGTTCTCGAAAGGTTCCCTCGCCGCCACGAATCCCAGCTCGTTTATTATTCTGTTAAAAAACCTGGAATAGAGAAGGTGGAGCACTGCGTGTTCGATACCCCCAATATACTGGTCCACAGGCATCCAGTAATCGACACGCTTCCGGTCGAGCGGCGCTTCCTTGTAGCCGGGGCATGCGTACCTGAGGAAGTACCAGGACGATTCAACAAAGGTGTCCATGGTGTCGGTCTCGCGTCTGGCATCCCGGCCGCAGGTGGGACACTTTACCCGATAGAACTCCGGGTACTCAGACAGCGGTGATTTCCCCACCAGCTTAATGTGAAGGTCGAGCGGCAGCTTCACCGGCAAATCCTGGTAAGGCACAGGAACCACCCCGCAACTTTCGCAGTAGATAATGGGGATGGGGGCGCCCCAGTAGCGCTGCCGCGAGATGCCCCAATCCCTTAGGCGATAGTTCACCGTTCCTTTACCTATACCCTTTCCTTCAAGGTAGGAAATAATCTGGGGAATAGCCTCTCTGTTCTGGCGCCCGTTGAAAGAGCCTGAGTTGGTCATGATGCCGTCGCCCTCGTACGCTTGCTCCATGAGGGCTGCGTCAAGCGCTCTCTCTTCAGGCATAATGGTAACGACGATAGGCAGACCGTACGCTTTTGCGAATTCGAAGTCCCGTTGGTCGTGAGCCGGCACAGACATGATCGCGCCGGTTCCGTATTCCGCGAGGACAAAATTGCTGACGTATATGGGCACACGTTGGTTGGTGAGCGGGTTTATGGCATAGGCCCCTGTGAAGACACCTTCCTTGCTGCCTGACAGTTCCAGCCTGAAGCTCCGGTCCTGGCTTCTCGCCTTCTCGACGAACGAGTGGACCTCCTTTTCGTATGGGGTACCGTGCGCAAGCTCGGTAGCCAGTGCGTGTTCAGGTGCAAGCACCATGAACGTAACCCCGTAAAGCGTATCCGGCCGCGTGGTGAATATGGTGAGCAAACCGCCTCTTTCAAGGGGGAAATCGACCTCCACACCGTAGCTTTTCCCAATCCAATTTTTCTGCATGTTCAGGACCCGCTCGGGCCAGCCGGGCAGTTTGTCTGCATACGCATAGAGCTCGTCCGCATATTTCGTAATAGCGAAAAACCACTGCGTCAGCTCGCTTTGAACGACCTCCTCGCCGCATCTCCAGCAGCGGCCGTCATCCACCTGCTCGTTAGCCAGCACGGTCGAGCAGAGTTTGCAGTAATTCACAGGAGCATTCTTGCGGTAGACGAGCCCCTTCTCGTACATCTTGAGGAATATCCATTGCTCCCAGCCATAATAATCCACGTCGCAGGTCGCGAGTTCCCTGTCCCAGTCGTAGCCAAAGCCGAGCCTCTTGAGCTGCGTCTTCATGTAGCTGATGTTATTGTACGTCCAGACTGCTGGCTGCGTCCCGTGCTGGATTGCGGCATTTTCTGCGGGCATGCCAAAAGCGTCCCACCCCATGGGATGAAGCACGTTGTAACCCCTCATTCGTTTGTAGCGGGCAATCACATCACCTATAGAGTAGTTTCTCACGTGCCCCATATGAATCTTGCCCGAAGGGTAAGGGAACATCTCCAAAAGGTAGTATTTTTTCTTCGCCGGGTCTTCCTCCACTCGGAATAGGTTATTATCCTCCCAGACTTTCTGCCACTTCTCCTCGATCTCTTTGGGATCGTACGCTCTCACTTCAAAACTCCTTACGAAAACAGGGGCAAGGGTGTAGGGTCAAGGGTCAAGCTAGATCAAAGTTTTTCCTGACCCATGACCCCTGCCCCGTGACCCTGTCTTATCTCTCGTTCAGCATCGCCCTTATCCGCAGGCGCAACGCATTGAGTCGTATGAAACCGCTCGCGTCCTTCTGGTCGTAAACCGCGTCTTTGTCGAAGGTTGCAAAATCCTTCATATAGAGTGAACGCTCTGATTTTCTGCCGACGACAATACAGTTACCTTTATAGAGTTTCAGTCTGACCGTTCCCGTCACGTTCTTTTGCGTTTCCTGGACGAAGGCTCGCAGCGCGTTCATCTCCGGCGAATACCAGAAACCATAGTAGATGAGCTCGGAGATCTTTGTGATGAGGCTGTCCCGAAGGTGCATAACCTCTCTGTCCATAGTAATCGATTCCATCGCCCTGTGGGCAACGTGCAGCACGGTCACACCAGGGGTTTCGTAGACACCTCTCGACTTCATACCCACAAACCTGTTCTCCACCACATCAATGCGGCCAATGCCGTTCTCGCCTGCGATATGATTGAGCAGCATAACGATCTCATGGGGCGCCGTCTTTCTCCCGTCAACAGCTACGGGCGTACCGTCCACGAACTCGATCTCCAGGTAGCGGGGAAAGTCGGGTGCTGACTCCGGGGCCCGGCTCAGTCGAAACATGGACTCGTCCGGTTCGCGCCACGGGTCTTCGAGAATACCCCCTTCGTAGCTGATGTGCATCAGGTTGCGGTCCATGCTGTAAGGCTTCTCTTTGCTCACCGGCACATCAATGTCGTGCTGTTTCGCATAGTCGATCAGATCGTCCCGCGAGGTGAAAGCCCACTCCCTCCAAGGCGCTATCACCTTGATGTGAGGGGCGAGGGCATAGCAGGTCAGCTCAAACCTCACCTGATCGTTGCCCTTTCCTGTGGCCCCGTGAGCAATAGCGTCAGCATGCTCTAATTGAGCGATTTCGATCTGCCTCTTTGCGATAAGAGGACGTGCGATTGATGTACCCATGAGGTACGTGCCCTCGTAAATCGCGTTCGCTTTCAGGGAGAAGAAAACGAAGTCCCGCGCAAACTCTTCTCTCAGGTCTTCAATATAAATCTTCGAAGCGCCGGTCTTTATGGCTTTCTCCTTCAACCCTTCCAACTCTTCTTCCTGTCCTATGTCAGCACAATAGGCGATCACCTCGCACGTATATTGCTCCTTTAACCATTTCACAATAACAGAGGTGTCCAGACCGCCAGAATATGCTAATACCACCTTCTTCACATCCCTTTTTGCCTGCGCCATCTAAACCTCCACCATTAACCATTCTAAGAGTGCCTTTTGGGCGTGAAGCCTGTTCTCCGCCTGCGTGAAGATGACATCCTGAAATCGCTCAAAGACATTCTCACTTATCTCCTCATTCTTATGGGCAGGTAGACAGTGCAGCACAATAACGTCCTTATTCGCGTACCCCAGGAGTTTCTCGTCAACGCTGAAGCCGGCAAACGCCTTTATTCTTGCGTCTCTTTCCTTCTCCATCCCCATACTGACCCATACATCTGTATTAACCACATCAGCCCCGCTCGCCGCCTTTATGGGATCATTGGTGAACACTATAGTGCCTTTTTGTCGCGCCAGCTCTTCTAACGCGGGAGCCGGTCTGTACTGTTCCGGACAAGCGACAGTCAGATTCAGGCCCAGAAGGATGGCAGCTTCGATCCACGAATTCGCCACATTATTGCCGTCTCCGACGTAAGCGATTTTCAACCCTCTTGCATCCCCTTTCAGCTCCCGCACCGTAAACAGGTCAGCGAGTATCTGGCAGGGATGGTACAGGTCCGATAATCCATTGATCACTGGCACGCTGGATGCGCGTGCCAGTTCCTCCACGGTCTCCTGGGCATAGGTGCGAATCATAATTGCGTCTACATACCGGCTGAGTACTCTCCCGGTATCTTCGATAGTCTCTCCTCTTCCGATCTGTGTTTCTGCAGCACTCAGGTGCAGGGCATTGCCGCCAAGTTCTTTCATTCCCAGCTCAAAGGAGACCCGTGTCCTCGTCGAGGCCTTCTCAAAAATCATAGCAAGGCTCTTTCCGCGCAGGGGCACGTACTCTCCCCGGGCCTGTCTCATCCGTTTCATGAAGCCGGCCCTCTCCATAAGATGCATGCATTCATCTGCCGTCAGGTCGAGTATCTTTGTGAAATCTCTCTTCACGATTTCTGCCTTTCGAAAACCCTCGCAGCTATGTCGAGGAACAAGTCGATCTCTTCCCTGCTTATGATAAGAGGCGGCAGGAGCCTTAGTACGTTCCCTTTCGTGGCGTAGAGAATAACACCTTCTTTCAAAAACTCCTGTACAAGCGGCTCTCCCGGAATGGAAAGCTCGATCCCAAGAAGCAGTCCCATGCCCCGCACATCCACAATGACGGGAAATTTCCGCTTGAGGGCCAGCAGCCTTTCCACCAAATGCCTGCCCATCTTGTCACAGTTAGCCACTACCCCTTCCTCGATCAAGGCATTGATAGTAGCCACGATAGCTGAGCTGGCCAGCGCGTTGCCACCGAAGGTGGATGCGTGGGTTCCTGGCTCAAAGGCTGAGGCTACGCCGTCTTTCGCTACAATGGCTCCGACAGGAAACCCTCCGCCAAGGGCCTTCGCGAGACTCACCACGTCCGGTTCTATACCGTAATGTTCATATCCGAAGAATTTTCCCGTTCGTCCCATAGCAGTCTGGACCTCGTCCAGGATGACGAGAATATCTCTCTGATCCGCCAGTTCCCGGATGAACTTGATATACTGCTTGTCTGCCACGTAAACGCCCCCTTCGGACTGGATCAGTTCAAGGATAATGGCGCAGGTCCGCTCTGAGATCGCACCAGCGAGCGCAGACCGGTCATTGAACGGCACAAAAGCGAAGCCTTCGAGCAGGGGGCTGAATCCTACCTGGAACTTAGTCTGCCCTGTTGCAGAAAGCGTGGCCATCGTCCTGCCGTGAAAGGAATTCTGCATGGCGATAATCTCGGACCTGCCTTCGCCATACTTCTTCCAGGAGTATCGCCTCGCGAGCTTGATCGCCGCTTCATTTGCCTCTGCTCCGCTGTTGCAGAAAAAGACCTTATCACCGAAAGAGTGCTCCACGAGCAGTTCTGCAGCGCGGGTCTGGACTTCTGTATAAAAAAGATTAGAAACGTGAAAGAGCCTGTTCGCCTGGTTGGTCAAGCCTTCCACAACGCTCTTCGGGGCATGGCCGAGATTACAGACCGCTATGCCGGAGAGGAAATCGAGATACCTTCTGCCGTCCATATCCCAGAGCCAGCAGCCTTCACCTTTTGTGACGACTATCGGGAATCTCGTATACGTATTTGCCAAGTAACGCTTTGCCTTCTCGATTAACTTTTCCTGCATTAGTCTCCTCCCGAAATCTGCGTCCCGATCCCCGAATCTGTGAGCACTTCGAGAAGGAGCGCGTGCGCCACCCTGCCATCGATGATATGTGTCTTCTTGACTCCACCGTGAAGCGCATCGAGACAACATTTAGCTTTGGGGATCATGCCGCCTCTGATCGTCTCGTTCTTTATAAGGCTATGCACGTCATCCTTCCTGAGCATGGATATGGGTTTGAGATCCTTCCCCAGCACTCCCGGCACATCCGTCAGCAGAATAAGCTTTTCTGCCATGAGCGCTTTGGCGATGGCACCGGCAGCAGTATCGGCATTAACATTGTACGTATGACCATCCACGCCGGCTGCAAGTGGCGCCACGACAGGGATGTAACCGAGTTTGGAAATCTCCCTGAGTATCTTCACATTGACTTCAACAATATCACCCACAAAGCCGATCTCCTTATCCTCCACCTTCTTGGCAACGATCAGCTTGGCGTCCTTTCCCGAAAGGCCCAGGGCCCGCCCCCCATTATTATGTATCTCCTGCACAATCTGTTTGTTGATGAGGCCGGAGAGCACCATCTCCACTACTTCAAGCGTCTCTTCATCTGTCACGCGTAACCCTTCCACGAACCGCGTCGGAATCTCCAGCTTGTCAAGCAGCTTCTCTATCTGGGGGCCTCCCCCATGCACGATCACCGGGTCTATGCCCACATACTTCAGCAGAACAATATCTTTGGCGAACTCCTTTGCCAGTTCTGTCTGCTCCATGGCTGCGCCGCCGTACTTCACGACAAAGGTGGCGCCCCAAAACTGCTTGATATACGGCAAAGCTTCAAGAAGGATGTCTATTTTTTCTATCATAGGATATACCTGCTCAGGTCTTCTTTTTCCAGAAACTCTCCCAGTCTTTCCCGAACGTACTTCTTCGTGATGGTGATCTTTTTCTGCTTCGTCTCGGGGGCAGAAAAGGATATATCATCGAGAAGCCGCTCCATGACCGTGTAAAGCCTTCTCGCTCCTATGTTTTCTGTCATCTCATTGATATGCTGGGCAATGTCCGCAAGCTCCAGTATGGCTTCTTCTTCAAATTCAAGTTCTATGCCCTCGGTAGCAAGAAGGGCCTTGTACTGTTTTACCAGCGCATTTTCCGGCTCGGTCAGGATCCTGTAAAACTCTTCCTTATTCAACGGATCCAGTCCCACACGGATCGGAAAGCGGCCTTGTAGCTCCGGTATCAGGTCAGAAGGCTTTGACATGTGAAAAGCCCCGGCCGCAATGAACAAAACATGGTTCGTCTTCACCATTCCATATTTTGTCGTAATCGTCGTTCCTTCGACTATGGGTAAAATGTCTCGCTGCACACCCTCCCTCGACACATCAGGGCCGTGCGTGTGCTCACGGCTGGCTATCTTGTCGATCTCGTCGAGAAAAATGATGCCCGCCTGCTCCACGCGATCGAGAGCATCGTGCACTACCTTATCCATGTCAATCAGCTTCTTCGACTCCTCCTGAATTAGGTATTCATAGGCCTCCCGCACCTTGACCCGTCTCTTCTTGGTCTTTTTCGGCAATATGTTGCCGAACATGTCGCGTAGCTGCATGTCCATCTCTTCCATGCCCTGGGACGAGAATATTTCTATGATGGGAAGTGCCTTCTCCGGTACTTCGATCTCCAGGAACCGCTCATCAAGCTTGCCTTCGCGAAACAAAACCCTCAATTTGTCACGCGTGTTCTCGGGTAGCTCTGCAACCTCTTCCTGGCCACGGCTACTCTTCTTGTGGGGGATAAGGAGATCGAGTGTCCTTTCTTCAGCCATCTCTCTGGCCTTTTCCAGCACGCGTTCCTGCTCCTCTTTTTTTACCATGTTCACTGCAAGCTCCGTCAGATCGCGAATCATCGACTCCACATCCCTGCCCACGTAACCGACTTCCGTGAATCTGGTAGCCTCGATCTTCAGAAAAGGCGCGCTTGCGAGTTTTGCAAGCCTTCTCGCTATCTCGGTTTTTCCCACTCCCGTCGGGCCGATCATGATGATATTCTTCGGAGCGATTTCGTCCCTCAGATCCTCGGGGATCATCTGGCGTCTCCACCTGTTACGGAGCGCGATCGCAACCGCCCTCTTCGCATTCTTCTGCCCGACGATGTAACGATCCAGTGCCTCCATTATCTCCCTGGGAATCAAGGTTCTCATTTAGAGCTCCTCTATTGTAATCTCTTGGTTCGTATAGATGCAGATCTGCGAAGCGATCATCATAGACTCCCGCACTATCTCAAGCGCCGACAGATCCGAATGCTTCACGAGCGCCTTTGCCGCAGCTTGAGCGTAAGGCCCACCGGAGCCAATCGCGGCGATACCGTCATCGGGTTCTATGACGTCTCCCGTACCGGAAAGGATGAACGTATGCTCTGCATCGGCGACAACCAGGAGCGCTTCGAGTCTTCGAAGAAGCCTGTCTGTTCTCCAGTCCTTTGCAAGCTCGACAGACGCTCGCGTTATGTTACCGTTGAACTGCTCCAGTTTTTTTTCGAACCTCTCCAGGAGCGTGAAAGCATCGGCGGTTGCTCCAGAGAATCCGGCGAGGCACTTGTTCTGATACAGTTTCCTCACTTTTTTTGCGGTGTGTTTCATCACGGTGGCACCGAGCGTGACCTGCCCGTCACCAGCCAAAACGACTCCGCCTTTGTGTCTGACACAGATTATAGTTGTCCGCTTCATGTTATTACCTTCTCGGGTGGGCTTTATCGTATATCTCCATGATCTTTTCCATGGAAACATGCGTATATTTCTGCGTTGTTGAAAGTTTGGAGTGGCCGAGGAGCTCCTGAATGCTCCTGAGGTCGGCTCCCCCACCGAGCATGTGCGTTGCAAACGAATGGCGGATTCCGTGCAGGGCAAGATCCTTGAGAAGGCCTGCCCTGAGTTGATGCTTTTTCATGATCTTCAGCAATCCGCGGTATGACAGTCGCTCACCTCTGGCGTTCACAAACAAAGGAGTCTTGTTCACGGTGTTCGCGCTATCCGGCCTTGCATCTAAATAAGCCTGAATTGCATTCCGCGCCTTTTCTCCAAAAGGAAGCACCCGTTCTTTTCCGCCCTTCCCCTTTACCAAGGCCCACAGGCCGTCCAGATGGACGCCCCCCCTATCCAGGCCGAGGGCTTCACTCGCGCGCATCCCTGTTGAATAGATCAGCTCAAATATCGCACGGTTCCTCAGGCTGAGCCAGGAGTTTGACGGTAACGCATCAAGAAAAAGGAACATCTCGTCAACAGTATAAAACTTGGGCAGGTGCTTTTCGACCCGCGGGTTCTTAACAAGCAAAGCGGGATTATCCTCAATATACCCTTTCCGCTTGAGATACTTGAAATAGGACCTGATGGACGCCAGCTTACGCGAAAGGGAGGACTTCTCGAGACCTTTGTAGATGCTTACAATATAAGCCCTGATCGTCTTATGGTCTACCTGATTGCCAGGGTTTTTTGCCACGAACGCCATGAAATCGTCAAGGTCCCCCTCATACGCCCTGATCGTGTGAGGTGAAGCCCCCTTCTCCGCGGCCAGATACTGGTAAAACTTCTTTGCAAGGCTGATAAAGGTTTCCTTGTCCATGTTGAAACTACTATTTTATAAACTTTTACCAAATAATCAAGTGAATTCCATGATTTCGTAAATCTGTGGGCAGATCTGCTTCATGTGGATACGATTGACTTTTCCCGAGGGCTGTGATAAAAATCGGGAAACGGTGAGTGTAGCTCAGTTTGGTTAGAGCACTGGGCTGTGGACCCAGGTGTCGAGGGTTCAAATCCCTTCACTCACCCCACTCAAAAACAGTTACCGGTGGCCGGTAAAGACCTAAGACTCTGGAGAGTGATAGGACATGGACAAAGCAGCACTGAGTAAAAAAGTTGAAGTATTGAGCAAGAATGGGAAGATTTCGTGCAAGCAGGCGTTGAAGCTAGCCGAAGAGGAGGGAATCTCCTCGAGGGATCTCGGTAACCTGCTGAACGAACTTAAGGTGAAGGTAATGGGTTGCCAGCTCGGCTGCTTTCCTTAAGATAGACCGAGTCTCTGCCCTAGTAAAGCGAAAACCTGTTAACCGATCGCCGTCCAGCGGCTCCTCTTCCGGCCTCGCCAAGCTGCCTCTCGTAAATTGTCTTTGAATAAACATAAAGCTGACCCTCATGCAGGGTCTCGTTATACTCGAGGGTCATGGCACTATTCTCGCCAACCCAGTAGTACCGCTCAATACGCCAGTCCGGTTTACTCCAGGGTCCGAAGTTCTCGAAGCACATGCTTCTCAGCGCTTCCCAATTCTCCGCACCTCTCGTGCCAAAGAGAACCGATGAGTAAATGCCTCGCCAAAATCCATACCATACGTACTCAAGTTTTGCGCCGCCCATCTGGGCCGTATCACCCTGCCTGACGTAGTACAACTCTCCACCTTTCGTGGGGTCGTAGCCTACCAGTCTCATATCCTTGAGCTCTCCCAGCGCTTGCCCCCAATAGAGGCCGTTGAATTTGCCCGAGTCGTCCGGGAGAGAGTCAGCCCATCCGGCAGCCGGCAATAGGAAGATCGACATAACCATGACCATCGGAATGATCGTCAAAAAAGTTCTCCCGCACCTTATCATCCGTTTCATGCTGCTCCTCCTCATTCTATAAGGCGGCCGCTCGAATCTCCAAGTTGCTTGACATCGCGGCTCCCGCGTAAAACGAACCCGTGACCTTTCAGTCTTTTTAGAGCGAGCTTGCCCATCTTCATCATTGTCTAGCAATTATCATTCCACAAGCTGGCAAATACGCTCCCTGCTACATATTCGACATCGATGCTGATTTACTTAAGGTTGGGAAGAGGTCAGGAAAAGCTTGTGATGGCCGGCTCTTACGGGAAAGACTTTCCCAATCGGCTTGAACCGGCAAGAAGGGGCCTGCCGAACTCGGCCAGGCCCCTATTTTTCTTCGCTTCACTCGACTTACGCCTTCACAATCTCAAACGAGATCTGGCCGTCATCGTATTTGAGCGGACGGGTCGTCACCGCCATACCCACTTTGACTTCCTCTGGCTTTATCTCTTTGGCCAGCCGGGCAAAGAGCTTCAGGCCGCCGCCAAAGTCGACAAGGCCCATGGTATAAGGAGGATCGGTTTCGAAGCCAAAGGGCGCGTAATAGGCTGTGGTAAAGGTCTCCAGCGTACCCTTTTTTGGAACTTCGAACCAGTCCATATTTTTTGAGAAACACTTTGCGCAGTCCGCCCTGGGCGGAAAGAATTTCGCGCCGCAGTCTTTGCATAGCGTGCCTTCAACTTTCCCTTCCGCGAGCAGGTCCACAAATTTTCCTGTCTTCGTCACAGCCGTAAAGCTTTTTCTTCCGAATTTTTCAAAACCCATAGCTCACCTCCCGAATATTGTAACATTGCCGTAGAGTCCAACACCACCCACGTTGTGGACAAGGCCAATTCCCGGATCGCCCGCCACTTGCATGGGACCTGCCTCCCCGCGGAGCTGCAGCACGATCGTACGGATCTGCGATCCGCCCGTTGCGCCAATGGGATGACCTTTGGAAAGGAGACCGCCATCAACGTTGACCGGAATCTTTCCTTCCTTATACGTTGCCTTTTCGCGGATAAGCTGCTTTCCCTCACCCGCTGGCGCAAAACCAAGACCCTCGTAGGCCATGATCTCGGCAATGGTGAAACAGTCGTGAACTTCGGCCACCTTGATATCCTTCGCCGTTATGCCAGCCATCTTGTAGGCCTGAGCAGCGGCTCCATACCCCACGCTCAACCCTTTCGCAAAATCGGGCCTTGCAGCCATGTTCACTGCTTCGGAGGCCGCACCAATGCCGATGATCCAAATAGGCTTCTTGGAAAAGGCTTTCGCCTTCTCCTTGTTGGCAAGGATCACGCAGGAGCTTCCATCCGCATTGGCACAGCAGTCGCCTACCCGCAACGGCCATGCAACAGGACCTGCCATCTTGGCTTCCGGGTTTGATGCATCAAAATCTTCCGGTTTTACGCCCTTTCGATAGACAGCCCGCTCATTGACTACGCCGTACGTGGCCGATTTCAACCGGACCGACATCAGGTCATCATGCGTCAGGCCGTTCTTGGCCATGTACGCCTGAGCATAGAGAGCATAGTAAGCAGGCATCATGGTTCCAAACGGAGCTTCCCACTGAATATCCGCCCCTCGCCCCATCCTCTCCTGGGATTCCGCAGACGTGATCTCAGACATCTTTTGAAACCCGAGGACACATACAACGTCGTGCAATCCCGCCTTGATCATGCTATAACCTACTTTAACGCCCGTGCTGCTCGACGAGCAGACGGTTTCAATGTAGAACGTCGGCTGCGGAATCAGGCCAAGATACTCGGCCAGAACGCCAGCGGGCGATCTCTGCTTGTCGTATTCAGGCGCCGAGCAGAATACAGACGCTCCCACATCTTTTTGGGTAATACCGGCATCCTTCATTGCCTCCCTGAAGGCTTCAAAAGCCAACTCCCTGATCGATCCCTCGTAACCCCTCACGAAGGAGCTCTGACCCACACCGATGACAGCTACCTCTTTTTCCATAAAATCGCCTCCTTTTTTGCTTTATGGTTTCTTCTTATTCTTCTGGTAGATGGTGACGAACTGATTATGTTCACTGATGTGCCTGGAGAAGACGTGAGTTCCATCATTTCTTGACACGAAATAGAGAAAGTCACTCGGCGCAGGGTAAAGTGCTGCCAGCAGGGAACTCGTGGAAGGGTTACATATCGGCCCTTTTGGCAGGCCTTTGAGCCTGTACGTATTGTACGCGGTCGGCCTGTCCAGGTCAACCCTTGTTAAAGCCTTGGGGCTCATGCTGATGCCATACATGACCGTGGGATCAGAGTCGAGACTCATACCATTCTGAAGCCGATTGTGGAAGACAGCCGAAATAAGTGGCTTCTCTTCCTCAATCTTCGCTTCCTTTTCGATCATCGAAGCAAGAGTGAGTACGTCATAGGGGCTCATGTGAAGCTCAGCCATGCGAGCCTTAATATCCTCCTTTTCAAAGAAGGCAAAAGTCCTTCGAATAATCTTCTCCAAAAAAACGTCGATATCCGTCTCCTTACTGTAAAAGTAAGTGTCGGGATAGAAGTAGCCTTCCAGAGTATCGCCCGGAATACGAAGTTTATCGAGAAAGACATCGTCTGTGGCCAGCCTGAAAAACGCTTTCCTTTCTATGATTCCGGACTTTTCCAGGGCTTCACCCACTGTGCTAAGGTTGTAACCCTCCACGATCTTGAGCGTGTAGACCTTTCTCTGTCCTGCAGCCATTCTTGCCGCTATCTGCGCGATTGACATTTGCTTGCTCAGCTCGTATTCACCTGCTATTATTTTGCCCCTGTGCGCCACCAGCGAGCAGCCCACGAAAAGCCAGCTTGAGCGAATGAGGTCCTGCTCTTCTAACAGCCGTGCCACGTCACGAATATGTGTTCCTTTCTTGACGACCACAGGCTTGACCCTGCTGTCGGTGTCCAGGGGAATACTGGCCAAGATCACAGGCTGGCTTATCAGAAAAAGTGCCACCGCCGCGGCAATAACTCTTTTATCCTTTCTTGTGAGCATCAAGAAATCCCTGGAGGATAATCTGTGCTGCCATCATGTCTATATACGGCTTGCGCTTCTTCTGCTTGTACTCATGCATGTCAAAAATCCGGTGGGCTTCGTCCGTTGAAAAGCGCTCGTCCCAGAGATCCACGGGCACGCTCGTCTTCTCCTCGAGCTTCCTGGCAAACTCCACGATTTCTTCTGCCTTCTTTCCTATCGAACCATCGAGGTTCTTCGGAAGGCCGCAGACAATCCTTGAAACCTCGTGCTCCCGGACGAGCTTCTTCACCTCGTCGATATCCTGCGACAACGACCCTCTTTTGTAGAGCTTGAGGGGTTGTGCTATGCTCTGATGAGAGTCAGAGATCGCAATCCCTATACGTTTTTCTCCTATATCGAGTGCAAGGGCTCGCACACCACAGATTATCATGCTAACTGCCCCTGATTCAAGCACAAAAAGTTGCCTGCGCGTGCTCCGGGGTACCTTCACTATTCCCCTCAATTCATTAAGCGTTTTCACGTTTTTTGTGCGTGCGCCGGTTTAAGCTTCATAAGTGAAGAACCCTTAAATATCGGTCTTTTCTAGACTATTTTTGTCTTGACATTGTTTTGCGTTATAGATAAAATAGGAGCAAATTGTAATTATTTTCACAAATCCGTGAGGAGACTATGCCCATGAAACTAGAAGGCAAGAATGCTGTGGTTACAGGGGGTGGGCGTGGCGTGGGCAGGGCGATTTGCCTGGACTTCGCCAAGCACGGCGCGAACGTTATAGTAAATTACGCTTCTAATGACAAAGCAGCCAAAGAAGTTGTGGGTATGATTGAGGCCATGGGCCGGAAGGCCGTCGCGGTCCAGGGTGATGTGGCCAGAAAGGAGGACGCACAGAAAATCATCGACGCTTGTATCCAGAACTTTGGCTCAATTCAGATCCTGGTCAACAACGCCGGAGTCTCGAAGCCGGCCATGCTCCACAAGATGTCGGTAGATGTATGGGATGAGGTGGTCAACATTCAGATGAGGGGGCCGTGGCTCTGTATCCAGGCCGCGTCGAAGCATTTCATGGAACAGAACTATGGTCGGATCGTCAACGTGACATCGGTGGCCGGTGTTGTGGGGACCATTGGCCAGATCAATTACGCGGCTGCAAAGGGAGGGGTCATCTCCTTGACCAAATCTGCCGCAAGGGAACTGGCCAAGTTCAACGTTACCTGTAATGTGATATCTCTCGGGATTGTCACAACGGAAATGACCCACACGATTTCTACTGATGAAAAACTGAAGGAGATTTACACAAAACGGATTCTACTCGGCCGCTATG
>Ga0335070_10004465_pt1 | contig 16360 bp, 12 predicted proteins | sample Lox_Sample_13_FD_206722 | JGI IMG/M metagenome (GOLD analysis project Ga0335070, IMG submission 206722) | Soil microbial communities from Loxahatchee National Wildlife Refuge, Florida, United States - Lox_Sample_1.3 | ecosystem: Environmental > Terrestrial > Soil > Wetlands | place: USA... | reverse complement strand
AACAAAATGGGCACCTGTCATCTCCATGAGGTCTCTCGCCTCCCTGAGCATGAGGATCCTGCAGTCGATGCAGGGGTTCATATTCTTGCCGTGTCCGAAAACCGGATTCTTCACGATCTCAACGAACTGATCGGCCAGGTGGCTGAGCTTCACGGTAAACCCGAATTTTTCAGCTGCGGGAAAGGGGTTCTTCGAACAGGAGGAGCTGTCACTGATGTCGCAGCCAAAGTGTGTGAGAAAGGTGACGGCAGTGATTTCCACCCCCTGTCTCAGCATGACGAGTATTGCAAGGGTGCTGTCAAGTCCGCCCGATAGGAGAGCTATTGCCTTTGCCATAGTTGAACGACTAACGTCAAATGGTTCTGACTGACGCCTGACCCTGGTTTGTCATGAGGGACTTGAGGGACTTGCGCAATTTTTCCTGGGTCACGACTGCGGTCCCCACTTCTCCTACGACGATTCCCGCCGCATGGTTCGCAATAGAAGCCGCTTCCTGCAGGGTGGCGCCAGAGGCAAAGGCAAGGGCCACAGTGGCGATCACGGTATCCCCGGCGCCGGTAACATCATAAACACGTCGTGCCACCGTCGGTATATGGGTGACCGTCTCCCGCTCGAAAAGGCTCATCCCTTCTTCCCCCCGTGTGATCAGGACCGAGGCACAAGAGAGTCTCTTCATAAGGGTCTTGCCTGCCCGTATAAGGGACCTTTCATCCTTGATTTCAATCCCCGAACCGCTCGACGCCTCCACGAGATTCGGCGTTATGAGGGATACCCCCCTGTAGCAAGGGAAGTGGCCGACCTTGGGGTCAACGGCGACGAGCTTCTTCCTGGCCCTTGCGTGCTTCAAAATTTCCCGTATCAGTTCGGGGGAGACCAATCCCTTCTTGTAGTCCGAAACGATGACGGCATCGTGTTCATGGATCGCATGTCTCATGAACGCAAGAAGATCGACGCGGGCCTTCCCGCTGATTCTGCTCTTCTCTTCCCTATCGAACCTGACGACCTGCTGGTTATGGGCGATGACCCTCGTCTTCATGATCGTAGGCCTGGAATCCTCAAAGAGCGCTGATGCGACTCCCCTTTCCTCGGCAAGCTCCCGGAAGATGTCACCGGCCCTGTCCCTGCCGACAATCCCCGCCACCGTCGCTTTCCCCCCCATTGACGCAATATTGTTTGCGACGTTGGCGGCCCCGCCGAGCCTGAAGGTGTCGTCGGTAACTTCGACGATGGGGACGGGGGCTTCCGGAGATATCCTGCTCACCTTCCCCCAGATATACTGGTCGAGGATAATGTCCCCTACCACCAGTATCCTGGCGTCCCTGAAGTTATTGAAGAGAGCTTTCATATCCACCCTGTACGATAACGCAGGAATACCGCAAAAAGCAATAAATCCGTATCGTCTGCCGACGGCCTCTTGAGCATGGCAGGGAAGAAGAATGGTGTTGTCTTTTCGGAGGGGGAATGTTTTATAATACATAAATTTTTAATTATAAGTTGAACTGAAGACATGGCTAAAAGGAAACTGGTAAAGGAATTAACAGAAGAAGAGAAAAAGGGGATGCCTCTCTATCCCATTGGGATCGTTTCAGAACTCCTCGGGACAACGGACCAGACACTCAGACTCTACGAAAAACACGGCCTCATCATCCCTGCGCGGCGAAACAAGAACAGGTTCTACTCTGAGAATGATATCAAGTGGCTCAGGTGCGTGAGGGACCTTATCCACGTAAGGAAGATAAGCATAGAGGGGATAAAGAAACTTCTTGATTATGCCCCGTGCTGGGAGATTACCGCCTGCCCTAACGAGAGGAAGGAAGAGTGTTCCGCCTTTATCGACAGAAGTAAACCCTGCTGGGAACTCAGCAGGATGATCTGCAACAAGGAAGCTGGCAAGGACTGCGACGACTGCGTCGTATTTCTCTCACGGCGCAAAAAGGGGAGGGGTTAAAAGAAGTTCTTCAGACGCTCCTCAACGAGTCTCTGTATCTTCTCAAGTGATTCACGGTCTTCTGCTTCGAATCTCATGACGAGGGCCGGCTGGGTGTTCGAAGCCCTGATGAGCCCCCACCCTTTGCCGAAGTTGATTCTGATCCCGTCGATATCGAAAAGGGGATAATCACAAAACTCCGCCTTCGCCTTTTCCATCACCATAAATTTTAGCTCGTCGGGGCAGTCCAGCCGTATCTCCGGTGTCGAGACCGTAGAAGGGACGCCGGAGAGGAGGCCCTTGAGGGAATAGGGTTTACCTCTTCTTGAAAGGATCTCAATGAGTCTGAGGCTCGCATAGATCGCGTCGTCATATCCGAAGTAGCGGTCGGCAAAAAAAAGGTGGCCACTCATCTCTCCCGCAAGGAGCGCGGATGTTTCCTTCATCTTGGACTTGATCAGAGAATGGCCTACCTTCCACATGATGGGATTCCCGCCGTGCTCCTTGATATCATCAAAGAGGGTCTGAGAACATTTCACCTCTCCGATTACCGTTGCGCCGGGGTTCTGCTCGAGTATGTCTCGCGCGAAAATGACCATCAGCCGGTCACCCCAGACGATCTCGCCATCCTCGTCCACCACCCCGATACGGTCTGAATCACCGTCATAGCCGATCCCGAGATGAGCCTTTTCCGACTTCACCTTTGCTATCAGGTCCAAGACATTTTCAGGAACAACAGGGTCGGGATGATGATTCGGGAAGGTGCCGTCAGGTTCGCAATAGAGCTCGGTCACTTCGCACCCGAGGAACCGTAAAAGGGAAGGAGCAACAAGTCCTCCTGTCCCGTTTCCTGCGTCCACCACCACCTTGATCCGTTCAAATCGTCCGAAAAGTTTTCTGAGATGATCGGTGTATGCAGGGATGATGTCGTATGTCCTGAGATCTCCGGAACCCTCCGTTCCCTCACCAGCTTCGATGATTCTCTTCAGCTCCTGAATGCTCTTCCCATAGAGGGTGTCTTTCCCCATGCTTAATTTCATCCCATTGAACTCCGGAGGATTGTGGCTGCCGGTAATCATGATCCCACCGTCGACGTTGAGATGGTAGAGCGAAAAATACTGGAGTGGTGTCGGGCACGAGCCAATGTCAACAACGTCGATGCCGCTTGTTGTGAGCCCCTCGGCGAGATGGTCAAACATGGCAGGAGAACTCAACCGGACATCGCGCCCCACGGTGACAGTAAGCGCATCCTTCGAGAGATTCTTCTTCAGATACCAGGCAAAAGCCCGGCCGATTGCAGAGACGCTTTCCGGCGACAGGTCCTTTCCCCAGACACCTCGTATGTCATATTCGCGGAATATCTTCGGTGCGATCGTCATGCCCTATCTCTTCTTCCCTTCTTTCCCAAAGCCGATTGACGTTGGCGTGAAATTCGGGTCGATAAGATAGGCCTCCCTAAAGCACTCGGCCGCTTCCTTCCTGTTCTTGAGTTTGTAATTCGCGTAGCCCATGAGATAGTAAGCGCCGGCATCGGGCCAGACAGCGACATATTCCTTGAGATATCTGACGGTCTTCTTGAAGTCCTTCTTGAGATAGGCCTGGAGAGCCTTGTCATAAGCCTCTTCCTGCGCATGGAGGGATGGCGGCAAGATTATTTCCAGCAGAACAACGAGCACAACCAAGATCCCAAGACCCTTCATCCTTGATGTGACACCCTTCATCGTCATAGCGCACCTCCTAATCAACGTCCAGTCTGAATGGTTCTCTTGTCTCCCAGACAGAGGGCTTATTTTGTGAGTATTCCCTCGGCTGGGTCCCGATTTTGAAATATTCTTTTATGCCGGCTGACTCGTCCCTCGCGAGGAGCCCGTTCGCAGGGTCAATGGGATAGCTGACAATTCCTTCAGGCACCGCAAACCCCGAAGGTTCCGCCGTACCAAGGGTCTTCATAAAGTTTACCCATACAGGCGACGCGGCCCTTGCCCCTGTCTCCTGATTACCAAGGGGCCTCATATCATCGAAGCCGACCCAGACGCAGGCGACCATATCAGGGGTGAAGCCGACAAACCATGCGTCCCGGTAATCGTTTGTGGTGCCGGTTTTCCCGGCAACAGGCCTTCCCAGGGCCTTGGCCCTCCAGCCGGTCCCGTAGTTCACGACATCCTGCATCATCGATGTTATCAGGAAGGCGGTGTCAGGGTCTATCACCTGTTCTCCCTCAGGTTCATTGCTCTCCAGGACTCTCCCCTGGGAGTCCGTCATGTATTTGATCGCTATGGGTGTCATCCTGACCCCGCTGTTGTCAAATACACTGTAGCTCATTGCAAGTTCAAGGGGGGTGACGCTGATACTGCCGAGGGCGATGCTCAAATTGCGGGGCATATCTCCCTGAAACCCTATCTCCCGGGCGAAATTGATAATCTTGTCAACGCCGATCGTGTCGACAAGTTTTACCGTGACCACGTTCCTCGAATAGGCCAGAGCGTCCCTCAGCCTTGTCGGACCGTAATGCTTATGGTCATAGTTCTCAGGGGTCCAGTCCCCTCTTGGTCCGCCTTTATACGTTACCTCCTCGTCATTGATCATGCTGGCCGGCGTGAAACCATTGTCCATGGCCGCGGCATATATTACCGGCTTGAATGCAGATCCTGGCTGACGCTTGGCATAGGCAGCCCTGTTGAATTCGCTCCTCGAATAATCGTAGCCGCCGACCATCGCCCTGATGAAGCCTGTGCCGGGATCTATGCCGACAACGGCACCCTCGACCTCGGGTTCCTGTTCGAGGGTCAGCTCAACGGTGCTGCCCTGCACTGATTTGAAACCCACCTTGACGACGTCTCCGACTTTCAAAATTTTATCAAGAGAAAGGTTCTTTATCTGGGCTGTCTTGCCTGTCTTCGGGTCGATCATCTTGCTTGCCCACTGGGCATTGTCGACGGGCAATTTCCCCATAACGCCTCTGGCCTTTATTATCGCCTCCTTTGCCGTGACTTTGAGAACAAGACCTGTTGCAATATCTCCTGTGCTTGTGACGAACTGTCCCCCTTCTCTCTTTTTCAGCTCCTTTTCAGCGTTGACCTCCCGGTGCTCAAAGGGGCCTCTCCATCCCCTTCTCTTGTCCAGTTCCCGCAGACCTTCCTGCAGTGACCGTGCAGCCGCAACCTGGGCCTTCCTGTCAAGGGTTGTATAGACATGAAGGCCGCCTTTGTACACCGTCTCCGTGCCGTACCTGTCTTCAAGGTATTTCCTGACGTATTCAATAAAATAGTTATTTGATTCGAGTCCCCTGCGGAGCGTCGAGAGATTGAGCGGCTGTTTTAATGCCTTCTCTTTCTCCCCCCGCTTTATAAACCCTTCCTCTTCCATACGGGTAAGGACCGTATCCTGCCTGTCCTTGGCCTTCATCAGGTTATTGTAAGGGGAATAGATCGAAGGCGCCCTGATAAGCCCGGCGAGAAGGGCTGCTTCCGCGAGAGTGACCTGGGTGACGGATTTCCCGAAATAGACCCTTGAAGCCATCTCCATCCCGTAGGCCCCGTGGCCGAGATAGACCTTGTTGAGATAGAGTTCGAGGATCTCGTTCTTGGTCATGTTCTTCTCTATCTTCGTTGCCAGGGCCACTTCCCTGAGCTTCCTTTGGACTGTCCTTTCGGATGTCAGAAAAGTGATTTTAGTAAGCTGCTGAGTGATGGTACTCCCTCCCTCCCTGATTCCCGCATGGATTACGTCTTTGATCGCCGCTCTGAGGATTGCAAGGTAATCAATCCCCTTATGCTTCCAGAAGCGGGAGTCCTCAACAGCAACCACTGCATTGATCAAATGCCGGGGCATCCTGTCAAGGGGGACAAAGATGCCCTTTTCGATCTTGAGTTCTCCGATGAGAGCGTCATCGTCGGCATAGACCTTTGTCCCGGGGATTGCCTTATACTGCTTAAGTTCGGCGATGGATGGGATACCTTTGGCAACGGCAATATACCCTCCTGTCAGGATACCTGTGAGGATTGCGGCGGTTATCAGTATCGCAGCCCAAAAGACCTTTCGGCGTTTCTTACCCACTGGCTTCCTGTCTCTCCTTATTCATGATACCTTCGACGATAAAGGAATCCTCTTTCCTCTCCCTTCACTCTTCTCAACAATCTACTCCAGGCAGTCAATAGGGGAAATACCATCCTGCCTTGCGAGGAGGGACGAAGGGAGATTTCAGAATCTTTTCTTCAAGTCTGTCTTTTCGATTATATCTCCGAGGGAGTTTATAAGTCAAAGTTCCCTTATGGTTTTGAAATCGCCCCAGGGAAGACCTTTTCTGTGCTATCCTTAGGCTATGCGCTGGCCCGGAGACCTCGGCGATGCAAAGAGGATTCAGGAGAGCCTCGGGGAAGAAGTAAAAATAGTGGCCCTGACAAGAAGGCCGCTGCTGATTGCGGGCGTTGATGCGGCCTTCTCCGGAGGTTTGGTCATCGGGGTCGCCAGTCTCTATCGATATCCTGCGATGGTCCCTCTGGAAGACGCTCATGCTGTCCTTGAGGTCCTCTTCCCTTATGTCCCAGGTTTTCTGTCCTTCCGTGAAGGCCCTGCCATTATCGATGCGGTCAAGGCTTTGAGAACGAGACCTGACGTTATCATCTTTGACGGCCAGGGGATTGCCCATCCTAAGGGGGTAGGGATTGCATCTCATCTGGGCGTGCTCCTCAATGTCCCTTCCATTGGCTGCGCCAAGTCGAGACTTGTCGGAGAGTATGAGGAGCCTGGCACGAAGAAGGGAGCGTGGTCTCCCTTGCTGTACAAGGGCAAGATTGTCGGAGCAGTGCTCAGGACAAGGGAGAATGTGAAGCCGGTCTTTGTCTCTCCCGGCCACAGGATTACGCTGAGGGAGACGATTCAGATCGTTCTCTCGTGCTTAAAGACCTACAGGATACCTGAACCTCTGAGGAGGGCGGATCTTCTCTCGAGAGAGCTAAAGAGCAGGTATGTGTGAGGTAAGCATGAGGGTTTGCATCTTGACATCTGCTGAGGCATAATGTTATTAGTTATTGACTTTTTTGTCGTCTGTCTCCAACGTAATTTGCCGCTGAGAGGAGGAACCCGTAATGGGTCTGTTGACGTTCAAAGGGGGAATACACCCTCCTGACAAGAAAGACCTAGCAAAAGATGTTCCCATAAAGCAGTCAAGAATCCCACAGAGAGTAGTGATTCCTTTGAGCCAGCATACGGGAGCACCCTGCAAGCCGGTCGTTTCGATCAACCAGGAGGTGAAGAAGGGTGAGTTGATCGGTGAGCCCGGAGGCTTTGTCTCTGCCCCCGTCCACTCGTCGGTCTCAGGCAAGGTGATCGCGATCGGAGAGTTCCCTAATGCCATGGGCAGAATGGTGAGTTCCGTTGTCATAGAGAACGACGGAAAAGAAGAGTGGGCGATATTAAGGGATAACCCCGATTACATGAACCTCCTGCCTGATGAGTTGAAGGAGAAGGTTAAGGCTGCGGGGATCGTCGGTCTTGGCGGGGCGGCTTTTCCGACGGCAGTGAAGCTCTCGCCGCCGAAGGAAAAACCGATCGACACGGTCATCATCAATGGCGCTGAGTGCGAACCCTACCTTACCGCCGATTACCGGTTGATGGTGGAAAAACCGGATGAGATCATTGAGGGACTCAAGATATTGATGAAGACGCTCACTGTGAAGAAAGGCTTTGTCGGTATAGAAGATAACAAGCCTGAAGCGATAGCGAAGATGAAAGAGGCCGCGAAGGGGGAACCGAGTATTGAGGTCTGCGATCTCGAAGTCAAATATCCCCAAGGCGCAGAGAAGATGCTCATAAAGGCGACCAGCGGCAGGCACGTCCCGCCCAGAGGGCTTCCCATGGATGTCGGGGTGGTCGTGCAGAACGTAGGGACCGCCCTCGCTATCTATGAAGCGGCACGCTACGGCAAGCCTCTCATAGAGAGGGTCGTCACCGTGACTGGCGAAGGGATCACCGCTCCTTCCAATCTCATGGTGCGTGTAGGGACACTGATCTCTGCACTTATAGAGGAATGCGGAGGTCTCAAGGGCGAAACGGGCAAGGTCATTGCAGGCGGACCCATGATGGGCTTTGCCCTCTCTTCCCTTGATATACCGGTGACAAAAGGTACCTCAGGAGTCCTTGTCATTCCCGGTGAGGCCATCGAACATGCAGAGGATTTCGAGCCGTGCATCAGGTGCGGAAGGTGCGTCGATATTTGCCCTATGGGACTTACCCCATCCATGCTGAGCGTGCTTTCGGAAAAAGGCCGCTACGAAGAGGCAAAGGAATATAATCTCTTCGACTGTTTTGAATGCGGTTCCTGCGCCTTCGTATGCCCTTCGAAAAGACCGATTGTGCAGCTCGTGAGGCTGGCAAAGTCCCTGACAAAACCATGAGCCGTGAGGTGAAGAGATGGAGGTAGCGAAGAAAGAGCAATTGATCGTAACGGTCAGCCCTCACATCAAGAGCGAAGAGACCGTGAGCAGGATCATGTGGAGCGTTACCGTCAGCCTGCTCCCTGCCTTTTTCATGGGTCTCTATTTCTTCGGCCCAAAGGCCCTCTTTGTCACGGCCCTTTGCGTCATTACCGCCGTTTTTTCAGAATATATTGTCGAGAGGTCGCTGAACCGGAAAGTGACGATAAGCGATGGCAGCGCCTTTCTCACAGGCCTTCTCCTCGGCATGAATCTTCCGCCTTCCCTCTGGTCCTTCAGCCCCTTCACCGCTCATGTGCCGGTTATCGGTTCCTTTGTTGCAGTCGTGATAGCAAAACAGTTGTTCGGCGGACTTGGATACAACGTCTTTAACCCCGCCCTTATCGGCAGGGCGTTTCTTCTGATATCCTTCCCGAAGGCAATGACCATATGGACAGCGCCGACAGCAGCGTTTGCGGCCCTTGACGCAAAGACAACAGCCACACCCCTCGGAATCCTGAAGGAAGAGGGTGTCGGGAAACTCCTGGAGGTCTTCGGTGACAAGACGAACCTCTACAGCCAGCTCTTCCTGGGGCACAGGGCAGGGTCCCTCGGCGAGACATCTGCAATTGCCCTGCTGATTGGTGCAGCCTTTCTCCTTTATAAGAGATATATCACATGGCACATCCCTTTCTCCTTTCTTGGGACTGCAGCCCTCCTGGCCTGGGTATTCGGCGGCAAAGACCCCCATACGGGCAAGATGATCCTCCTGGCAGGCGACCCTGTTGTGCATCTTTTGAGCGGCGGTATGCTTTTGGGGGCCTTTTTCATGGCGACGGACTATGTGACCTGCCCGACGGTGAAGATGGGACAGATAGTCTTCGGCATCGGCTGCGGCGCACTGACCATGCTCATACGATTGAAGGGCGGCTATCCCGAAGGAGTCATGTTCGCGATCCTCATCATGAACTGCCTCGCGCCTCTCCTCGACAGGGGATTCAGGACAAAGGTCTTTGGAGCCGTATCGGTGAAGGAGATGAAGAGATGACCGCCAAGGAAATTGTTAAGATAGCCCTTAATCTTGTCGTCATCTACGTTATAGGAGGGCTCATCCTCGCAGCGGTCTATGCCAAGACCTCTCCCATCATGTTCAAGAACGCCGAGGAGGCAAAGAAACAGGCCCTGAAACAGCTCATCCCTGAGGCCGACGAGATCAAGAAGATCGGGGACTGGACGGTCCATGAAAAACATGCCGAGTATTTTGTTGCGACCAAGGACGGCAAGGTGATCGGTTACATTGTGCAGTCCTTTGGCAAGGGATATTCGAGTTACATCAATACGCTGATTGCCACGGACAAAGATTTCAAGGTCCAGAAGATAAGCATCCTCGGCCACGCAGAAACACCGGGCCTCGGAGATGAAATCGAGTCGGACTCCTTCAAGGCCCAATTCAAGAACAAGGATACCGAACATCTCAAGGTCCTGAAGACAGAGACGACCGACTATATTCAGGCCATCTCCGGGGCAACCATCTCGAGCAGGGCGGTCACGGAGGATGCGGTGAAAAACGGCGTCAGCTTTCTGATCAAGACGATAAAAGAAGGGGGCACAGGGAATGGCGAACATAGGAACGGTTAGTTACTGGGACCTTATCAAGAACGGGATCATTGCCGAGAATACGATATTTAAACTGGCCCTTAGCCTCTGCCCGTCAATCGCGGTGACGAATAACCTCAAAAACGGTGTCTTGATGGGCGTCGCGGTGCTCTTCGTCCAGACCATGGTGAACGTCACCATCGCCCTCATGAGAAAGGTGATCCATCCAAAGATACGACTGCCGATCTTTATGCTTGTCATTTCGGGATGGGTGACGGTCACCGATATGTCGATGGCAGCGGTCTTTCCCGATGTGTACAAGCAGATGGGCCTCTATATCCAGCTCATCGTTGCCTTCGCATCAATTCTCGCCCGGGCTGAGATGTTTGCGAGCAAGAACAAGGTTACTCCCTCCATGGTTGACGGTATAGGCATGGGACTCGGGTTCCTCTTCGCCCTTACTGTGATCAGTTTTTTCAGGGAGCTCCTCGGCAAGGGTTCGTTATGGGGGGTCGCCATTGTGCATACCAAGCCCCTCCTCATGATGATCCTACCGGCAGGCGGGTTTTTTGCCGTCGGGATTTTGATGGCCTTTTTTAACTGGATCGATATACGGTTTTTCAAGAAAAGTGCGGCGGTATCGCACCACTGAGGAACGTAGCCCTGACCTTGAAGGAGGATGGAGATGAGCGCCGAATTCACAAAACTCTTTGAGCTTTTTATCGCGGCTTCCCTGATAAATAATTTTGTCTTTACGAGGTTCCTCGGCCTCTGCATCTTCTTTGGTGTCTCGAAGAAGATGGAGACGGCGGTAGGCATGAGCATCACCTTCACTGCTGTCATGATGATAAGCGCGTCATTGAGCTGGGTTATCTTCACGTACCTGATGGTACCGCTCGGCATTACCTTTCTGAAGATTATCGTCTTCATCGGCGTCGTCGCCGGTTTTGTGCAGGCTTCCGATACTATTATGAGAAAAGTTGCGCCGGGCCTCTACTACAAGCTTGGGATCTACCTGGCTCTTATTTCTACGAACTGTATCATTCTCGCCGTTCCTCTCATCAATGCCGGTGAGCACTACACCTTTATCCAGAGCCTCGTCTTCGGCCTCGGCTCGGGCATAGGCTTTGCCATCGCCCTCATCATCATGGCTTCCATCCGGGAAAAACTTGAGCTGGCCGATGTACCGACGCCCTTCAGAGGATTGCCCATGGCCTTTGTCGTTACGGGACTGATCGCCTTGGCTTTTACCGGCTTCTCCGGTTTGATAACACTGTAGCGGTTTTCAGTCTTCTGTTGACTTCTTTCCGAAGTGAAAGGCAGAGACTGGCGCCCGAAAAGAGATTTAACTTATACTAAATAAGTACCTATCAAAGAGGTGAATAAAGATGCTTGATCTGCACCATACCATTGTTGATATCCTGGGCAATCTCACCGGGCTCTCTCAGCTTGGTGATATATACCATTTTATTATCCCTCATGTCGGGGTCGGCGGCGGCGTCGAAGCCAAGGAGCATGTTGATCTCATCCCCCTCATGAAGTTTACTGTCGTGTTCCTGGCCGGCGTTGGAGCGATTTTCGGTCTCGGTCTCGCCTTTGCAGCAAAGAGGTTCTCTGTAGAGATTAATCCGAAGGTCGAACAGGTGAAGGACGTCCTCGCCCATGCTCATTGCGGCGCCTGCGGCTATGCAGGATGCGAGCAGTATGCCGAGGCTGTGGTCAATAACCCCGATGTCCCGCCGAATCTCTGCACGCCTGCTGGGGCTCGTGGGGCAGAGGCAGTGGCCTTGATTACCGGGAAGAAGGCCGAGGCAAGAGAGCCGATTTACGCACGGATCATGTGTCAGGGAGGGAGTTCTGAGGCTATCAAGAAATTCAAGTATGAAGGTGTGCAGGACTGCCGGGCAGCCGTGCTGGCAGGCGGGGGCGACAAGTCCTGTGCCTATGGCTGCCTCGGTTACGGTACCTGCGCAAGGGTATGTCCCTTTGGCGCTATAACGATGAATGAGGACTCGCTCCCCGTTGTGGATATTGTGAAGTGTACGGGTTGCAGAAAGTGTGAGCAGGCATGTCCGAAGAGGGTGATCGAGGTTCTCCCTGCATCAAGACAGGTGCTTGTAGCCTGCCACTCAAAGGACAAGGGCGTTGAGACAAAAAAGAACTGCCAGATCGGGTGCATTGCATGCGGAAAATGCGTGAAGGTATGCCCCTTTGATGCCCCATCAATTTCGAACAATCTTTCGAGGATCTACCTCGAAAAATGCAAGGTCTGCGGCTTATGCGTCGCCCCTTGTCCGACCGATGCTATCGTTGATTTCATCCCGAAGAGAGCGAAGGCCTTTGTCATGGACAACTGCATCGGCTGCCAGATATGCTCAAAGGTCTGTCCGGTGAATGCGGCATCGGGTGAACCCAAGAAGAGACACGTCATCGATCAGAAGGCATGTATCGGCTGCGGCATCTGCACGGCCAAGTGTCCGGTACAGGCGATCGACGGGACCTTCAATGCCCGACAGGTGTTCGAGGAAGCGGCAAAGAAGAAGCTTGCAAAAACCGTAGCAGCGTAAGATAATCGAAGTCTCCCTGCTCTCGCCTTTCTTCGTACAAAGCGGCCGTGGTGAAGGCAAGAAGGGAGAAAAGATTCTCATCACCGAAAGGGAGAAGGTCATAGCAAGGATCGTTCCCCTGGAACTGGCTAGGAAGGACTCGAAGCTTATTGCTCTCGTCAATGAAGGATTCGCCCGCTGGAAAGGCGGCAAACCGTCGGGAAGCAGTGCTCCCGTCAAAATCAAAGGGAAGGCACTCTCGGAAATTCTCTTCGAAGACAGGAGATGATTCTCTGCCTCGACAATGCTCTGCCGCACAGTATATCAGAATCAAGAATTTCATCACGCCATGAATAGGGTGTCGCTGCAAGAGACTCTTCAGCCATCCACATCCCCGTTCCACGCACTATCCGGGCTATCTGCAATATCCCCGCCATGGCCTCGGTCTGTGAAAGCCCGTCGATTATTGCCTGCCCTTCAACGCAGCGCGAGAGATCTATTGGAAGTCTTATCAGTACTGAGAATTACTTCAGTCTGAAATCGACCCGGCTGTACCTTAAGTTCTCCTTCTTTTCCGGCTGGAGGGATTTCGGTTCCAGAAGAAAAATTCGTTCCTGTTCAATCTGTTTGGATTTTAAGATATACTCTTTCACGTTCAGGGCCCGAAGGGATGCAAGATGCCGCAAATCATCGTCCTTCACTTCTATATGGGTGAGCATCAGCTTCTCCATCTCAGCCACAGGAAGATCCTTTGCAATCCCGATGATGTTCCTCGGCTTCGGGAACTTCTCTTCCTTATAGGCCATCTTGAGATAAAGCGGATATTCCTTCTCTTCGACCCTGACCTCATCAACAGAAAAGGCAGGCGCCTCTTTCTTTACCATATCCTTCAATTTCTGGGCCTTTATTTTTTTGTTGAAAAGATACTGTCTCAACCCCTCCCTGTCCCTTTCGGTATCGACGTGACCTTCTATCTCGAGCTTCAGGGCCGGTCGGTCATAGAGCGCCTTGACGAGGTTGCTCAGCTTCTTTTCTCCCTGCTCATTGATTGCTGAACTGCCATAATCAAAATCGAGATAGCTCAGCTCTTCGCCTCCCCCTCCGAAGATCGCCCCGAGAAGTGCGAAGGGTGATGTCGCGGCCTTTACGAGGAGGTTGATGAGTATCTTGATGATGATCCTGCCAAGACTGAACTTCGGGTCATCGGTCTGACCGGAAACCGGAATGTCGAGGCGGATCTCTCCCTTCCTGTTCTTGAGGAGGGCTATTGCGAGCCGAACAGGCAGCTTTGTCGCGTCCGGACTTTCGACTTTCTCCCCGAGTTCGAGCTGATCAAGAAAGACTCTGTTCTGGGAATCAAGTTTCTTCTTCACAATCAGGTACTGGAGATTAAGGTCGAGCTTACCTTTTTGTATGGTGTACCCGATATACTTGCCGGAATAAGGTGTTATGGGACTTAAGTCCATGTCCCTGAAGTCGACCTTCAGATCGACATAGAGATCTTCCCTCAGGGGGTTGATCCTGCCTGTTATCTCGAGGGGCGCATAGCCTTCGAGCTTCCCCATGAGATGAACGTCGGCGAGTTTGCTCTCTTCCGAGGAGAGGCCGGAGATTCTTCCCCCGATTTCGAGTAAGGTTGCCGAATAGTTCCGTTTCACGAACCTGTCGGAAAAATTGATCGTGCCTCCCTGAAGGGTCACCTTCTCGATCTTTACCATCTTTGGCGATAGGTCTTTCTGGACTGACGAGGGCCTCTCCTCTTCCCGGGCTGGTCCGGGACTTTCGGGACTCCCTCCTGAGTCTTCAATAATCCCCTGCACGTTCAGTGAGCCGTCAGCGTTGATGATGAGGCGGGAATAGAAATCGCTCAACGCAACCTCATTGATCCCAACAGAGAGAGGACGATATCCGATGTCCACTCCGCTCAGATAGAGGGAGGTCCACTTCAGAAAATCCTCTGCGTTAAGCTTGTCGACCGTTGCGAAGTGTGAAAGGGATGCTTCTCCCTTGTAGGCGACAGCGATCCCCTTCGCTTCGGTATAGGCAAAGGAGAAGTTTCCCTTTGACGAGACGGCGCCGTCAGTCACGATGACTTTAACCTTATCGGTAAAATAGGGCTGTACCGGTACGATACTCACGTCCTTTACGTCTACGGCGAGGGCCATGGAAAGAGGATCAATGCTAAACGCTCCGTTTGCTGAGACAGAACCTTTCTTGTCCACCGTAAAGGAGAGGGCGGCCTTTGCCTTCGCCCCTTTTGCCGTTGATATCCCCTCTCCCCTGAACCTGATCCGCTCGGCGTTAATTATCACCTCCTGGGCGGGAACAAGGTCTTCTCCCTTTATTGCGTAGTTCTCCGCCGCAATATTTCTCAATACGAGGAGCCAAGGTTTTCCAGGATTCTCCTTTTTACCGGGCTGGGGTTTTCCCGTTGCCGGGGGTGAAGAGGGGAGAAGGTCTCCGACATTCACTCTTCCGTCGGGATAACGTTTCAGGGACAATACCCCTCCGTCCGTTGAAAGCTGACCGACGGTGATCTCCCTCTTCTTCAGATCGATGGCGGTGTCTGCGATGGTAACGACGGGTATCCGGAGAAACTCCCTCTCTTCATCTCTTCTTTTCAGCATGAGGGAACGGAGCGTCGCTGCCATCCTCGAAAACCGTATCTCTGGATCAGGTTCGGCCTTTGCATATTCATACATGGTCATAATGTCGAGATCGCCCCGGGTGATCTCAAAGAGGATACTGTCCCGGTAATAGGGGGAATATTTTTTCAGCACGAGCTGCCTGAACTCTGCGGTCCCTGCTGAGGTGAGGGGATCAACAGTAAAATCGCCGGTGACCTTCATGCCCTCGCCTGACTCCGTCCTGAGAGAAAAGGCAAGAGCTGATTTCTTGTCCCGGCCGTTGCTGAAGTGATCGATCTTCATCTCGATGTTTTCCAAGGTTGTCTTGAAGGATCTTTTCCCCGATAGGTCTGAAAAGCTAAGCCTTCCGTCGGCCATAATCACCTCATCAGCGTCAACGACGAGAGCAGGCGACTCTTCTCCCCGTTTCAGGACGTATCCCTTCTCAGGAATGAGTGACTCTAAGTTTGGTCTCCCTGCCTTATCGAGCACCAGGTCTATCTCAGGTGATTGCAAAAAGACCTTTGACAGGCGAACCTTCCTTGAGAGGAGATCGGCAGAAGAGATCGAGATATCGACTAACGGAAGACCGATGAGAGGGCTGTCATTCTTTTCGACAAGCCGTATGTTCTTGAAACCGATGCTGCCGGCGAGGGTAATGGCCGGAGACCGGTCTTTGTATTGTGTGTAGGAAAGAACCGCTGCCGTGTCGACGGAGCCAGAGAGGATCTTGAAATCCATTCCGAAGGGGACATAGGCCAGATAGTAAGGGATATCGAGTCCTTTGATATTGAGATCGAAAGATGTCTCGAGTGAATCGGCAAAGGGCTTGGTCATGCCTTGCAGCAAGAGGGGGACATTGTTGATCTTTGCCTCAAACTTCGGCTGGGTGTAGGTTTCGACAGCGTACGGCAGATTTGAGAGAAAAGGGATCGCTATGTTCATGTCCCTTACGGTATGCTTCGTCTGTCTCGGTCCGTCCCAGAAGTCCAGGCTCCCGTTTCGTACGTGGATGTCATTCAGCGAAAACCTCAGCGGTTTCGATGAAGGCTTTGACGTCGAGGTGAACTCTTCGATGATGTCGGAGAAATTGTAGGAGAGGTCTTCATTGAGAACGATGTTGAGGAAGGGCCTTTCAAGCCGTATCTCGCTGATGATCAGTCCTCTCTTCACAAGGGAAGCGGCCTCAATGTTCAAATACAACTCGTCAAAGGAGAAAAAGGTTTCCGACTTCTTGCGGTCTTTTATGGC
>Ga0335070_10004463_pt1 | contig 16362 bp, 19 predicted proteins | sample Lox_Sample_13_FD_206722 | JGI IMG/M metagenome (GOLD analysis project Ga0335070, IMG submission 206722) | Soil microbial communities from Loxahatchee National Wildlife Refuge, Florida, United States - Lox_Sample_1.3 | ecosystem: Environmental > Terrestrial > Soil > Wetlands | place: USA... | reverse complement strand
TTCTAACGGAGCCTAACTCGGGTGGCCCATTCAAGCCCGGTTTTGGCTTGAGTGGGGCTTCTCCGCGTCTCCACACTCAATTCCATTTTGAAACAGGGTGGCCCACTCAAGGCCTCTTTTGCCGGGGGATTCCACGAACCTCAACCCTTTGGGATTTGGAGTTCCTTAGGAGCATCACGGCGACCGGGAAAGGGCACGAGTTCTGGTGGCTGCGGAAGAAGTCGGCGAGAGCGCAAAGCCGCTACCTCGGGCGCTAAAGCGCGATCATATTTTCAACGACTGGCGGCACGGCTGAAGCCGTGCCCTTCCACAAAACCAACGCCGATTGGAGTTTTTCCGCAGCCACTTCTACTCGTGCTCCAAATCGTCCGCGAAGATACCGGGCTTCAGCGTCAGAGGTACGCCTGTCATCTGTCATGACTGAGAAGATCAAAAGCCCAACGACTTGAGGACCGAGGAATCTCACCCTTGCAAAGAATGTAAGGATGGGACCCGGCGGAACCGAACTCCCCTTTGCTCTCGCACGCTCGGCTTCGCCTCGCGGGACGGACGAATGCGTCCGTCCCTACACAATCCGACAGAGCTCGAAGCTTCCCGAATTCTCAGGAGGATGGGGGGGAGATTTTTTTGCTTGACATATTCCTATATAGGAATATAAATTCTTGCCATGGCGAGAGCAGCCACAACCTCTGACGCGTTTAACGCCGTGGCTGAGCCGCGGAGGCGCGAGATCCTGGAGCACCTGGCGGCGGCTGAACTGCCCGTCGGTGATCTGGTCGTGCGCACGGGACTGGAGCAGCCTTCGGTCTCGAAGCATCTGAAGGTACTGCGAGACGTCGGGTTGGTGAGGGTGCGGCGGAATGGGCGGCACATGATGTACAGGACAAATGCAGAGGCTATCCGTCCATTGCACGAGTGGACGAAGACATTTGAGCGACTGTGGGCGCATCAATTGTTGCGAATCAAGGAACGAGCAGAGGCGAAGGAAAGAGGGTACGGCGAGAAATGAGGTTTTCCCTCGGGCGCTAAACCGCAATTCTTCCAAACACCCCAGCGGCACGGCTGAAGTCGTGCCCTTTCAAAACTCTTCGCAGGAGACAGCATGAGCACCAGTCCGACGATTCCGGGAATTGAAAGTTTGACCCTGATGGTGACGCAAGAAATCCGCGTAAAAGCGTCTCTAAAAACCACCTTCGAAGCACTGCTGGAGCAGATTGGTCCGGAGAACGAGAGTCCGCAGGGCAAGATGCCGATGGAGATCGAGCCGTGGCCCGGCGGAAGATGGTATCGCGATTTGGGCGACAACAACGGGCACTTATGGGGACATGTGCAGGCGATCAAGCGTCCGACGCTGCTGGAGATCGCCGGGCCGCTGTTCATGTCTTACGGAGTCGTGTCGAACGTGCAATATCGCCTGAGCGAGGAGAACGGCGAGACGGTGATTCGGTTTCATCACAAGGCTTTTGGGATGATTCAGGAAGACCACCGGAAAGGCGTCAGTGAGGGATGGACGCACATCAATCAGTTGATCAAAGCAAGGGCGGAACGGAAGAAGTGAGGTTTCGGCAGGAAGTCTGGCTGAGGCGCTCGCTTCGCTTCGCGGATGGCGGGTGTCCCCACATGAACCTAATTCAGGAGGAAATATGTGTCCGGCATGCATTGCAGGCGCAGGAGTAGTCGTGGGCAGCGCGATTTCAACCGGAGGGTTGACGGCGCTGATCGTAAAAGTTCTTCGCAAGAAGAAGGGTGAGAAAAGCGATTCGAAAGAAAAGGAGTAGACGATGACGGCGACAACAATGGAGAAGAATGCGGCAAAAGTCGTATCCCACGAGGAGTGGCTTGCCGCGAGCAGGAACTTGCTAGCCAAAGAGAAGGAATTCACCCGCCACCGCGACGAGATCAGCCGGCTCCGGCGGGAACTGCCATGGGAAAAGGTCGAGAAGAAGTACGTGTTTGAGGGCGCGAACGGGACAGAGACGCTTGCGGATCTGTTTGACGGCCGCAGCCAATTGCTCATTTACCACTTCATGTTCGGGCCCGGTTGGAAAGAAGGCTGCCCGAGCTGCTCGTTCCTTGCCGATGCCTTCGATGCCATCCACCCGCACATCACGCAACGGGACACGACGTTTGTTGCCGTGTCTCGCGCCACTTTGCCCGAGATCGATGCATTCAGGAAGCGCATGGGGTGGAAGTTCAAGTGGGTCTCATCGAATGGAACCGACTTTAACTACGACTACAAGGTCTCGTTTTCGAAGGACGACACCGCAAGCGGAAAGCCGATTTACAACTTCGACACGATCCCGGCCTACGGTGAAGAAGTGCCGGGCGCGAGCGCTTTCATCAAGAAAGGCGGCGAGATCTTCCGCACCTACTCGACGTATGCTCGCGGACTGGACATTCTGCTGCCGATGTACAACTGGATCGACCTGACGGCGAAAGGACGAGACGAGGCCGGCATGAAGCCGCACGCAATGGCTTGGGTGCGGCATCACGATCGGTATAGTGATGGGAAGATGGTCGATCTCGGTAAACTCGTTGCGAAGTAAACAGCACAACGCGGGGCGAGACGACCCCTCGACTCCTCTCTCTCGAAACTCCCACTTCTGGCAAAGTCGGCCAGAAGTGGGCACCCAGTTGCATTCTGCTTTGCCAGGCCGGAGTCCGGCGCTACGGAGATAAATATGGCGACTATGGTTAGTTCTACTACGATGGTTACTCCGATTCTGCAGGAGTTTCGTGAGGAGGCTGCGATTACCAAACGCGTGCTCGATCGCGTTCCTGCGGACAAACTCATGTGGAAGCCGCATGCGAAATCGATGACTCTCGGGCAGTTGGCCGGGCACATCGCGGCGATTCCTGGGCGAATTTCCCGGTTAGCCCAGGAGGAAAGCTTCGACGTTCTGAAGGGATCGTTCGTTCCTCCGCAGCCCAAGAACCTTGAGGAAATACTCGCGACGCTCGAGCAGGGCGTTCGCGACGCCGAGCCGATCCTGCAGAGCTTTACCGACGAGCGCATGGCAGGAACATTCCGCTTGTTGAAAGGCGACCGCGAACTCTTCCGTCAGCCGCGCGCGGCTATCGTCCGGACGATCATGCTGAATCACTGGTATCACCACCGCGGACAACTGTCGGTCTATCTGCGACTGCTCGATGTGCCGCTGCCGGTGATCTACGGACGCAGCGCCGATACGGATCCTTTCGCGTAGCTCGCTCGGCTCGTAATGATCAGGACGTGCAGTTTTGTGGTATGAATCTGCCGGCAAAGTGAAAAAGGGTGCAGTCGGAGAGTGTGCGGCGAGGATTGTTCTTGCCTGAATCAACGGGTTTGGGGCATACTTCCGACTGCCTCAACGTTGGTGCAGGTTCGGCCTTCTCCCGCCCTCCCCGATTTTTCCTTACTTTTCGGCTGCAGAAATCGGAATGTCCATATAAACGCGTTGCCCGGGTTCCAGCCACAGGGAAGACACTGGAACCAGGGGCCGTCGTGTTCCGATCACGGTCACCATCAGTCTGACATTTTTTTCCGAGGGCACAAGCAGGTTGTAGTCGCCATCGACGACCATGGAGTGCCCATTGCCCTCCTCATCCATCAGACCTACATATGCCTTGAGCAGGGCGCCTGAGTTGGCGTCGAAGACCTTTCCGGAGATTACGGCGGCCTGCTTGCCCAGCTTCACCGTAACGGTGGAAGAGGGATGTTTCCGGCTGAGAGCCACTTCCACACTGGTGTCCGCGTCTCTGTAGAAAGCGTCCAGTGGATTCAGGTAGCCATCTGCGTCTTTTCGTGCGTAGAGCTTGTACGAACAGAACTCAAGCCCTCCATGAAAATCGAATCGACCATTGCTATTCGTCTTGGCGGATCGGGGCGTAACATCGTCGAGCACCAGGCCTTGCGGGACGGCATACACGGCGGCTGAGGAGACGGGACTACCATTCTGGTCGACTACCGCGCCTTTGATGTCTCCAGAGCGGCGCTTTGCCGGCATTTGAGCTAGAAGGGTTCCACTGACCACGATCAGGACGAGGAGCAGTCTCATAGGTTCCTCCGAGCGGGCCGATTGGTCACCTAGATGCACGGTCGAACCCGATGGTTTTGCGTGCCGAAAGAATTCCCAGAGCCGTAGAAATCCGGGATAATTCAGTTCATGTCACGGAGCGAGCAGGCGCCGGGACCACGAGGGTCGCCGCAGGAACCGCAGGGGCCGGCGGGCCTCGAGGAACCTGTGGAACCTTTTGCCGACACCGCGAAGACCGAGAGCTGCGGTTCGAGCTTCTTCGCGTGGCACTTGGGGCACTCGGCCTTTTCCTTGCCATAGATCAGCGCTTCGAACTGGTGGTGACATTCCTTGCAGATGTATTCGTAGATTGGCATGAGTGACCCCCATCCCTATTAAAATCAATTTGTGGAGAGTTCGCAAATCTCAAACTCCAGGGCAACTGAGGCATCGGCACGGGCTCGACCGCTAACCTTGTGGCGGGTGAGTTCGCCGTTTCGCGCGCGCCGAGGTCTGGGCGGCGGGCACATGCAGACGATTGCCAGCTTTCTGATGCCGCACAGAGTTCACTTGCCGGCGCCGGACGAGCGGCTGGTTGAAGTTGCGCCGGGGATCAAAGTTCGCTGCTGGTGCCATTGGCAGCAGAATCGCGCTCAGGCGATGACCGTGATTGTGGTCCATGGCCTCGAGGGATCGACAGAGTCGCGGTACATGATGGGCGTGGCGCGGAACGGCCTGGCTGCCGGGATGAACGTAGTCCTGATGAATCAGCGTAACTGCGGCGGCATGGATTACTGCGCGCCCACGCTTTACAACTCGAGTCTGTCGGCTGATGTCGCGACGGTCGCCAAGAGCATCGTCGCGAATGACGGAGTATCGCGCTTCGCGCTGGTCGGATTCTCGATGGGGGGGAATCTGGTTCTAAAATGCGCCGGCGAGTGGGCCAATCACGGGCCGCGCGAGTTCAAAGCCGTGGCCGCAGTCTGTCCGGCAATGGATTTGGCGGCGTCGGCGGATGCGCTGCATGAGCCGCAGAATCGGATTTACGAATGGTATTTCCTGTGGCAGTTGTTTCGGCGGATGCGAACGAAGGCCAAATTTTTCCCCAATCATTTCGACCTGGGACGTCTGCGGGGAGTGACGAGTCTGCGGCTCTTTGATGATCGCGTAACGGCGCACTATTGCGGATTTGCCGGCGCCGATGACTACTACGCGCGCGCTGCGGCGGCGAACGTGGTCGATCGGATTGCCGTGCCGGGGCTGATCATCCACGCGGCCAATGATCCCTTCATCCGAGTGCAGCCCGAGACTTTGGAGAAGATTACGAAGAATCCCAATCTCACTTATGTCGAGACGGCCGATGGAGGCCACTGCGCATTCCTGGGTGAGCCCGACGGGAATGGTTACGACGGACGCTGGGCAGAGCGCGAGGTGGTGGAGTTTGTGAAGCAGGTGGTGTGATTCCTACGGTCGTGCCTGGGGCACGACCGTCGCCTTCGGTTTCTCACCGGCCACTGAAACTGGCGGGCTACTTTCAGTGGTCCCTCCTAGACCAGCCTTCTTGAGCCATCCCCTTGCGTGTGTGCGGATGTAGGCCAGTGCCAGCATCGCCAGGAAGATGATCACCAGCCCGAGTGTCGCTTCCCCGATGCTCTGCGCGTGCTTGGTAAGAATCGAGAATCGTCCATAGACGAATTCGATGTGCACCCAATACACCAGCAGTGAAGCCTGACCCAACTGGATCAGAGGGCTGAATCCCCACTGCGCCAAGCCCCAACGGCACCAGACGTAGACTCCCGTCAGAATCACCAGCAACATCCCAACCCGGATCAGGAAGAAGTTGGGGCTCGTGTGCCAGTAGTCATACACGGAATAAATCTGCACCGGCAGTGCGTCGAGCCAGCGCGAGAGTTCGATCAGTACAAGACCCGCGATTCCGAGAGAGAGAAAAAAGCGTGTTTCGTGGGCACGTGTCCATGGACTTTGCAGGATGAATCCGACGGCGAGTCCGGAGAAAGCGAAAGCGGCCCAGGGGAAGATCGGGAACAGCCATGGTTGCGGTGTGCCCAGGTTGTGAACGCCATTGATATAGGACTCCAGCGGCCAGGGAAGAAAGCGCGGACGCCAGGTGGTCCAGAGGAGCGGAGTCGCGAGGGAAATCAACAGCGCGGTGCCGAGGGCAGCTATGACGAGCAAAGCGCGAGGACGAATTTCCCACCTTTGCCGCAAAGAACGGAGCAAGGATGGGGCAGCCTGCTGCCGCCGGGCTTCGCCCGGCTGGACAGCCGATGGCGGCCCTCCCCACATAGTCCTGCTTCGACTCAGAAGGGCTAAAACTATCCAGCAGAGCAAGCCCATGAGCATCATCGAGAGGCCGATGGTGTTCAAAATATCGACGCGCAGCAGGTCGCTCTTGGGAGCCCACCCCCACGAGATCACATACTCCTGCACGCGAAAGAGCAGGCCAAAGCCGAGGATTTCCGCGCCACGGCGGATGGTGCTGCGGGCGATCCGGGATGGAGATAGATTCTTCTGCAGGAGTTTGTCGGTCACGAGCGCAAACGAGATTCCCGCGAGGAACAGAAACAGCGGTGCAGGAAAGGTCCCGCCCAACTGCGAGTACATGAAAAAGCGGCTCTGGCGCGCCGATCCGCGAAGCCAGGAGTCGTAGCAATGGGTTTGGAACATCAGCAGGCAGGCCAGTCCACGCATCCAGTCGATATAGGCAAGGCGCGCTTTCGGAGCTTGAGTCGCGGGCATGCTGGGATTGCGAGGGCAGTATACGGCAGCGGAACGTCGAATACTGACGTAGTTTCACTCGTGGCGTCCGTCAGAGACCCGCTGGTTATCCGGCAGTCCCAGTGTTGTTCCAGGCGCCGAGGGCTCTGGAATGAACTGCTGGGTGTCCGAAGGTTCAAGATTTGTCAAGTTGGCGTCGACATACAACCTTCACCCTAGATACTTGATCGAACCAGAGATAAGCCGCTAAGCTTTTAGGCACCTTTTCAAATGCAACTAAATTAGAGGGAAGCGTATGGTAACGAGCGGTCGGGCCCGTGTGTGTGTGTTGTGTGCTGCCGTTGTCCTCTCCAATTTTAGCCATGCCGCCGTCGCGGACCGCATACAAGGACCGCTGAGCGGAGGGCCCAAGGTCGCTCTCAGAGGCGATGTGCACGGGCACGCCAAGCCCGAGAATGATCTCGGCCGCGCCGATGGCAGCCGTCCGATGCAAGGCATCACGCTGGCGTTTCACCCGTCAGAGGCGCAACAGAAGGATCTCGACAACTTCCTGGCAGAACTGGGCGATCGCTCTTCGCCGAACTACCACAAGTATCTAACCCCGAAGCAGTATGCCGAGCGGTTCGGCATGAGTTGGAATGATCTGAACAAGGTGATCGCATGGCTGCAGGGGGAGGGTTTCACCAATATTCAAGTCGCGAATGGCCGAAACGAAATCTCGTTTGATGGCCTCGTGGCGCAGGTGGAGTCGACTTTCAGCGTCGAGATGCATCACTATCTGGTGGACGGTGTGGTGCACCTGGCGAATGCCGGGGATCCGTTCGTGCCTCCTGCTCTCGCAGGGTCGTTGCTGAACGTAAGTGGACTGAACAATTTCGCTCCCAAGCCGCGAGCGAAGGTGCAGCCACATCTGACTTCATATGTGAGCGGCAACCATTTCCTGAGCCCCGCAGACTTTGCCACGATCTACGATCTGAACTCGCTCTATTCCGCAAACATCGACGGTACCGGGCAGAAGATCGCAATTGTTGGACAGAGTACCGTGAGCACATCCGACCTGAACCATTTTCGAAGCGCGGCAGGTCTCGCGGCGACTACGGTCACAATGACGCTGCAGGGTGGCACTTCTACTCGCTGCGGAGGCGACGAAGGCGAGTCTGATCTCGACTTGGAATGGGCTGGCGGAGTAGCAAAAGGCGCCACGATCATCTTCGTGTATGCCGGCCTGGGTACGGGAGATTCTTGTGGGGGAGCCCGCAGCAACAGCGTGTGGAACGCCCTCGAGTACGCCGTGCAGCACAATGTGGCACCGTTTATCAGCACGAGTTACGGGTTTTGCGAAACCGGGCTTCCAGCAGGGTTTCCGGCCCAGGTACAGAGTTGGGCGGTGCAGGGCCAGACGCAAGGACAAACCATTGTTGCCGCGTCCGGGGATGCAGGTGCTGCCGATTGCGACAGTGGAGCGACCGGGACGCAGGGTTTCGCGGTTGACGTTCCTGCTGCGATACCCGAAGTGACCGGAGCTGGGGGAAGCGCGTTTGTTGGAGATGCCGCGGGCACCGTGACTGGGACTGCTCCGAACACCACCGCTGGAGCTACGCAGTATTGGGGAGCCTCGGGCACCGGAAGCGACGTAGTCTCAACAGCTTTGGGATACATTCCGGAGGAGGGGTGGAACGATACTGCTCTGGCCGGTGTCCTCTCGGCTTCGGGGGGTGGTGCTAGTAGCCTCTTCGGCAAGCCCACCTGGCAAACGGGAACAGGCGTTCCCAATGACAACAAACGCGATGTTCCAGACATTTCCTTCAGTTCGTCACCGAATCACGATGGTTATCTCTTCTGTACAGAAGATGACGGTAGCGGAGGAATTGTCTCGACTTGCACATCCGGGTTCCGCACCGGTAGCGGTGGCAATTTTACAGTCGTAGGAGGGACATCGGTTGCCGCCCCTACGTTCGCTGCCACTCTCGCGCTCGTTAATCAGTTTTTGGGCAATACTCCTCCGACCGGACTCGCTCCGATTAATCCCACGCTCTATTCGTTGGCCGGAAGCACCACGAACGTATTCAACGATGTGACTGCGGGGGATAACATCGTTCCCTGCACTCAAGGAACTCTCAACTGTCCCGCGACGGCGCCGTTTCAATATGGTTTCAGCGCAGGTACCGGATACGATCAGGTCACCGGTCTTGGTTCGGTCAATGGCTTCAACCTGGCCCAAGCCATGAGTACGGCGCCCAGCTTTTCCCTCGCCGCCGTCCCCGCCACCTACCAGGTGGCACAGGGATCATCCGTAACCGCAACCGTCCAACTTACCGCCTTCAACGGCTTTACGGGCCAGATCACTTACACCTGTACGGACAGCATTTCAGAATCCACGTGCACCGGACCTTCCACCCCTGTGGATAGTTCCCAACCGGCAAGCTTCCTGATTACCACCAAAGCGCCGGTGGCGCGGCTCGAGCGGCCATTCGGTCGCAGTACTCGGATCTTCTACGCGACATTCTTGCCTGGAGTTCTGGGAATTGTGTTCGTAGCCGGTTCGCGGAAGCGCGGAGCGCGGTCGGTTCGGATGCTCGGACTCATGCTGACGTTAGGAGTCTCGACCTTATGGCTGGGATCGTGCGGCGGGAGTTCCCACAGTAATAAGGATCCCGGCACGCCGACGGGGACATACAGCGTCACGGTGAAAGGTACGGCGACGATCAACAGCGCTTCCGTCAGCCGCCAGGCAACCATCACCATCGTGGTTGTTCCGTAGATTGATGCGGTTGAGGTTGTTGATTGTGGCGGGCGGCGGGGCGGGCAGGCGCTCCGCCCCGCACGAACTCTTTATTTCTTAGGCTGAGTGTCGGACTTCTCTTGTTTCGGTGCGGGCATGGCTCCCTGCTGCTCGCTAGTGGGAGGGACAATGCCCTTGATCCGCATGTAGGTGACAAGGTTTCCGTAGTGCTCCATGTTGTGGGCGATGTTGGTGCTGAGCACCGCAAACTTCGGCACATTGTTTCCGAAAAAGTTTACCGTTTGCGTGGCTGCGGCATCGGTCATGGCGTCATACACCTTGTCACAGTAAGCGAAACCTTCCTTGAGTGCCGCGATCAGATCGGCCTTCGAAGTTTTGGTCTTCTCGATGTTCAGACCAGGATTTTTCTCGCCGGAGGCGACTGAGCAGAACAGATACTGAGCGTCGGCCAGGTGTCCGACGATCTGGCCGTAAGTGCGCACGGTGTCGGCGGGCTTGAAACTGTAATTCTCCTCAGGCATTTTTTCCGCAGAACGGAGCAGGATTCCTTTCGTTCTTTCGTAGCCGTGCTTGTTGCTGGCGCTGAAGGGATTGTTGGAGGCCTGCTGAGAAAGGGCGGGCAGAGCAAGAGCACACAGCAGAATTGTTGGCAGAGTCTTTCGCATGGTTTCTCCTTGGAGTCGCATGAAAGGGTAGCAGAAAACTGGAAGAAGCTTGTCTAACAGACAGGAATGCTGTAGCGGTCTGGAAATTGGTAGTCAAGACCCGTTCGCTGGAAGTGTCATTCCGAGCGGAGCAAGGTATCCCTATCTGCGCCAGTTGCTATTGGGTAGGGATGCTTCGACTCCGCCGGAGCTCCGCTTCGCTGTACTCCGGCTGCGCTCAGCATGACAGTGCGCTGGGTGCACACAAGATGGGTGACACCATTTCCTAAACCGGCTCTAGCCGAAGACGACAGTAAGTACTCTGAAGGGCTGTCTTGGCCGAAGAGTTGAAGCTGATGTCAAAAAGACGGGAAGCCTTACTTAGAGAGAGCGGGGCTGTTTCTGGTCGAGCGAAGGACTCTCGCAGGTTATCCCCCGATTGGGGAGGACCTTTCCGCCTGATTCTGCTCCTATTCGGCGGCGTCCCTAACAGCCCGAGGGTTGAGATATCGTTCACAAGAATGTTAGCGACGCGGCGGCAGGCTCGAAAGTGACGGAGGTCGTAGCACTCGAAACCGCTGTCAGGGGTCGATGACTGAAATGGGCATTTGCTCCTCCGATTAGGCCACACTGACGAGGCGACGGTGCGGTTCTCGACTCAGCGAACACCGCTCTTGTGAACACAAGCGTAATGACCTACGCCAGTCGCTGCATGGCCAGCAGAGTCAGGTCATCCAATGGTGGACCGTCGGCGAAGGCGTGCAGGTCGTCGAGGCATGCGGCAATCAGCTCGGCGGGACGCCGCGCGGCCTGCTGGCGTACCAGGTGTGTCACGCGGTCGACTCCATATTCGTCGTCCGCGCGGCGGGCTTCCGAAAGGCCGTCACTGTAGAGGAACAGCGTGTCGCCGGCTTCCAGGTGCAGGCGCGTGGCGGAGAAATCGAATTCGTGGAACATCCCCAGCGGCAAGCCGGTCGATTCGATGCGCAACACGCCGCCGTGCCCGACGACAATTGCGGGCCAGTGGCCGGCGTTATGGATTTCCACCTCGCCGCTGGGCTTGGCCTGTCCGCACACCAGCGTGGCGTATTGTCCAGCCAGCGCGCTCTCACAAAAGACGCGATTTGCCTGGGTGACCATTTGGCCAAGCGGCAGGCCCATACTGGTCAAGCTGCGGAACAAGGCGTGGAGCTGCGCCATCAGCATGGAGGCGGCCACGCCTTTACCGGAGACGTCGCCGAGCACGAAGAAGAGCTGTCCATCGGACTGGATCAAATCGCAGTAGTCGCCGCTGACGGGTCCAACCGGCGCGTAGTGATAGCTGGTTTCCCAGCCACCGGCCTGCAGGTTGATTTGTGGCAATAGATTGCGCTGTACCTGGGACGCCAGTTCGAGGTCACGCTGCAGCGCGGCCCGTTGCGACTGGTTCAGATGATCGAGGCAATAACACACCAGCGGGTCGGCCAGCAGGCGGTCCTGTTCTATCGGATCGTGGCATGTCTGGCACAACCCGTAGCTCCCCTTATCCATCCGTTCCAGCGCTGAATCTACTTCGCGCAGCAGACCAGCCAATCCAGCCTTCTGCGGTGCGAGCGCAATGGCTGTTTCCAGGCGGCGCTTCCGCTCTTCCAACTGGTTGTGCAGGAAAGCTACTTCTAGAGTGGCCATGACAACCTCCTGTTTAAGGTTGCTCTTATTCGATTGCGGTTTTCAACACCAGGTCGCAATTTCCCGCTCTGATGGGTTTCACAATCAAGCAGTCTGTGCCGATGGGGATTATGCTGGCAAGCCCGCACAGATAGAGAGCGAAGTCGGGCGGTTGCACTTAGGTTCCCGGTCAAAGGGAAGATGAGCATAATGATCGGGATTTTGCACAACCCGTTCGAATACCTCAGGGAATTGCAGCGCCACTCCGTCGCCGTTGTTGCGCGTCGCGGCGAGGTGAGGCTGGACGATTACACTTCATTTCTAGCAATCTTGCCCAATGCAGTCTCGTTCGGATAGTTGAAGAAAAGTTGATTGCCGTCGGGATCATCGACGACCAGGAGCCGGTAACCCCACGAACCCTCCTTGAGCGGAACGCCCTTGGCCTCGAGTTCCGCGCGGAGCGCGTCCAAGGCGGCGACCTGCGCCGCCGGCTCGACGTTCAGCGAAATGAACATCAGCCCCTTGCCAATCTTCTCCGGCCACGTGTCGGCCAGGATCAGCGCGCAGCCCTGCCGGTCGACCTGTGCGACATGCACTTTGCCGTCCTCGTCGTAGCGCCAGGGACTCGTGAAGCCGAGTCGATTAACGTAGAAGCGGAGCGAGGCCTCAACGTCGGTCACGTGCAGGACGGGGCGTGCGAACCAGTCTGTCATAAGCTAGTGGACGTACATGTCTCGCAAGTATCGCACAGGGTTGTTAACTGTCGAGAACACGTGATTTCATTCATCTTCCCGTGGCGAGAGAATTCAGGTGTAAATGCGATTTTTCACTACTCGTCTGGATACCCGACCCACTTTCCGTCTTTGCAACCGATGCTGAGCAACTGAGAGAGTCGGATCTCTTCAACGTTGGGATAGTGGGGTCCGATATTGTCGGGATAGACCTTCGGGTAAAAAACGTCGTTGACGATGTAATGATTGCGGTCCGGGATTACGAAGACCACAACTTCCCAGGTCCAATCGTACCGGGCACCCCGAGGTCGCGGATGTTTCTCGAACTCAGACCACTCCTTGGGTTTCACACGCACTTCGTATGAGCCATCTTTCTGCTTTGTCATGCGACGCACGCCAAACCAGGACGGGTCAGCTTGCTCGTCCCCCCGGAGAACAGACCAGTCTCCATCCAATCGAAGGGGGGCTTTAGGGGGTGGTCGGGGGCGTAGGGGTACGTACGGAAGTAGTCTTTTTCGCACTCCTTCGCTGCTCTGATCCGCTCAATGAGGTCTTGACTGAGGAACGGCCGGATTGCCTCAAGCTCTCTTCTCCGCGGTAGTCCAAGAGGCTTTCGGAACACTATTTGTTTGTACAGCTTTATGACCACAGCTTCCGCCTCTCGCTGTTTGGTCTCAGCCGTTTGCTGCGAAAAACATCGTGCGACGGTGGTAAATGCAAGGGCGGCGGAAGCGATCAGCAGAGCGGGTCTCATATTCGTGCAGTGGCCCCCGCATTCTACTCCCCTTGAATTGGTGGAACCAGATTACACTCATCCCCACAAGTTAGCGTCATCGCTGCATGGTAAGGATCCATACTGAGACGCGCAGCAACGGGCGATTCTAGCGAGTGCCCACGATCACGACACCGATTGCCGTCACGGCCTCGGCTGACTTTGTTTTTTCGAGTTCATCTGCGAAACTGACGACTGGCCTTTGATCACGGGCCGCTGATTTTCATGGGCCGCATTCACGTTCTTTCCGAAACCGTTGCCAACCAGATCGCGGCGGGCGAAGTCGTCGAGCGGCCTGCGTCGGTGGTCAAAGAGATGCTGGAGAACTCGCTTGACGCCGGGGCGACGCGAATCAAGATCAGCGTCGAGGCAGGCGGGAAAAAGCTCATCCAGATTACCGACAATGGATGCGGCATGGTGCGCGACGACGCCATGCTGGCGTTCGAGCGCCATGCAACGTCGAAGATCAAGAACGCCGAAGATTTGCTGAGCGTGGCAACGCTGGGGTTTCGCGGTGAGGCATTGCCTTCGATCGCGTCGGTGTCGCGCTTGCGATTGGAAACGAGAGCCGTGGAAGATCCTGCGGGCACTGTGATCGAGATCAATGGCGGGAGAATGGCTCGGGTGGAAGAGGCTGGGCTGCCGCTGGGGACTTCGATCACCGTGCGCGATCTCTTCTTTAATACTCCGGCGCGGAAGAAGTTTTTGAAAGCGGAATCGACGGAGTTGTCCCACATCGCGTCGCTGGTAACCCATTACGCGCTGGCGCATTTTGACAAGCACTTCGAACTGCACTCGGCCACCAACGCGATGTTGGTGGCGCCCCCAGTTGCGGGATACAGTGAGCGCGTGTATCAGGTGTTCGGGAAAGAAACGCTGGATCAGTTAATTCCTGCGGCTGCGCGCCAGGCGCTGGAGCGAGTCGGATTGCCGCAACCCCCGCCTTGGCGCAGAAGGGAAGCGGAGGAGGACGAAGCCGCCCCGAAAGATCCCGGTGAAATACGGATTCACGGATTCGTCTCGAAACCCGAGATCCAGAAGCTGAACCGCAACTCGATCTTCATTTTTGTGAATGGGCGGTTGATTCGGGATCGACTGGTGCAGCACGCGCTCACCGAGGCTTACCGCAACATCATTCCGCCCACGGTGTACCCGGTCGTGCTGTTGTTCCTGGAATTGCCCACGGCCGAGGTCGACGTCAACGTGCATCCCTCGAAAACCGAGGTTCGTTTCCGACAGCAGTCTGCGATGCACGATTTTGTGCGCGACTCGGTGCGAGGGGCTTTGATGAAAGCGCGGCCGGTCCCGCAATTCGTGGCGGAGATTCGGGCGCACGCTACCGCGAACCAGGCTCTCACGCCGGGGGCCAGTTGGCATCCATCGGAGGACGGCCTTCCCGCTTCCGACATTCTGCCTGAGGAAGCCGGACATGGTGCGCCCGTACTCGATGGCAATTTTGGGCTGCAAGCTCCAGTGCAGCCGCCCGTTTCCGCGCATTTTCAGTTCGAAGGAAGCATCGCCGTCGACGCGAATGCAGCGATCCCCGTGGCTCGCGGCCTGGAATCTGCTCCGCTCGCTCCGAATTTCGCCGCGACGCTTCCTCGCCAGCAGTTCGAGGCAGTTCCCGACCACGGGTGCTCACCCGCGCTCGATGTGAGCGAAAAAGAGCCGACGCTCTCGGCTCTGGGCACCCTTAGGCCGCTTGGGCAGATTCGGAATTCGTTTGTCCTCGCGGTGAATGAAGATGGGTTATGGATCATCGATCAACACGTGGCCCATGAACGCGTGCTCTTTGAGCGTGTGCTCAGGCAGCGCGCAGCCATGAAGGTCGAGAGCCAGCGCCTGCTGATGCCGATCGTGCTGGAGCTGTCTCCCGCGCAGCAGGCCGTCTTCAGCGAGATTTCCGACGAACTCGCGCGCAACGGATTTGAGGCAGAGCCGTTCGGCGCACGAAGCGTGGCGGTGAAAGTGGCGCCTGCCGGAGTGGAGGCCTCTGCAGTCGAACACATGCTGCACGAGTTGCTCGATCAGATCTCCAGCGAAGAGCAGTCGTTGAACCTGGAAAAGATCCGCACCCGCATCGCCGCGTCGATCGCCTGCCACGCAGCCATCAAGGTCAACATGCCGCTGGAGCAGAACAAGATGGAGTGGCTGCTGGCCGAACTTGCCAAAACAGACCACCCAATGTCGTGCCCCCACGGAAGGCCCGTGGTGTTGCGGTATTCTGTGAAGGATATACAGAAGGCGTTCAAGAGGATCTAGCTTGGAGCTGCGAGCCGTGAGTTTCTGCAGTTCACCTCACGTGTTTGCTCGCAGCTCATAGCTCGAACCTCGCAGCTTCTTTATGATGACTGACCTCGAACTCCTACAACTCCGGCGAGAGAAGTGGCACTTGGATGCCAAGCCCATCCGGACCATCGAGTCGGCGCGCGCATTTTTGGAGGACGTGGGATTCTGCCTGATGTATCCGCAGCGGCCGGCGCCGCTCGTTCCAACGTTTATCGGAGCATTCGTGGGATCCGACGACCGGCTGCCGGAGTGGCAGCATGCGTTCAAGGATCCACGGGCCGCCGAAGCCACGGAACTGATGGTGCGCTTGCTTCGCGAGAAAACTGCTTTCGAGGCGAACCTCTTTGAAGACAATAACGGATTCCTGATCGCTGCTTCTGTGTTCCCTTACTTCTACGCGCTGATGGGGGAGCGGAATCCGAAACAGGCTCCAAAGGCGGGGACACGGTCTCCTTATTCGCAGCTGGCATCCGATGCATTTGCCCTGATTCAACGTGAGGGTGCGCTTTCGAAGCAGAAACTTCTGGAGCGGCTGGGCGGCGGTCTCTCCGTCGCGGCTCTCGACAAGGCATTGGCGGAATTGTGGTCGAAGCTGCGCATCACACGCGTGGATTACAGCGCCAGTGAGGGATCAGTTTGGGATCTGTTGTACCGCTGGGCGCCGGATGCAGTGAAAGAGGGCGTGGGTCTGTCGGTTCCTGAGGCGCTGTCCGCGCTGGTGTCGAAGTATCTGGATTGCGTGATCGCGGTCGAGCAGGTGGAACTGGAAACGTTCTTCGGCAAAGTCGTTGCCCGCTCAAAG
>Ga0335070_10004462_pt1 | contig 16365 bp, 14 predicted proteins | sample Lox_Sample_13_FD_206722 | JGI IMG/M metagenome (GOLD analysis project Ga0335070, IMG submission 206722) | Soil microbial communities from Loxahatchee National Wildlife Refuge, Florida, United States - Lox_Sample_1.3 | ecosystem: Environmental > Terrestrial > Soil > Wetlands | place: USA... | reverse complement strand
CAAAGTTCAACGTTCATGAGCTGCGGGCACATATCAACGACCGTTTTCACGAGCAGTCACCCGAGACGAGCATTCTCGTGTCGTCGGTGAGCTTCGGATTTCGCAATGGCGTGCCCGAGGATGCCGATCTTGTGTTCGACGTCCGCTTTCTTCCGAACCCGCACTTTGTGCCTGAATTCCGTCCACTCACCGGGCGGCATCCTCGAGTTGCGAAGTACATACGTTCCTTTCCGCAGACGCAGGAATTCATCACGCGCATCTCAGATCTACTCGTCTACCTACTGCCGCATTACATCCATGAAGGCAAGAGTTATCTGACCATCGCATTCGGTTGTACAGGCGGGCAGCATCGTTCTGTAATGATCGCCGAGGAGGTTGGCAAACACCTGCGGCGGGCTGGATACCGCGTCAAGGTCGTGCACCGGGACAGCCCAAGATAATTCGCGAGTGTTTCCATGCCCACGCCTCCTTACCCTCTGCATCCCGAGCCACTGAAGAGGAGTTGGCTCGAGCGCCATGCGCTTTGGAAGATTCCTGTCGGCTGCCTGACACTGTTCCTGCTCCTCGGGGTAGTTTCTCTGATCGTGATGACTGGAGTCACGTCGTACTTGCGACACAACGAGGTATACAAACAGGCAGTCGCCCAAGCTGCTGCGAGTTCGCAGGTTCGCCAGCGCATCGGGGAACCGGTCAAGCCTGACTGGCTCATTTCCGGCGAAGTGCACTTGAGCGGGAGCGGCGGAACCGCCAATCTGGCCATCCCGATATCAGGTCCACGCGGCAGAGGCAGAATTCGTGCATTGGCCGTCAAGAGCGGCGGAGTGTGGCACTTCACATATCTTACGGTCGAGGTAGGGAATCCAACGGCATGTATCGACCTGCTTTCGGTGCAACAGACAGAGTGAGACTTCTGACGAAAAGATCTGAGGAAGGAGACTGCACCGCGTTTCGCCGTGCGAGGAATCCGAAAGGCCATTCTTCGCGGGTCCGCCTAAAGTAGAATAAGATCTTGCACCTCGCTTCGATCGCATCCATAGCGCGTTGTCACGGCCTCGACCGCACAGGAGCCCTATGCGGCAACTGATGCGACTGGTTCGGTACGTCTTGCCCTTTCTGGTGCAACTCGTGCCCGGAGTACTCCTGCTGGCTGGAGTCGGATTCCTTGAAGCCTTTCGACTGATGCTTCTCAAACCAGTTCTTGACCGTGTGCTGAATCCGGCATCCGGCTCCGAGAACATCCTCCTGTTTACGAATCCGCAGACTGGGCAACCGATCTATCTGCAAAGCTTCGTCCCCACGTCGTTCCATGACGCATGGACAATAGTTGCGTATGCACTCGTGGCGGCGACAGTGCTGAAGGGTCTGTTTGACTACGCGGGCACGTATCTGGTGAACCACGCGGGATTCGGCATGATCACGAATCTGCGCAACGACTTGTACAACTCGGTCCTGCGGCGCTCGGTGGCATTCTTCCAAAAGCATACGACCGGGACGCTCATTTCCACGATCATCAACGACATCGAGCGGGTGCAGTTCGCCATGTCTACGGTGCTGGCGGAGGGGTTGCAGCAGTTCTTTACGTTTCTATTCACCGCCGGACTGGTGATCGTGCTGGGGCGCAGGCTGGCGTGGGTGCTCGTTGTCTTCATCCCGATCATCATCTTTTCGGCGGTTCGCATCGGACGCCGGGTCCGATCTACAACACGCACCGGACAGGACCAGCTCGCCGACGTGCAGAACATCCTGCACGAGACCATTACCGGCAACCGAATCGTGAAAGCGTTCGGCATGGAGTCCTGGGAAGTCTCGCGGTTCCGCAAAGCGGCGCAGCGCCTGTTCCGCGCGAATCTGCGATCGGTCGCCGCAGCTGCAATCAGTTCACCGCTGATGGATGTATTCGGCGCGATCGCGGTCGCTCTGCTGTTGCTTCTTGGGCGCGACCAGATTGCTCACAACGAACTCACCCTCGGGGCCTTTATCGCGTTCGTTGCCGCTGTCCTCAGCATGTACAACCCCGTGCGCAAGTTCGCCGTGTTCAATAACAGTTTTCAGCAGGCTCTGGGCGCGTCTTCGCAGCTCTTCAAATTTATGGATACCGAGGACGTTGTCGTCGAAAAACCGTCAGCCAAGGCGTTGCGTTCGTTCTCGCAGAGCATTCGCTTCAAGGATGTTTGTTTTTCCTATTGCACAGACGGCGATGAGGCCCGCGAAATCCTGCGTGGCATAAATCTGGAGGTCGGGAAGGGCGAAATTGTCGCCGTCGTAGGATCCAGTGGGGCCGGGAAGAGCACGCTGGTGCACCTGCTGCCGAGGTTTTTCGATGTGACCGGCGGACGCATTCTGGTGGATGCCCATGACATTCGTGACGTGACGCTGTCGTCGTTGCGAGCTCAGATTGGCATCGTGACGCAGGAAACCGTTCTGTTCAACGACACGGTGCGCAACAACATTGCCTACGGACAACCGCACGTTCCCATGAAGGAAGTGGAGGCCGCCGCTCGCGCCGCCCTCGCCCACGACTTCATTTCGGCGATGCCTGCAGGTTACGATACGGTAATTGGAGAGCGGGGCATGCGGCTTTCCGGAGGCGAGCGCCAGCGCCTGGCGATTGCGCGGGCGCTGCTGAAGAACGCGCCGATTCTGATTCTCGACGAAGCGACATCTGCGCTTGACAGTGAGTCCGAGGCGCTGGTGCAATCGGCACTGCACAATCTGATGAGCGGCCGCACCGTTTTTGTGATCGCGCATCGTTTGTCCACAGTCCGACGCGCCGATCGCATTGTGGTCATCGACAATGGCACGATTACTGAAATCGGCGCCCATGAAGATCTGATGAGGAAGTTCGGCACCTATCGTCGGCTCTACGAGTTACAGTTCACGGATGTGGAAGTACCTAAGGCGATAGCAGAACCATAACCACCGCCCCTTATGCCCATACGTTCGATGACAGGTTTCGCGCAAGTCAAAGGTGAGATTCAGAAGAACGGCTCGTCCTCGTCTTCGACGGGCACTCAAACCAGCGGCAGACTCGGTTTCACGCTATCGCTGAAATCCGTGAACCATCGCTTCCTGGATCTGCATTTTAGGCTCCCTTCCGGGACAGATTCGCTGGAGATGCAGCTGCGCCGCTTGCTCAAAGAGAATGTTGCGCGCGGGCACCTGGAGGTTTCCTTGAGTCTGGATCGCGCGAGCGGTGAAGCTTTTTCCCTCAATCGCGAACTCGTGACCGGATACATCGCGGCTTTTCGGGCCGCGGCCGCGGAGTTCTCTCTGGCTACCGAACCCGATTTGAACGCTGTCCTACGGATCCCCGGTGCTTTGGACTCAACGTCCGAAGCCGCTGATGGCGAGATCGAAGCGGCTGTGATGTCGAAGGTTGGCGAGGCCCTCAACCGGCTGAATCAGATGCGCGAAGAAGAAGGCCGCGGAATCGTGCGGGAGCTGCGCCAGCGCATGGTCCATTTGCAGGAAGCGGCCCAAACAGTGCAGCAGCATCGCCGCGCGGTGCTGCACAACTACACCGAGAAACTCCAGTCGCGGCTCCAGGAATTGCTGGGTTCAGCGGTGGATCGCGAGCGCGCGCTGCAGGAAGCCGCGCTGCTGGTCGATCGCAGCGATATCCAGGAAGAAATCGTGCGCCTCGAGAACCACGTGCAGCACTTCCTGGGATTGCTCGATGAAGGCGGCGAGATTGGCAAGAAGCTGGATTTCCTTCTGCAGGAAATGAACCGGGAGGCCAACACTCTACTTTCGAAGACTTCCGGACTCGCCGGGGAAGCGCTCAGAATTACAGAAGCGGGACTGGCCATGAAGGCCGAAATCGAGAAATCGCGCGAGCAGGTGCAAAACCTGGAATGAGCCCTACGCACAAGCCCATCGTCTACATTATTTCGGCGCCGTCCGGTTCGGGAAAATCAACGCTCGTCAATGAGATCCTGAAGGCAGTCTCCGACCTCGATTTTTCCATCTCCTATACTACGCGTGCCCCACGCGGCAGCGAACGCCACGGCAAGCAATATCACTTCGTCACCCGCGAGGAATTCGATCGCATGGTACGAGCCGATGAATTTCTCGAGCATGCGGAATTCGATGGGAACTGCTACGGCACCGCCCGACGATTCCTCAGGGAAGCGGAATGGAAGGGCACAGACCTGCTGCTCGATATCGACGTCCAGGGCGCGGCGCAGATCCAGCAGAAGCTACCGGATGCGGTTAGCATCTTCGTGCTTCCCCCCGACAAGAAGACACTGGAATGGCGTCTGCGCAAACGCGGCGAGAACGACGAGGAAACCATTCGACGTCGTTTGGACGCGGCTGGGCGCGAGATTGAGGAATACGATCGCTACAACTACGTTTTGATCAACGATCAGCTCGAGAAGTCGATCGAAAGGCTCGAAGCCATCGTTTTGTCCGAGCGCTTGCGCCGCCAGGAGCGGGCCCTATCCGAGGAGGAGCGCGTGATCGTCGAACGAGCCGAACGTCTTCGCTTGGCGAATCTCAAAGAGAGGGTGCAGCCCATCCTTGCATCCTTTGGAGTGCCCGCGACTTCAGCGCGTTCGTAGTTTTCGGGGTATCATTAGGGGACGCTCGGGAAGGCCGTTGAGGGCAGCGGCCGGATGGTTCGAATCAGTTTTCAAGGGGGGAGTCCCAATGAAGTTGATGGAAGGCTTCGATAGCAACTATCGGTACATCCTGGTGGCGGCGCGGCGCGCGAGGCAGTTGCAATCAGGGGCGCCTCCAGTTGTCGATACGAATTCCCGCAAACCTTGCCGGATCGCGCAAGACGAAATTCGCGCGGGCAAGGTGAAGTGGGAAATGACCGAGACTCGCAGCGCAGCCGAGCAGGCTTCAGAGACTCTCGACAAGGCTCTCGGCCAGGACTAAGAATTTTCGATTTGCGATTGCCGATTGTCGATTTTTGAATCGGCAATCGAAAATCTGCAATCGAAAATTACTATGAAAGTTGCTCTCGGCGTAACTGGCGGCATCGCGGCATACAAATCAGCGGAAATCCTCCGTCTCTTGCAGGACCGTGGCATCCGCGTGCAGGTCATCATGACCCGCGCCGCCCAGGAATTTGTCAGACCCCTCACTTTTGCTGCTCTCTCCGGGGAAAAAGTCATCACCGGCATGTTCTCGCCCGGCGAAGAACATGAGCCGAACATCGATTCTGCCATCGAACACATCGCCGTTGCGCAATCCATTGATCTGCTGGTCGTCGCGCCTGCCACCGCGGATATAGTCGCTCACTTCGCGCAGGGAATTGCCACGGATTTTCTGACAACCCTGTACCTCGCAACGACAGCCCCAGTCGTGATTGCGCCGGCCATGAACGTCAACATGTGGAATCATCCCGCAACCCGAGCGAACCTGGAGATCCTCCGCCAGCGCGGTGTGAAGATTGTGGAACCGGGTTCCGGTTATCTTGCCTGCGGCATGGTCGGTCAGGGGAGACTCGCGGAAAACGGGGTCATTGTTGCCGCGGTGCTCGAAGCTCTCGGCGCTTCACAGGATCTGGCCGGCGAGACTGTTCTTGTCACGGCCGGCCCCACGCGCGAAAAGATCGATCCCGTTCGCTACATGACAAATCGCTCCAGCGGCCGTATGGGATACGCTCTGGCTGAAGCCGCCTTGCGACGGGGCGCCCGCGTGCACCTGGTCAGCGGACCGACTTCGCTCACCCCGCCTGGGGCTGCCGAGTTGACACGAGTGGAATCCACCGAGCAAATGCGCGATGCCGTGATGAACCTGCTGCCAGAGGCCAGCATTGTGATCAAGGCCGCAGCGGTGGCGGACTATCGGCCAAAGGCTGCCGCTGAGCAAAAGATCAAAGGGAAAGGGCCAATGACTCTGGAACTCGAGGCGACAGCCGATATCCTGAAGGAGCTTTCGCTGAAAAAGGCTTCCAGAATCGTCGTGGGCTTCGCTGCGGAAACCGAGAACGTTCTCGAAAATGCCCGCCAGAAGCTGCTTTCAAAGAATCTTGATGCAATCGTAGTCAATGACGTCTCGCGTGAAGGCATCGGGTTTGATTCGGACCGCAACGCCGTCACCATCATCACACGCGACGAAATCGTCGAAGTTCCAGAAACTACGAAATGGGAAGTTGCGCAGCGCATACTCGACCAGATCGTGAAACTGCGTAACAATCGCGGAGAAACAGCCGCCTCGGCTGTCCGGCGAAGCGAAGCTAGCCGGCAGTAGCGCACTCCGCGCGGAGTCGATCCTGCACGTATAATCTCTTCAAGCAATCCGTGGCGATCACCTCCAATCCTGACCTGCGTCGAGCACTGGCGGATCGTATTCGTTACTACAACGAGCTGGGCATCTACGATTTTTATCGTCGCGCACCGGATGTAGTGTCGACCGAATCTGCCGCTACCGAGGTTGGGCCAGCCCCAATATCAGGTTCCCAGCCGGAACTGCGAGAGGATATGTCCCCACGAAAGTCCGCTGTTGTTACCAGAGCCGCAGAAGAGAACATTTTCGAAGTGCTGAACCCGAAGCCCGAGCAGGCCGCCTCCAATCCGATCACTGCGCTGAAACTGATCCGTGAAGATCTTGGCGATTGCACCCGCTGCAAACTTCACCAGCAGGGACGGAAGCAGATCGTCTTCGGGGTCGGCAATCCGCGAGCGGAGTTGATGTTCGTCGGCGAGGGGCCGGGCGCGGATGAAGATGCGCAAGGAGAGCCGTTCGTGGGCCGTGCAGGCCAGCTCCTGAACAACATGATCAAAGCCATGGGCCTCCGACGCGAAGACGTCTATATCGCGAACGTGGTGAAATGCCGCCCGCCTGGGAACCGCACGCCGGAGCGCGATGAGTGCGACACGTGTTCTCCGTTTTTGATGCGGCAGATTGTGGTCGTCCAACCGAAGGTGATCGTCGCACTGGGTGCGGTGGCTGCGAAGAATCTTCTGGCGATCAACGCTCCCATGTCAGAACTGCGTGGACGTTTCTATGATTTCATGCCGGCCGGCGGTCGCAGCAGTGATCCCTCGTGGCAAGGGGCGAAGTTGGCAGTCACGTACCATCCGGCATTTCTTCTCCGCGACCCGCGTCAAAAAAGTGAAGCCTGGAAAGACCTGCAGATGGTGATGATGTACCTCGGTCTGAAGGTTTCGAAGCAGGTGTAGGGATGGACGCCTTCGTCCGTCCCGCGAGCGCAGCGAGCGTATCGTACGTTCGTGTCATCGGAACGCGGAACGTTCACAATCACCGTTGGTTTATCCTTCCAACCAATGCCCGAATTTTGCGACGTAGCCCTTCCCGTGCCGGTGGACATGGCCTTCACCTACCGCGTCCCGGAAGGCGCGGTACCGGCAATCGGAGGACGCGTCCTCGTCCCCTTCCGCCAGCAGCGCATGATGGGCATCGTCGTCGATGCCCATGATCGCAAGCCAGGCGTTACCACCAAGAGCGTTCTTGATGTGGTGGACAGCAGCCCCCTTCTTGATGACTATCTCCTGCGCCTCGGTCGTTGGATTTCGAGTTACTATCTGGCCCCGATCGGCGAAGTTTTCCGCTCGATGTTGCCCTTGGTCGCCGAGTTCAAGCGCGTTGTCGGATATCGCATCACGGACCAGGGACACATGGCGCTTCACTTGGCGGGAATGGCTGGATCGTCTGCGCGTTCGCACCGGCCCCCGGAGGAGCAAGCTATGGAGTTTCGCGTGCTCGACCGTCTCGCTAACTCGGATGGAGAATTCGTCCGTGAAACAACTCTGCGCCAGGCCACTCGTACGCCGCGCAAGATCCTCGACGGCATGGCGCGCAAGAAATGGATCATTCGCGAGGATCTTTCTGCGCAGCAAAATGCTGCCCGGACTGTCCGCGTCGCTCAGTTGAAGTCTGCGGAAGGCAAGCTGAATGCGAATCAGCAAACGATTGTCGACACTCTCGCATCCGCGGGGGGGAAGGTTCCTGTTGACGCTCTGCGATCACTTGAGGTCCCGCGGGCGACACTGGGCACTCTGGTGCGGCGCGGCCTGATCGACCTTATTGAAGAGCCGGCGGATTTTACCGTCTCTCGGACGAAACCGAGGACGACTCCCTTCGAGTTCGATTTCAACAAAGAACAGAAGGCTGCGCTCGCCGCACTGCGCCAGAGAGTCGAAAACAGGAAATTCTCCGGCATGTTGCTGCATGGAGTCACGGGTTCGGGAAAGACCGCCGTGTATCTCGCTGGAATGCGATCCGTCCTCGAAGCGGGGCGTTCTGCCATTCTGCTGGTTCCTGAGATCGGGCTGACTCCCGCCGTGGCTGCCGACTTGCACCAGATCTTCGGGGACGAGGTCGCCATTCTGCACTCGGCTCTCTCCGACCGGGAGCGCGCCGAGCAGTGGCATCGCATCAAACGCGGTGAAGCGCGCATGGTGGTGGGCACCCGCTCCGCAGTTTTCGCCCCAGTTGCCGATCTCGCCCTGATCATCGTCGACGAAGAGCACGACGCCTCGTACAAGCAGGAGGAGACTCCTCGCTACCATGCCCGCGACGTCGCGGTGATGCGCGCGAAGATGTCCGATGCGGTCGTGGCTCTCGGCTCCGCCACGCCGTCGCTGGAGTCTTACTTCAATGCCAAGAAGAATAAATATGCATTGCTCGAACTGCCGGATCGGGTTGAGCGCCGTCCCCTGCCGAAGGTCGAGATCGTCGACATGCGTCAGGAGTTCCAGGAGACCGGACGCGAGCAGGTGATTTCCCGCAAGTTGGCAGAAGAGATCCAGCAGCGCCTCGAATGCAAAGAGCAGGTGATGATCTTGCTGAACCGTCGCGGGTATTCGCCTGTCGTACTCTGCCGCACATGCGGGAAGAAGCTAGAATGCAAGAACTGCGCCATCGCGCTGACTCACCACAAGCGCGAGCACAAGATGGTCTGCCACTACTGCGGATACACGGCGCCCGTTCCGAAACTGTGTGTCCACTGCGGCAGCGAGTATGTCTATTTCCTTGGCACCGGCTCAGAAAAGCTGGAAGAACTTTTGCACGGGATGTTCCCGCAGGCCCGAATTGCCCGTCTGGATCGCGACACCGTCCGGGGCCACGAAGATTTCGAGCGCACCCTGAACGCACTTAACGAAGGCGAACTTGACCTGATCGTGGGTACGCAGATGATCGCCAAGGGCCACGATATCCACGGCGTCACCCTGGTCGGCGTCGTAGGCGCCGACGTCGCGTTGGGCCTGCCCGATTTCCGTGCGGCGGAACGGACCTTCCAATTGCTGACCCAGGTGGCTGGCCGCGCGGGTCGTGGACAATCTCCCGGGAAGGTGATTCTGCAAACCTACTTCCAGGATCACTACGCGGTTCAATATGCGGCGCGCCACGACTTCATCGGCTTCTACGAAAAGGAGCTCCGCTTTCGCAGCTGGATGCATTATCCGCCGTACTCCGCCTTGGCGAATGTGCTCGTCCGCAGCGGTAATCTGGACGATGCCTTGAAGTGGTCGGGATTACTGGGCAGATGGTTCGATCACACTCGCCACGAAGGGGTCCGAGTGCTGGGGCCTGCCGCTGCGCCCATCATGCGACTCAAGCAAGATTACCGTTATCATTTCATCCTCAAGTCGCCCAGCCGCGAGAAATTGAATACGACTTTGCGCGCCATGCTGGCCCATGCAGTGGAACAGAAAATTCCGCGCACTCAGGTCATAGTCGACGTCGATGCACTTTGGTTGATGTGACGCCCGAGTCGCGGAATAATCTGGTCGGATGCCTGTACAGAAGCGGAAGGAGCCACAACCACAATTCTTTGCCTCAGCCGCCGAATGGCGTGCCTGGCTTGAAAAGCACCATGCGGATATGCCGGAGCTCTGGGTCGGATTCTATAAACGCGACTCGGGTCGCCCGAGCATCACCTGGCCCGAATCCGTCGACGGTGCGCTCTGCTTCGGGTGGATCGATGGCATTCGCAAGAGTATTGACGCGATCAGCTACAAAATCCGTTTCACTCCGCGGAAGCCGCGCAGCGTCTGGAGCGCAATCAACATCAAGCGGGTAGCAGAGCTCAGAAGCATGGGTCTCATGCATGCCGCCGGCCTCACGGCGTTCGAGCAACGGGACGACGATCGATCTGCCATCTATGCCTATGAGCAGAGAAAAACCGCCAAACTTCCTCCGCCTTTTGAAAAGAAATTCCAGGAACACGCCGAGGCCTGGAAATTCTTCCAGTCCCAACCGCCGTGGTACCGGCAGACGTGCACCTATTGGGTGATCAGCGCAAAGAAAGAAGAGACCCGTGGGAAGCGGCTTGCGATCTTGATCGACTGCTCCACGCGAAAGCGAAGCATCCCATCTCTGACGCGCCCGTCAGCATCAAAATGAGCGATGCGCTCACTTTGCGACTTTAAACGGGGCGATGGTAAATGTAAGTACCAACATCAGCGCGGCCAAAGCCGCCAGCCCCCAACGGCTTCCGGGAAGTAACGGGTGATCGGGCGCCTGTCGATGCCGAATCGTTAAGACATTCATCGCGGTGATCAGACCCGCCCAGACCCACCAACTGTAGTTCGAGGTGTCTGAGTGAAAGGCGAACGCTCCTAGCACGATCAGAGCAACTACGGTCGCCCACGAGATCGCGCGGTGGGCTCGGGGCACGAGGGCATAGACGATGTGCCCGCCATCAAGCTGGCTACTGGGCAGCAGATTCAAAGCGGTCGCATACATTCCGACCCAGGCCGCCACCGCCGTCGGGTGCAGATACACGCGGTTCAGTGGCAGAGCCGCGACAGCAAGATTCGGTTCAATGTGCCGCAACGCGTTCTGCACAACGTAGAAAATTTGGGGATATCCCAGTTGCAGTTCCGGAGGCGGCATGCCGTGCCCGACTGCTTTCGAAAGAGTGATGGCGACAGCCAGTGTGGCCACAGCCACGACAAACCCGGCGATCGGACCCGCCACGCCGATATCAAATAATGCTGCGCGCGAGCGAATGGGAGCTTTGATTCGGATCACCGCTCCCAAGGTTCCAATTAAGGTCGGCGCCGGAATAAAGAAGGGAAGTGTTGCCCGCACACCGTAGTACCGGCAGAGCAGGTAGTGCCCCATCTCGTGGCTCAAAAGAATGAGCAAAAGCGCTGCCGAGAAAGGAATTCCGAGCAGGAGTCGTGAAGGGTGCGCGAGCGCCCAGCCTGCGGGGAAAAAAGGCACAAGCTCATCCCCGGCCGTAAATGGCGGCAGGTTGTGCAGGAAATTGAATTCCAGCCGCGCCCCCACTATCAGCGTCGTCAGGCAGGTCGCTACCAGCAGGAGCCCATGAAGCCAATACCGCGGACGCTGAGGCGCCCACTGGGGTGCAGGCAACGGTTGATGGTACTCAAGAGTAGAAGAGTCGATGGAAGTGCCGGGTTCCGACATTGCAGATTGACGAGCCTTGAATTCATCCAGGCTCATCTTTTGATGCTACTACGATCGCGCAGAATATGCGGGACGCGTGCGTGCGCGTGCCGATGATTTGATATGGCTGAAAAGCAGGATTAGTCGATCGACTGCAGTTCTTTTCCAGGCTTGAAACGCACAGCTCTTCCGGGCGGAATGGAAACCTCAGCCCCGGTGCGCGGATTGCGCCCGATCCCGGTTTTTCGCGGGCGCACGTTGAACACTCCAAACCCTCGCAGTTCAATGCGGTTCCCCGCCGCCAACGCCTTCTTCATGCTCTCGAATACGGTTTCGACGGCCAGTTCTGCTTTGGTCTTGGTTATACCCGTTTTCGCCACGACTTCGTTGATAATATCGAGCTTAATCACGCGGGGCTCCCGGTTGCAGGGTTAAATTGTGCTTCAAGTTATTGATGCTAAGGAAGATAACTGAGATTGTCAACCGGAGCACCAATCCCGTAAACTGGCAGACACCAGCCAAACGAGATTGAGTCATCGCGTCATCGGGCGATTGCGCCCGATTTCAAGCGGGGCACGAGGTTTCTTGATGACTCAATCACTCAATCACTCAATTCTGAGGAGTTCCATGCTGAAGAGCGATCGCTGGATCCGCAAGATGTCTCTGGAACATGACATGATCAATCCGTTCTCCGAAAAGCAGGTGCGCGAGGGCGTGATTTCTTACGGATTGTCTTCTTACGGCTACGACTTGCGCGTGGCCGACGAGTTCAAGATCTTCACCAATGTCAATAACGCGCTGGTCGATCCCAAGAGGTTCGACGAGAAATCTTTCGTGACCGTACAGACCGACATCTGCATCATCCCGCCGAATTCCTTTGCCTTAGCGCGCTCGGTCGAATACTTCAAGATTCCACGCAGCGTGCTGACGATCTGCGTCGGCAAGAGCACCTACGCGCGCTGCGGCATCATCGTAAACGTGACGCCATTTGAGCCGGAGTGGGAAGGCTTCGTGACGCTTGAAATCTCCAACACTACCCCGTTGCCGGCGCGGATCTATGCCAATGAGGGACTCTGCCAGATCATCTTCTTCGAGTCCGACGAAGTTTGCGAAACCAGTTACGCCGATCGGAAAGGCAAGTACCAGGCCCAGAAGGGAATCGTGCTGCCGAAGTTGTAAACAAACCACGAGGAACAACCGCCTCGGCTGTCCGGTGGCAGGTGTATTGGGCCGCTGGGCGGAAGTTACCGTCAAAGCGTGAATATGGCTTCAATCGTGTTTACGACACACGCAAATACGTCGTGTATCCCTGATCCCCAATCTCCGTCCAAGGCAACAGCCTCATCGGCCCGCCGGCCGTCTCCACCTGCCAACTCTCGGCTCCGGTCTTCTTCACCGACAACAACTGTTCTCGCGTCACCGATGGCTGCGACTCTGTAATCGCAAACAACACGAGCGGTCCCGTAACCAATGCCACGGTGTCCGCGTGCTGTCGATCAACAGCCTCCAATCGCGTCTTCAACGGCAGCTCGAGATCAATCCGGTCTCCCGACTTCCACTTCCGCTCAAGGCGCGCAAACGATCCTGCCGCAACGGCCTGCCGCTTCCCATTCACCGCAACCGTCGCTCCCTCGGCCCATGCAGGGATTCGCAGATTCACCACGAATCGAACGGCCTTCGACGTCCTCAGTTCCAGTTGCACATGCGTGTCATACGGATACTCGCCTTTCTGCGTTAGCTCTACCTCAGCCCCTCCCCGACTCCACCGAACCGATGATGGAATGTAGAGATTCACATATACTCCGCGCTCATCGCGCAAATACGTGTTGATCCGATGGTCGGCCGCGACCTGCGGCATCGTTCCCGAGCAGCACGGCCAGCGGTGATTCGAATAGACCTTTTTGCCCTTGAAGCCGAAATCCGAATAGTAGAACGTCCGTCCGTCGGGTTGGAGGGGCAGCGCGCCCAAGATGGTGTTGTACATCATGCGTTCCATGCTGTCGCCATAGCGCGGATCGCGCGTTACCCGCAGAAGATATCGCGTCAGCTTGAAATGCGCGTACGATCCGCACGGAGTCTCAAAGCTGCTGTGCGTTTTCGTCAAGCTGTCATACACATCAGGACTATCCGTCTTTCGCAGTTGCTCATCCGGACCCCATCCGCCGGTCACATAACTTTGGGCCGCGAGCATGTCGAAGCCGTTCTTGACCGCCCGCAAATACTTTTCGTTTCCGAGTGTCAAGTAAGCCTGCATCGCCGAGCACAGACAATTAACATGACTGTACGCGTGTCGCCCCGCGAGATCGTTCTGGCCATTCTCCAACCGTTCATAAAGCGGCTCGTTCAGGAACTGGACAGCCAACGCCCGATACCGCTCTCCTGCCCCACGCTGCCAGGCCAAAAACAAGTTTTCCGGCATCGTGTACGATTCATCCCAGGACCACGACTCGTCTTTTCCCGGACGCCAGTTCGTCCCGTGTTCCACCGCTTTCGGCGGAAGATGCGGCAGCGCCGCATCGGTCGTCCTGGCAAGGATCTCCCACGCCAAGGGATCCCCAACATACTTATGCGAATCGATGAGTCCACATACCAGCTTGTCGTAGCAGTAAGCCGGGAAGCGGTTATCCTCATAAAACTTTCCGTCAATCACTTGCGCGTACAAGCGGTTCAATCGCAGCACCTTCTCACGCGCCGCCTGCGATCCCGTGATCGCATATGCCCGCGACAAAGCGGAAACCCACTGCCCAAAAGTCGCTGTTGGCGCGAATCCCGCATCGAAGGTGTGCCAGTCATAGTTCGGATCATACCGATACCATCCGCCTAGATCTTCTCCCGGCGCTGGCTGCCCGATCATTGCCCGAAACGGCTTCAACAGCGCGTCCTCATCGAGCCCCATCAGGACCTCATGCGTTTGCCGAAGCTGTTGCTCGTGCACAGAACTGTTTAACGACACCTCCCCGTAGCCGAACTCGTCCAAAACCGCAGGGGACTGCGGCCCAGACAGAAGCGCAAGTCGAGTCCGGGGAGTCAAACTTGCGCCCGTAGCGAGAGCGGCTGACTGCAAAAACTCTCTGCGGGAGATCGAGACAAAAGACATAGACCCACCGCCTTCCATAAGGATCAGTCCGACATCGGGGAATAGTCTACGCTCAGGAGGTGGGAACGAGAGTTCGTGGCGCGGCTTTCACAAAGAAAGGGGAAATGATCTATCGCGACTAAAGAGTGGGCAGGAACAAGAAGGAGAACTACGGGAGAGACTTTGAGACTTTGAGATTTTGAAACGTTGAAACTCTGAACCTCTACTTCTGATTCTCCCCTTCTTTGAACATGTACTTGATCGCCGGCTTATAGATCATCAAGTTGGGCTCGCCGTTTTCGCGGTTGACCTTGATGCAGTTCCGGTCGTACCACTCGATGATCCCGTGAACTTCCTCGCCATCGCGAAGCACAATCACCATTGGCGTCCGTGACTGCATTTGCTTCTGATAGTAAAAATTCTCGGCGTTGGTCTGCTCTGGAGGAGCCAGCTTCTTGCCCTGCGCTCCGGCGGGACGGTCGATGCGCTCGCTTCGCTCTGGCCGATCGTGGCGCTCAGGACGCTCGCGCCGCTCTTGCACCGGCATCGGCGACGCATTGTGATTGCCGTGGTTCTCAACGCGGGGTAGAGTGGGCCGAATCAGTTTGCGATTCGCAAAATGTTCCCTTTCCGAGGATTCATCGGTCGGTACGGGACTCATAACGGTATCCTTCATCGTGGCGCTACCTCAGGTACGCACTATCGCGCAAAGCTGCGGCTTCTGGGACCCGGATTGATCAACGAAGGCGTGAGCTTTCGACTACCGTACCATAGGAATGTTCCTGTGACAATCCTTCCTTCGTGCCATATCCGAGTCGTGCCGGTGGTCGCGTTGCGGGTAAAAAATCGATTCTTCTGCTCAAGCGGTATTGGACAAATCGGCCCCGCGACGTTCTCTGCCGCTCCATGTCGTTAACGCCACCAAGCTGGCTACGATGATTACTGTCCATGCGAACACAGGAACGAAATTCCCGGCAAACCGGACCTCGGCCAGTCGCGCCTGAAGCACCGCATTCCACGACGCCAGCAGATTTCCCAATTGATATGCAAAACCGGGAAACGTGCCTCGCACCGCCGCCGGTGACAGTTCATTCAAATGCGCGGGGATCACTCCCCATGCCCCCTGCACCATGAACTGCATCAGGAAGCCGCCAAGAGCCAGCATCGGCAGGGTGCGTGAAAAGGCCCAGAGGGGAATCATGGGAACTGCCAGAAACGCCGCAGTCACGATCGCTCGCCGGCGCCCAATCCTTTCTGACAAGGTTCCGAACACAATCCCTCCCAGCAGCGCTCCCACGCTGGCGACGACTGACACTGTCCTCACCTGTTGCGGTGTGAAATGGAGATTTCTTTCCAGAAATGTCGGATAAAGGTCCTGCGTGCCGTGACTGAACGAATTAAAACCGAACATAAGCAGGACCAGGAACAGGAAGCTGCCGAGATAAGTCAGGATGTCCTTTCCTGCCGCAGTCTGTCGTCTCTGGGTTACGCGCCCCTGTTTCCATGCGGGGGATTCATCCACCTTGGTTCGGATGTAAATTACGAGGAAAGCTGGAAGAGCGCCTACGATGAACATGCCGCGCCACCCGATCATAGGAAACAGCGTTCCGTACACAATCGCAGCGATCAGATATCCGACTACGTATCCTTCCTGAAGTAATCCGGAAAAGAAGCCGCGCCCTTCGGCCGGGAGTGTTTCGAAGGTGAGCGCCGCTCCCACACCCCACTCGCCGCCCATGGCGATGCCGAATAGTGCGCGCGTAATGAGGAAGATCTTCAAAGTGGGCGCCAACGCCGACGCGAATTCAAACACGGAATAGGCGATGATATCGGCCATCAATGTCGGCCTGCGCCCAAACCGGTCCGCCAACATTCCGAACAAAAACGCTCCGAGCGGACGCATTGCCAGCGTCAGGAAGATCCCCCTGCTGACGTCCGAAACGCTGGTGTGAAAT
>Ga0335070_10004461_pt1 | contig 16367 bp, 13 predicted proteins | sample Lox_Sample_13_FD_206722 | JGI IMG/M metagenome (GOLD analysis project Ga0335070, IMG submission 206722) | Soil microbial communities from Loxahatchee National Wildlife Refuge, Florida, United States - Lox_Sample_1.3 | ecosystem: Environmental > Terrestrial > Soil > Wetlands | place: USA... | reverse complement strand
AGGCCGCCCGTCTGCGAAGCTGTCTCGATAGAGAGGGTGGCGAGGCTGGCTGGAATGTCGGGCGGCAAGGCCCACATCGTGCACATGAGCACGGCCGAGGGGGTGGCCCTGGTCGCCGAGCACAAGAAGCTGGGGACCAGGATCACATGCGAAACCTGTCCGCAGTATCTCTCCATGACGACCGGGGACATGAAGAAGTTCGGTCCTCTCGTCAAGATCAACCCGCCCCTGAGGAGCGGCCGGGACCGTGCGGCCCTGTGGCAGGGCGTCAGTTCAGGGGTCGTCGACACCCTGGGGTCGGACCACGCCCCTCATCTCGCAAAGGAGAAGAGGAACAAGGACATCTGGGAGGTGCCCGGCGGATTCATCGGCGTGGAGACGCTTGTGCCGATAATGCTGGACTTCGTCAACCGCGGGAAGCTCACGATCAAGCGATTCGTCGAGATGACGAGCAGGAACCCCTCCATCCTCTACAACCTGTACCCCAGGAAGGGGGAGCTTCTGACCAGGGCCGACGGCGACCTGACGATAGTGGACATGAAGGAGAGGCACGTCATCAGGGAGGCGGAACTCCACAGCAAGCAGAGCATCACGCCCTTCGACGGCAGGGAGGTGAAGGGGCGGGTGAAGTACACCGTGGTTAGAGGGCAGGTCGTCTACGATGGGGAATCGGTCCACCCTTCGGGCAGTTGGGTCAGGCCGCTCCTGGACGCCGAGGGCCAGGTCTCCATCTAGGAGGTCTTCCCCATGGGCCGTCCGCCCTGGCGCTGCGACCTCTTCTCCGCGACGGCCTTTATCCCCTTGACGATGTTCGAATAGCCGGTGCAGCGGCAGAGGTTGCCGGCCAGCTGCCTGCGAATGTCGTCCTCGCTGGGGTTGGGGTCGCTTTCGAGGAGAGACTGGGCGACCATCACCATTCCGGGGGTGCAGAACCCGCACTGCACGCCCCCCTCTTGGATCAGGCTTTCCTGGACCTGGGTGAGCTCCCCTTCGGAGAGTCCTTCGATGGTCGTGACCTTCCTCCCCTCGACGTCCAGAGCCAGGGTCAGGCAAGAGAGGACCGGCTCGCCGTCCACCATCACCGTGCAGGAGCCGCATTCGCCAATCCCGCAGACGTATTTGGTGCCCGTAAGCCCCAGGTTCTCCCTGATCAGGTTCAACAGCAGGGTGTTCTCCTCGACTTCGACCGCCCTCTTCCGCCCGTTGAGGGTGAATTCCAGCTTCCTCAATCGGATCCCCCCGCCCTCTTCCAGGCCAGAGCCAGCGTCCTCCTGACGAGGACGGCGGTCACCTCCTTCCGATACTCGGCCGAGGATCTGATGTCAGAGATGGGTCGCGCTTCGCCAGCGGCGGTGGCTGCGGCCTCCTCTATCAGGGAGCGGGTGAGCCTGCTGCCCGCCAGCTGCCCTTCGGCCTTGATGGCCCTCATCGGGGTGGGGGCAACCGCGCCCAGAGCTATCCTAGCCAGAGTAACGCCTCCCGATCTTACGTGTAGGACGACGGCGACGTTGACCTTGGCGAGGTCCATGTCGGTCCGGGTTACCCTTGAGAAGGCCATCCCTGTCCCTTCGGGGAGGTGGGGAACGGTGATCTCGGTCAGCAGCTCCCTCGGCCCCAGGGCGGTCCTTCCCGGTCCCAGGAAGAACGAGGAAAGGGGCATCTCCCTCGAACCTTCGGAGCCGGTCAGCTTGACCGAGGAATCGAGCGCCAACAGCACCAGGGAGCCGTCCGCGGCCGGGGATGCGTTGCACAGGTTCCCTCCTATAGTCGCCATGTTGCGGACCTGGACGGAGCCGATCACGGACGCGGCCTCCGCCAGGACCGGGAAGCGGCGGGCCACGGCAGGGGAGCGCTCAATGTCGCCCATCCGAGTGGTGGGGCCGATCCGCATGGAGCGTGTGCCGTCCCTGATGTATGAAAGGGAGGGGATGCGTTTTATGTTGAGGATGACCTTGGGCTCGGCCGACCTCTGTTTCATCTTCACCAGGAGGTCCGTGCCCCCGGCCAGGGCGACAGCCCGCCCACCGAACCCCTCCAGCATCTGGAGGGCCTCGTCCAGGGTCCTGGGCTCGGCGTAGTCGAAGGAGATCGGGATCAGGCGGGTGTTGATCCTGTTGATGTCCAAAGTCAGGCTCCTCCCTTCTTCGCCCTCAGGGCGGCGAGTATGCGCTCGGGCGTCATGGGAAGCTCGTAGAGCCTCACCCCTATGGCGTTGTACACAGCGTTCGCGACGGCGCCGGCGACGGGGTTGTAGGAGCCCTCTCCCATCCCCTTGGCGCCGAACGGGCCGGTGGGCTCGTAGGTCTTCGCGAAGAAGACCTTGAAGTCGTCGTTGGGGGGAAGGTCGGGAGCCGTGGGGAGCTTGTAATCGACGAGCATCCCCCTGTTCGCCATGTCTCCTGTGACGGGGTCGTAGAGGATGTCCTCGAGGGTGGCCATGCTCCAGCCCATGGAGAAGCCTCCCTGGATCTGGCCTTCAGCGAGGTCGGGGTTGACGACCGTCCCGATGTCGGCGCCGGACACCACCCGGATGGGGCGGCAGACGCCCGTCTCCACGTCGACTTCGACTTCGACGAAGAAGGCTATGAAGTGAGGCGGTCCCGCCGTGGGCCTGTAGCTGTCTATGGCGGCGACCGATCCCATGTTCCTCTGTCTGGCCAGGGACGTCACCTCGCCTACTGTCATCCTCTTCTCGGGATGAGTCTGGGAGAGGACGACTCCCTGCTTCAGCCCGAGGTCCGGGACGATCTTCAGGTTGGCCGGGTCCTCGCCCATGATCTTGCCGGCGAACGAAAGGAGCTTCTCCTTGACCTCCTTGGAGACCTTCAGGACGGCTCCGCCTCCTGCGTAGACGCCCCTAGATGCATGAGCCGAGACATCGTACACCGTCGTCTGCGTGTCGCTCTGGACCACGGAGACGTTCTCGAGTGGCATGCCGAGCTCCTCCGCGGCTATCTTGGACAGAGCCTGGTAGGTCCCCCCTCCATGGTCCATGATGGCGGTGACCACATCCACGGTGCCGTCTTCGTTGACCTTCACCATGGCGCCGGTGTAGTCGATGACCGCCCCGGATGTCGGGGACCCCGCGCTGGACGTGTGGAAGGAACGTGCCATCCCCAGGCCCCTTCGGAGGACGCCTGACTTTCGGCCGGGCGGGAGCCTGTCCCTCCAGCCCGCCATTTCGGCTCCTCTCACCAGGGTCTCCTCCACTCCGCAGCTCTGTATCACGCTCTTGACGGTGATCCCCTGCCCGTAGAAGACGTCCCCGAGGCCGACGTAGTTCTTCAGCTTCAGCTCCAGGGGGTCCATGTGCAGGAGCTCGGCGAACTCGTCCACGAAGGACTCCACCGCCCAGGAGGTCTGGGGGTTGCCGTAGCCTCGCATGGCGCAGGAGGGGACCTTGTTGGTATAGACGGCGACCCCGTCGTATCTGAACGCAGACCACTTGTAGAAGGAGGCCCACCAGCCGAAGACTGTGCTCAGGAGGGGATAGGCCTGCACCTGGTGGGCGCCCATGTCCATCACCATGTCGAGGGTGCACGCGGTGAACGTGCCGTCCTTCTTCGCGCCGGCCCTGATCCTGAACCTCATCTCAAAGGAGGCGTGATCGTGCATGTCCTCCTCCCTCGTGTAGACTATCTTGACGGGCCTCCTGGCCTTCAGGGAGATGGCGACACAGATGGGCACCAGGATGTTCGTGTGGATGGAGGAGCCGAAGCTTCCCCCCAGCGTGGTCTTCTTGACGTTGATGAGATTCATGGGGATGCCGAATATCTGGTGGATGAGGATCCTGGTGTTGTGGATGGTCTGGGTCGTGCACCAGATGGTCATGCCGCCCCCCGGCTCGGGCTGGCAGACGACGGCTTTCGTCTCCAGCTGGGCGTGGTACCTCCTGCTGGTCTTGTACTCGCGCTCCAGAACGACGTCGGCCTTGGCGAAGCCTTCGGCGAGGTCCCCCTGCTCGACATGCATCCTGCAGCCCACGTTGTTCTCTACCTTCAGCTTCTCGTCGCCGAGGAGGATGGAGTCGTGGATGACCTTGTCCCCCTTGAGGGATTCTAGTGAATCGAAGGATGGCTCGAGGACCCGGTACATGACCTTGACAGCCTCGGCGGCTTCCTGGGCGGCCTGCTCGGTTTCCGCGGCCACCACCGCCACCGGCTCGCCGACGTAGTTGGGCCTGTCGGACAGGACCATCCAATCCTTATAGGTGGTTTCCTCCGTGCTGACCAGGCGGGGATTGAAGAGTTGCCTGGGGACGTCCCCGTAGGTGGCGCAGATTGCGCCCATCTTCTCAGCCGCTGACAAGTCCACGCTTTCGACCACGGCCCTGGCGTGAGGGCTCCTGACGATCCTTCCGTAGAGCATGCCGGGGAGGGTTACGTCCGCGGCGAAGACACCGCTCCCTGTCGCTTTGGAGGCTCCGTCGCTCCTCGGAGTCCTGACTCCGACGGCATGCAGGGTTTCCATTACCGGAGTGGTGAAAGGGACTCCTGGCAATATATACGTTTGAGGCGGCCTATTCGATGACGAAGATGTTCCTCTTGGCGCACATGTCCTTCAGTATCTTGGGCCACACGGTGACGCTGACCTCTCCGAGGTGTGCCTTCTTCAGCAGGAGCATGTAGGTCCGGGACTGCCCTATCCCTCCGCCGATCGTCAGGGGGAGGGTGCCGTTGATGATCCCCTGATGGTAGGGGAACTTGAGGAAGTCCAGCTGTCCGCTGAGCTCGAGCTGCACCTTCAGGCTCTGGGAGTTCACCCTGATGCCCATTGAGCTGAGCTCGTGGCGGCGCCTGGTGACCGGGTTCCATACGAGTATGTCGCCGTTCAGGCCGTGCATGGGCCTTCCGTCGCTCGACCTCGTCTCGGTCACCCAGTCGTCGTAGTCGGCGGCCCTCATCTCGTGGGGGTAGCCGTCCTGGAGGACCCAGCCTATGCCGATGATGAAGATGGCGGGATGCTCCTGCAGGATCGCGGTCTCCCGCGCCTTCCTGGGAAGGTCCGGGTACATGTCGAGGATGTCCTCGGCGTGGAAGAACTCGATCTCCTCCGGCATGTCGGGGTACTTGTCCGTCTTCAGCTGAGGGAAGAGGGTCTGGACGTGGGTCTCGGCACCCTTCAGGACCTTCCAGATCCTCCTGACGGTGTCCTTGAGGTAGTCCAGGTTGCGCTGCTCCTCCGTGATAACCTTCTCCCAGTCCCACTGGTCCACGTAGGCGCTGTGGTCATGGTCGAGGAAGTAGTCCTTCCTGACGGCCCGCATGTCGGTGCAGATGCCTTCTCCGGCCTTCATGCCGAACTGATTGAGCGCCGTCCTCTTCCACTTGGTGGCCGCCTGCACCACCTGGGCGTCGACTGGGTGCACGTTGTGGTCGTTCGACATGTGGAACTGGATGGGCGTCCTGGAGCCGTCCCTGTCGAGGAAGTCGTTCACCCCGCCCTCCGCATCCACTATCAGGGGGACCTGAACCATCATCAGGTTCAGCTCCTTGCAGAGGTTCTCCTCTATGTAGCGCTTGGCCTCGAAGATCGCCCTCTGGGTGTCCTTAGGGTTGAGGAGGGAGGTGTAGTCCTGCGGTAGGACCTTTTCAAGCTCGTCGTAGCTGCCGATTCCGGGACCTGCCAAATCGGCCTTCTTGTCGGGGATCATGCCGCCCGTAGCCTAGGTCGCTTTGCGTAATTAACATGCCTCTCGGGGCGGCCTCTAGGGTTCGGCCATGAACATGATGAACTCCTCCAAGGTGCGTTCCTTGAGAGTGTAGTTCGTCCGCTTCTGCTCCCCGAGGGTGGACCACGGCTTCGGTCCGTAGTCGTGGCCTGGGTAAATCACTGTGTCGTCGGGGAGGCTCCCGATCTTGTGAAAGAGGCTGTCGTACATCTTGGAGGGATCTCCCTCCGCCAAGTCGGTCCTCCCGCATTCGCCTATGAACAGGGTGTCCCCCGTGAAAAGCCTCCCGTCGGCCAGTATCGATATGCTGTCGGGGGTGTGGCCGGGCGTGTGTATTACCCTGAGCTGAACCTGCCCGAGCTCCAAGACGTCCCCGTCGGCAACGGGAAGGTCCCTGTCGACGCCGGAGGATTCGTGGACCACTATCTGGCCTCCTCTGAGAGACCTGAGGGAGTAGCTGTCGCCGAGATGGTCATGGTGATGGTGGGTGACTACGATGTACTTCAGTCTGAGATCGTTCCGGCTCAGGAGCGCCGCTATCTCCTCGCCGTTTCCGCTTGGATCGATGACGGCCGCGTCTCTGGTCGGACCGTCTGCTATTATGTACGAGAAGTTGTCGCCGATCGACTTCAGCTGGCGGAAGAATACCGGTGGACCTGTCAGACCTATCACCTGCATGGCTTGGAGTGGGTCGCCCTTTTCTCGTTTTGCCAACCTCCACATCAGGCCCGAAGCCGCGGTAGGCTCCTCTCGTCATGAAGTCTTATGTACGGGGTTCTTTCATAGTGAAGTGTTGGTCATGGATGCCCAGGCGATCTTCCAAGCCGCGGAGAAGAGCAAGTTGTTGGGCGACCCATACGTCTCCAAAGTCTGGGAAACGGTGAACGACCCGTCGCTCTTCGAGAGATCGCCAGATTACCTGATGGAGCTCAGGAAGGGCCTCTTCCGGGAGTCGCTCCAGTTCTTCGCGCGTCACAGCCGGCACTACGCAGAACTCTTCGAAAGGCTGTCGATAGCTCCTTCCGACGCTGAACTGGGGGACCTAGCGAAGCTAGCGGTTCCCTCCGACATCCTGAGGGGCGAAGGCCAGAAGCCTCTGCTGATAGATGACGTGGAGCCCGGAGGAGAATACTTCAAGTCCAGCGGGACCTCGGGGAAGGAGCCGGTCAAAGTCTACAGGAGCCCCCTGGACCTGGCTGTGATGATAAAGGCCAACACGGACTTGTTCGAATATGTCTATGGGAGGCACTTGGAGGAGGGGAAGGGCGTTGCGCTCTTCATGGCTGCACCTGAGCTCCGCTACAGGTTGAGCTTCGTCGCCTTCGTTCAGCTGGCGCTCGAGCGCAAGGACATCGAGCTCATCTACGGGATGGACCTCCTGGAAGGGGCAGAAAACGGAGTTCCGTGGCAGAAGCTGGAGCCCAACAGGGACAGGATCCTGAAGTTCCTGAAGAGCGGGGAGGAGCCGAAGCTGTTCTTCACTGCCCCGGCCGGCGTCTACCTGATGGCCAAGCAGTTCGACGAAATGGGCCTATTCAAGAAACTGGGGTACCGGCTGGCCTCCGGCGCGCCCCCCGTGCGCCTGGGCAGGGGCGGGCTTGTGGTGACAGGGGGCGGAACGAAAGGGTTCTCGGACCTGCCTCCCTACCCGGATATCGTCGAGCTCTCGGCGAAGCACTTTGTCGCCGGGGGACGGAATGAAGCACGGAGTCCGGCGCCCTTCATGGACGTGCTGGGAATGACCGAGACCCTGACGGCGCTGATCGACAGGTATGGGGCCATGGACAAGGTACCTCACCCGCTTTCAGAGGTCTTCCTCCTCGACCCCAAGACCTTCAAACCGGTGAGGGAGGAAGGAAAACAGGGGATCGTCGGGATTTTCAACCCGTTTACAACGTCCTGGCTCGAGGTCTTCTATCCTGGGGACCTCATGGTCGCCAAGAGGTCCTCGCGCTATTACGGCAGGGAGTTCTCGTTCGTCAGACGGCTCACCACGGACGAAGGCTGGGATCTACAAAGGGCATGCGGCGGGAGCATGGAAGAGATGATGAGGGGGAAGTGATGTCCTCGGGCACTAATCCCCTGGTCTTCGGACGACACGCTGAGGTCGTGAAGAAGCAGTTGGACGGACATGAGGTATCCGAGCTGAGCGAAGCCTCCGTCTGGGAGCTCTTGGCGGAAGGAAGGTCGGTCCAGCTCGAGCTTTCGAAGAGGCCCGTCGAAGAGAGGTTGGAGGTAATAGACCGGGTGGGGAGGCTCTGGAAGGAACGCCTCGACTCGGGGAAGCTCGACGGCTCCATCGACTCGCTCTCACGGGCGGCGGGCTACGGCAGAAAGCTGAGCCTGATGGAGTTCTCCCTTGTGCCCTTCGTGTTGAATGGGGCCAACATAAGGAGGAACTTGGACGCCTCGTTCCCGAATCTGGAGGGGCTCGTTCGGTTCAGCCGAGTCGCGCCTGGAGAGTACTGCAGGTACATGCCCGTGGGGCCGGTGTTCATCATAAGCTCTGGGAACTCCCTAATTCCACCCCTGATCCCGACGGTCCTGTCTCTGGCAACCGGCAACTTCACCCTTCTACGCCCTTCAATGGCGAACTACTCGGCAGTGGCCGACGTGTTCAGTCTTGTAGGCGAGTTGGCTGGAACATCCGACACGGCCCGGCTGATGTCTCAAGCTATCGCCCTCAGCTACTTCACCCATGATAGCCCTACCCTCCGGGCACTGCTGAGCAGGGGGGACCTTGGCCTGGTGAACTTCTGGGGTGGAGAGCCGGCACGCACGACCGTGGGCAAGCTTATCCTAGAGAACCCCTTCCATCCGAGATATCTCGTCAACGGGCCGATGACTGGCTTCGTGGTTGTCGATGGGGCTTCGGCGGACGGGACGGTCGCGCAGAAGCTTGCCACGAACATAGTGCTCTACGACCAGCAGCTTTGCAGCTCGCCTACGCAGGGAGCGTTCATTGGGAGATGGGAGGCCGCTAAGGCATTCGCAGAGACGCTGGGCGAAGAGCTGGCCAAGGTCGGCAGTGATTACGAGATGAAGATGGGGGAGGGTGCGATCTTCACATTGCAGAGCGTCCGACGCATCCTCAGGTTCGGAGGCAGCGAAGTCTACTCGTCTGACGACCCAAGGAACATGTGGACCCTCGTCCTCTCTAAGAAGTCGAGCGGGCTAGACGATGCGGTCTCCTCGTTCCCCTCATTCAACCTCTACAACAGGAAACGGTTCCTAGAGATGGTGGTCGTCGACACGCCCGCCGAGGCCCTGGCGCAGGTGGAGGGGCTCCGTTTTCGGAAGGCTTTCGGCGGGGTCGACAGGGTGCAGACGGTGGGATTGGCGGCCAAGGGCCCGCAGAAGGACGAGCTTGTCGAGGGACTCGCGAGCTCGGGAGTCTACCGGGTGACCCCGGTGGCGGACATGTACATGAGGAGCTCGGCGGAGCCGTTCGATGGCGTCAACCTGGCGGCGGCCCTCACGTATACGATCCATAGTCGGGACGTGCCGGTTCTTCCGGAGGGAGCCTCATGAGTGCTGGTCGCGGGGGTAAAGGGCTTCGTGGGACGATCCCGTCTTAGGGTGACCGATGCGCCCTACTTCAGCCCAGCCTGCCGTCTCAGGTCGCCGGCGACGTCCGTCTTCTCCCACGTGAACTCCGGCTCGGTCCTCCCGAAGTGCCCGTAGCAGGCCGTCTTCCTGTAGATGGGCCTGAGGAGGTCCAGCCGTTTGATGATCATGCCGGGGCGCAGGTCGAAGTTCTTCTTGACAAGCTCAGTGATCTTGGCGTCGGGTACCTTGCCTGTGCCGTAGGTCGTCACGAAGACCGAGATGGGCTCCGCCACTCCGATGGCGTAGGCTATCTGCACCTGAACTCTGTCGGCCAGGCCCGCGGCGACGATGTTCTTGGCGATGTAGCGGGCCATATAGCTCGCCGAACGGTCGACCTTCGAGGGGTCCTTCCCGCCGAAGCAGCCGCCGCCATGTGAGCCGGTCCCGCCGTACGTGTCGACTATGATCTTCCTGCCGGTTATCCCTGAGTCGGCCAGCGTTCCGCCGACGACGAACCTGCCGGTCTCGTTGATAAGATACTTCGTCTTGGCGTCGATGAGGTTCGCGGGGACGACCTCCTTGATCACCTTCTCGATGATGTCCTTCCTCATCTTCTCCCTGTCGACGTGCTCTTCATGCTGGGCCGCCACGACCACCGCCTCCACTCTTACGGGCTTGCCTTCCGTGTACTCGACTGTGACCTGGGACTTCCCGTCGGGCCTGAGGTAGGGCAGTTCGCCGTTCTTTCGAACCTCCGCCAGCCGTTTGACGATCTTGTGGGCGAGCATTATGGGAAGGGGCATGAGCTCCGGCGTTTCGTTGCAGGCGTACCCGAACATGATCCCCTGGTCGCCGGCGCCCATCTCCTCGGGAGCCTTGTTGACGCCCATGGCGATGTCGGGCGACTGCTCTTCGATCGAGACAAGGATCCCACAGGTCTCCCAGTCGAGGCCGTCCCGGGCGTTGTTCAAACCGAGGTCCCTCAGGACGCCCCTGATGACCTTCTTGTAGTTCACCGTCGCCTTGGTGGTGATTTGGCCCGTTACGATCACCATGCTCTCCATTACCAGAGTCTCGCAGTCCACCCTGGCCTTTGGGTCCTGGGCTAGGATGGCGTCAAGGATGGCGTCGGAGATCTGGTCGGCTACCTTGTCCGGATGGCCCTCTGCCACGGACTCGGATGTAAAGAGATAGCTGTTTGACACGCCACGAGTCGAGGGAGATTGGGATTATAAGCCTTCATCCTTTCTCGCGATCAGGCACCTGCGAAGCCACGTTTCGTGCCAAGCAACGTCATGAAGATGCTCGCCAGCCGACCTCCACCGTCAGGACAGATGCAGGTGGCTTGCTGTTCGGAAGAAAGAAGTCGCACGACTCAGGGCGGGGCTCGGGGAGGACGCCTACGGTCTCAAGAGAGAGATCGGTGTGTGGGGCTCCTTCAGCATGGGCTATGCCGACGTGGGCGCCGAGCCAGCGGCCGGCAGGCTGCCTACCGCTTCAGCCCTGTCTGCGCTTCGCTGATCTCCCACAGTCGTTTGGCGAACTCGGAATTGTATGACAAGTCGGAGGATCGCGCCTCTCTGCCCTTCAGGAAGTACATCCCCGTGACCCCCTCCACCTCCGGGGATGAAGCTAGGTAGACGCTGGTCCTTGCCCCCTCTTCAGCACTGGCGGCGAAGAGGTCGGCGAAGCTCTTGGCCAGCTTGGTCGCAAGGTCTTCGTTCTTTCCAAGGTTCGTCCTCACGAGGCCCGGGCCCAGCGCGTTCGCCGTCACACGGCTCCCTTCAAGGCGGCGGGCCAGCTCGTAGGTGAAGAGAACCATGGCGAGCTTGGAAAGATCGTAGGCGCGATCCCTGGAGTAGCCTGCCTTCAGCTGTAGGTCGTTGAAGTCGAGCCGCGCACGCCTGTGCAGGCCGGAAGACACGTTGACGATGCGAGAAGGTGCGCTGGACTTGAGCAGGTCCAAGAGGAGGTTCGTCAGGAGGAAGCAGCTAAGGTAATTGGTGGCCCAGGTCATCTCGAAGCCGTCGACGGTCTCACGGCGTTTCGAGAAGGTGGCTCCGGCGTTGTTGACCAGGACGTGAAGCGAACTGTGGTTTGACTTGAACTTCTCCACCAGGCTTCGGATCTCCTTCTGCGAAGACAGGTCAGCCAGAAGGTACTCGACTTTCGAGTTGCCGGTCGATTCCTTGATGAACATGATCGTCTCCTCGCTCTTCTCCCGACTGCGACCAACCAAGACTAGGGCAGCTCCCATCCGCGACAGGGCCTCGGCAGTGGCTCTGCCTATGCCAGAGGTGGCGCCAGTGACCATGCAGACCCTGCCCTCCAACGTCATGGTGGCTTCCATTGTGCGGCATATGAGTGTCTGAGACCCCTTTATTGTATTGCTCTTCCGATTGAGTTCATGGAGACGCTGCATAGAACATTCTAGAATACCGGTGTTGTAGAAACAAGAAACCTCTAGGAAAGAGGGCCCGCTGGAGCTAAAAAAGGCGCTCTGGCAGTCTTACTCTGGCAGGATGACCGAGTCGATTACGTGAATTAGGCCGTTGTCGGTCACTATGTCGGGCTTGATGACCTTGGCGTTGTCGATCATGACGGTCTTGGAGAAGATGCCGGACACCTTCATCTGGGCGTTCTGTCCCTGGACTGTCTTGACCGGGCCTGTCCTTACGTCGCTTGACATGACCTTGCCGGCTACGACGTGGTAGGTGAGTACGGAAGTGAGCTTGGCCTTGTCGTTAAGGAGGCTCTCAACCGTGCCCTTCGGCAGCTTAGCAAAGGCGTCGTCGTTGGGTGCGAAGACCGTGAACGGGCCTTTGCTGCTCAGAGTGTCGACCAGACCGGCAGCCTGCACAGCCGCTACGAGCGTCTTGAAGGAGCCAGCCTGTATTGCGGTTTGAACGATGTTTGCCATCGTGTTTTTCCCTAAGAATGACCTTTCTCGCATCCTACTTAAGTCGGAAGATATTTAGAATCATAACTTACAAGGTTCAAGTCACATTTGTTGGCTGGGCGAAGCATGGTCAGCAGAGGTCCCGGAGAAGCCTTCCAAGTTCTGGAGTGCCTCCGGCTGAGCTTCTCAAAAAGAAAACCGGAGGCGGCGTCTTCACTTGGTTGCCTAGAACGGCGCGAAGATCCCTACGAAAACGATCCACGCCAGCAGGCTCTTTGCGATGAGGCTGAGGAGGATGTAGACGCGTTCACCGTAGAGGTAGTCCTTCCACTTCCCGACTCCTTTGTACTGAAGCACCATGTTGACGGCGAAGCTGTTGAAGAGAACGAAGTAGATGACCACTATCATGTAGACGAACGCCGGGGGCCTGAGGTTCGTAGACCCGATGAGGCCCACGAAGTTGGCCAGCAGCACCACCCACGGAACACCTCCGGAGACGCAGCCCAGGAGGAAGGCCGACCAGTCCGTCTTCTCCGTGGTCTGGTTCATCTTCTCCATGAGGTAGCCGAACATGATCATCATGGCGTTGAGCGTGAAGATCATAACCAGCGACCAGAGGTCCCAGATGCCCAGGAATAGGCAGATCAGGACGATCATTATTGAGCTGGACAGTGAGTATTCGTACCAGCGGTAGGGGTTCATGCCCTTGGAAAGGTTCTCGTTGTACTGCTTGTTCCTGACGAAGGCGATTATGAGGTGTGCGGCGGCCGATATGAGCAGGAACGAAGCGAGTATGGCGCCCAAGTTGTTGATGGTGAACAGGACTTGGGGGTTGGGGGCGATCTTGAAGACGGGCGGCGACAGGCTGATGACGGAGAACTTGAGGTAGTAGGTGTAGATGTCCCGGCTCCAGGTCAGAGAGAGGCCTAGGGCCAGCATGATCAGCCCTTGGACGAGATGCAGAGCCCCGGCGGCCGTGTTGAAGCGCTTGAGGTACCTGAAGGAAATCGGAGACTTGGAAATCAGCTTACGTCTTTCAGCTGAGTTCAATTACCCTCGACTCCCTTGTAGGTTCTCTCAGTATATTGATTGCGGGAGCTCTTGGCTCCTTTGATTCCCTTGACCCTGTTGTTGGGCAGTAGCAGGGAACTTATCGCCCCTAGGGAGACGAAGAACCCGGCAACCAAGGCGGCGTATCGCACGCCTTCGGTTATCGCTGAGTTGAAAATCCCCTGAATGGCCAGGCCTATTGGAGAGTTGATGATCGATGGCGGCAGCGATGGGGCAGAGCCTCCGATGAGTCCTTGGCTTAGTACGGGAGCTAGCGCCGTTTTCAGGTAGGAGGGTATCACTGTGCTTGCCTGGAGCTGAGCCTGGCCCACCGAGGAGACCTGGGCCACCAGCACGGCCCCGATGATGGCCACGCCGAAGGCCGCGCCCAACTGTCTAATGGTGCTGTTGGCGCCCGAAGCCGTTCCCGCGTTCTGAGGAGGTATGCTGCCGACGACGAGGCCAGTGAGCTGGCCTATCGCCAGCCCAACTCCGACCCCGTAGAGCGCCAGAATGGCATAAATCGTCGTCAGAGAGGTATTGACGCCGGTGAGCTGCGAAAGCAAGATCAGAGATGTGGCTTCCAGGGCCATGCCTGTGGTGACTATCCACTTCGCACCTATGCGCGAGGACAGAAGGCCTGCGAGGGGTGCTGCGAAGAAAGCGGTGCCCGCAAACGGAAGAAGGGCATAGCCTGTGGAGAGGGCGCTCATCCCCCTTACCAACTGGAAATACAGCGAGAGGATGAAGAAGATGCCGAACTCACCCATGGCTACGACGCCCACGGTCAGAAGGCCGAAACGGAAGCCGCGGTAGCCCAGGAGCCTGAGGTCGAGGAGGACCTCTCTGTCGGCCCTTAGGCGGGACCTCTCGTTCAGCACGAAGGCAGCTGCCAAGACAAGCCCGAGGGCCATGGCGACCGGCGTTATGGCCACAGAGGTGAAGGGCCAGGTGAAGCTGCCAATCTTGAAGACCTGGTTCGCAGCCAGCCAGCCGTAGGTCTGTCCTTCGATGAGTCCGAATATGAGAAGGGCCAGGGCGGATGACACTAGAGCCGTCCCCCGGTAGTCGGGGTCGTAGCGCCCGGACCTGGACATCGACTCCTTGATGAAGAAGTAGGAGCCCGCCAGAGCAACTATTCCAATTGGCACGTTGATCAGGAAGGCCCATCTCCAGGTGGCATATGTGGTAAGGTAGCCTCCGATCAGAGGTCCGAGGGCGCCGGCTGCTCCAGCCACGGCTCCCCAAATCCCGAACGCTATCCCTCTGGAGCGGCCGTAGAAGGTGGTCGTCAGTATGGAGAGAGTGGAAGGTGAAGCCATCGCGGCGCCGAAGCCCTGGACTAGCCTACCGAGAAGAATCATAGGAAGGCCGTTTGCGAAGCCCGTTATCATCGAGCCGGAGATGAACGTCAGGATCCCGGCCATGAAAATGCGGCGGCGTCCGAACTCGTCGCCCAGGCGTCCCCAAGTGAGGAGGAAGCCGCCGAAGACGAGGGCGTAAATGGCGCTTATCCACTCCAGATCGTTGACCGAAACGGCGAACTGGGTCTGAATGGAGGGAAGGGCGATGTTGACTATGGTCCCGTCGATTATCACTATGGCCAGCGCGAGGCTGAGCACAAGAAGGGTGACTAGCTTTGCTGCGTCGATGCGTGTGGACTCCTGCGTCACGGTTTCCAGCTGCTGGGATGTCATTCCTGGCACCTTTTACTGAATGAAGCCAACTTCGGAGACGCTATAAGACTGATGTTAGTTAGGATGATATCTTACAACATGTGAAACTACTTCAATCCTGCACGGAGGCATCCCAAAGGGCGTCGAAGACCTCCCTCATCCGGTGCACGTAGGAGGCTCCCTCGACGAGGATGCAGTCGGTGACCTTGGACTTGCGCGTCGGCGGCGACAGCGGCCGTGGTCTGTATTCCTTGGTAGAGTAGTGCAGGAAGAGGGTATGCCTTTCGGTCATCACGATGGTTGGGAGCTCTCCCCTGAAGTGGGCCACCTCAGCGCCGGGGCTCAGGCCGGCCCGGGAGAGCTGTCTCCGCGAGACCTCTTTCGAAAGCAGAAGGATCAGGCGTCCCGGCTTCTCCGTCAGGTATGCCAGGGTGCTCATTAGATGCGCGGCGGACTCCTCGTTGATGGTCATGGCCAGCTCCTCGCATTCCATGACCTTTCTCAACGTGTTCTGAATGTTGGGGAGCCCCCTAAGGAGGACGACGTTGGTCCTCCCCTCCTCTTCTTCTTCCTTGAGCGAACCCAGGTCAGGCGGCTCCAGTTTGAAGAGCCCATCTACGACGTCTCCTTCCAGGTGGCTCAGCTCCGTGAGTCGGGCCTCGTGGATGCCCATGAGCCTTCTGACGGCGACCTGGGGAGCCTCAGCCGAGTACTTCTTGGGCCTGCTGAAGTCGGTGCTGACCAGTCCCAGCTCCGCGAGCCTTTCGAGGACCTGGTAGGTCCTCACCCTGCTCTTGTGCGCTACGGAGGCCGCCTCCCTCCCTCCGATCCATTCGATTCCCCCCTTCTTGACCTTGGAGAGGAGGAGGAAGACCTCGGCCTCCTGGCGGGTGATTCCGAAGCGCATCAGGGTCTTGGTGAGCTCTTCGTCGTTCAAGACGGGCATGCGGGGACCCTTTCTGCTATTAACGATTATGGGCGAGAGGGAATCCGCAGACCGCCCATCTGAAAACGCTTAATTCACCTCTCCGCGTAGAAGGGTCACGTTGAAAGGAGAACCGGTCAGCTACAAGGACGACTATTTGAAAGCCGTCCTGGATAGGGACAGGAAAAGGGCGGGATCTGTGGTCGAGTCCATGCTGGACAAGGGAGAGAGGCTTCTCCCGATAATGGAGACCCTCGGAGAGGCCCAGGTCAGGATAGGGGAGCTCTGGGCTGAGAAGGAAATCAGCGTCGCCGACGAGCACTTTGCGACGGCGACGACCATGGAAATGATCGAGAAGGCCGCTCGGCGACTCAGAGCGCAGGCGGGGGTCAGAAAGGGGTCTGCCGTGCTTCTGAACTGCGTTGAAGGGGAGTTCCATTACGTAGGGCTGAAGATGTTTTCAGCTTTGCTCTCTAGCGAAGGGTGGGACGTTGAATTCATTGAGAGGGGCGCCTCTTTGAATCGAGTCTTTGAGTACCTGAGGGGTCTGGGCCGGCGCTTTGACATAGTCTGCCTGACCATGACCATGGGGTACAA
>Ga0335070_10004460_pt1 | contig 16370 bp, 6 predicted proteins | sample Lox_Sample_13_FD_206722 | JGI IMG/M metagenome (GOLD analysis project Ga0335070, IMG submission 206722) | Soil microbial communities from Loxahatchee National Wildlife Refuge, Florida, United States - Lox_Sample_1.3 | ecosystem: Environmental > Terrestrial > Soil > Wetlands | place: USA: Florida... | reverse complement strand
TTCCTTGGATCGGGAAATGCAGGAAGCGGGCGAGAGCATCACGGCCGAATTCGGCAAGGAAATCAGTCCGGCGCTCGAGCTTCTCGAGGAGTTTGGCAGATGCCGGGCTCGCCTGATGCCTCGCGACCAAAGCGTGACTGGCCGTGTGGCCGTGCCCCACCTGATCCCACGGTCGTGGAGGGTCGGATTGATCTGCGGCTCCATTCTGGACTCGACGATCGAGAACCGCCTCGAGGAATATCCTTACTATCGGATGTTCTTCGTCGTCGATGAGGATGGGCGCCAGCTCGAAAAGTGGACGATCGACAGGGCGACTACTCCGTTCACGCCCGTCTCCGACTATGCCTTCTTCGCCGCCGTCAGCGAGCACAAGAGCTTCTTCCGAGACCTGGGAGGCGCCCCTCGTCGCTACTCCCTGAGCGTTGTTCTCTCACCGAATACTGGTGAGCGGCTGACGATGTTGTCGCTGCCGATGGAGAACGCACCTGGAAAGTCGGTCGTCATGGCGACGCGAATGCTCTCCCTTGCGCAGCCCCTCGTGCCGCCTGGCCTCGAGTTCGCGGTGATCGAGCCGAGCGGGAGGGTCGTGTTCCACGCGGCTGACAGTCGCAGCCTGTATACCAATCTCTTCGACGAGGCTGGCGACTCCTCGGGCCTGGAAGAGCTGATCAAGGCGAGCCGCAGCGGCTTCAACAACCTTGCGTACGACGGCCACCCGACCCGAGCGTATGTCCAGCCGCTCTCGGGAACTCCGTGGTCGATCGTGCTGCTCCGCGACGAGGAGACCCTGCGGAGCGCCGTCTTCGAAACGGCGATTGCCGCATCAAATCTGTTTCTCGCCTACACACTGCTCTACCTGGTGATCGTGAGCCTCGTGCCGGTGTTTAGGCCCCATGACTGGCTCTGGCCCCAGGTTGCGCGGCCGGGGCTCTATGCCGCCTGCCTCGGAGTGCTGCTGCTGCTCGCCGCGTGGTACTTCTGGGTGATCTGGCACGGCGGGACCGGAGCTCGCGTCCTGATGGCAGCACCGGTGACGGCGTTTACGCTGTGCTTCCTGTATGTGCGGCTCTCCACACCCCTTTCCGGCGAGTTCGTGTCGAGTTCGCGCCGGCGTCGCTTATGGATCGCGCGAGGCATGCTCGTGGTTCTGGGCGTCTTCGTGCTCACGGCCGGGAGCGTCGATGGAACCTCAACCATCGGCGGTGTTGCTGTCTTCCTGGCCGCGCTCTGCGGCCTTCTCTTCAAGGCGCGCAAGCGCCAGCATCGCCGTCTCCTAGGCGTGAGCTACGCGGGCGTGATGTTGGCGACGATGGTGATCGTAGGGCTGATTCCAGCACTCTCGTTCGAGCTCGATGCGAGTGAGCAGGCAGTCGAGGCATTCGTGCGGCTTCGCCTGCGTCGATTTGCCGAGGACTTCGAGAGGCGAGAGCAAGCGATCCGGAGAGACTTCGAGAACCTCGACGAAGCACTCCTGCTCATCAAGAGTCGCGAATGCGAGTGCGCCGACGTCGCCACGAGTTCACAGCTCTCGATCGAGCCGCCGAGGTGTCCGGGAGATCCTCCTATGGATCATCCGCGTTGTTGGGCGATCGCGCGCGCTTCGAAGGTCGTCGAGCCACCTGTTGCGATCGATTCGTGGGAGCTCAAGCTGGTGAACTGGCTCCTGTCATGTCGCGAGGAATCGTCTCGCGATCGCTGCATCCTCGCCGCGAGGCATCTGTCCGGGCTGATCATGGAGGCGCTTCCGGCCTTCGAGGAGGAGTCCCACCGCCTCCGCGCATTCCTCTATCCAGCGAGCAGCGACGGCCGCTGGGACTCCTGGATCGATCGGGACTCCCGCCCGTGGAAGGAAACGCTCCGACTCTTCGACCCCCGGGTGCGGGCGCCCTGGAACGACAACGTCAGGAAGGACGATACGTTCGTGGAGATGGTCATGCCGACGGCCTCGCCTCCGGGTCTTGCGAAGCTCATCCTCCTAGCGGCCGTCGTCCTGGCTCTCGTCTGGGGCGTCGCTCGGCTGCTGAGGAGAGTCTGTGATCTTCTCTTCGGTCTCCAAGTCGATGACGTAGATCATGTCTCCGATGCGAAGCCGGCCTCTTTCCGAGGCAACTACCTCCTGCGCCCGCCGGGTGAGGAGATTGCGCGGGTCGAGAAGAATGCGCACATAGTCGACTGGCTCGAAATCGGCGACCCCTTCGAGGATCCCAAGCTACCCGTGTCCTCCGAGCGCGCGATCGTCGTGAAGCACATGGAGCATCGGCTCGATGAGCGGGAGCGGAACGTCGCCAAGCTCGAGCTGCTCGAGCGGGTGGTGCTGCGGCGAAGCAATCCCGTTACGGTGATCTCTCAAACCGACCCGATCAGCTATTTCGCAAAACGACTCAAGTCGGAGGGCGATCCCGCATGCCCGGCGAATTACGTGACGGGTGAGGAGATGGAGCGGTGGTCGCGGGTGTTCGAGCAGCTCTCCAAGCGGCGCTTCGACCTCCCGAGAGGAGATGGATTCAAGGGCCAAGAAGCGCTCCTAGCGGACGAATGCAAGTACACGGAGATACTGCGTCGGATCGAGCGAGAGATCCGCAACGATGGCGATCATTGGAAGCACTTGAGCAGGGAGGAGCTCGTGCGTCATATCGCGGACCTCGCCGAGGCGCACTACTACAGCCTCTGGTCCCTTTGCAACGACGAAGAGCGGCTCGTTCTGATTCACCTGGCCGAGGACGGCTTCGTGAACCGACGGAGCTGGGAGATCGTTCGACGCCTGATGCGCCGCGGACTCGTTCGCCGGCGGCCGGCGCTGCGCCCGATGAACGAGAGCTTCGAGCGCTTCGTGCGCGAGGTCGAAGCACCCAGGCAAGTCCGCGAGTGGGAGCACGCAGCGGGTGCGAGCACGTACGACCGAGTGCGAGCGTTGCTCGCGGTCACGTTCGCGGGAATCGGGGCGTTGCTGTTGCTGACGCAGCCCGACCTGCTGAAGCAGGGGATCGGCGCGTTGAGTGCAATCGTGGGTGGCACGGGCCTCATCATGCAGCTATTGGGCTACCTCCAGACGAACCCGCGGCCTATGGAGAGAGCGAGCGCGGACTAGAGCGTCGCGCGATGCCCGCCACGCGGCGGGCGCCGTGGCGCTAGCCCCCGAGCGGAACCGGCGTGACGACCCCGCTCGCCAGGTCGTAGATCCCTCCTGCGATCTGCAGCTTGCCCTGCTTCGAGAGACCCCCGAGCGCCGGCGAGCCCTCCGCGAGCGTCGCGGCCTGGAAGCGCACGTTCTCGGTGGCGACCTTCGCGAGATCGCCGCCGCCTGCGCGCACCGCCGGCCAGATGTGGTCGAAGAGCACGCTGATCTGTCCGGGCACCTCCTGCCCCGCCATCGCCGCCTTGAGCGCGCCGCAGCTCGAGTGGCCGAGCACGAGCACCGCCTTGACGCCGAGCTGGAGCGCCGCGTACTCGAGGCTCGCGATCTGCTCGGAGGTGGCGACGTTGCCAGCGACGCGGCCCACGAAGAGGTCGCCGAAACCCTGGTCGAAGAGAATCTCGACGGGCACCCGGGAGTCGGCGCAGGCGAGCACGGCCGCGAACGGCTTCTGATCCGGCGCGGTCTCGCGCACCCGCGCGAGCGAGCGATGCGGGCCTCGCGCCTTGCCCGCCGCGAAGCGCCGGTTGCCGTCCACGAGCCGCTGCAGCGCCTGCGCCGGCGTGAGGTTGGTGGGGACGTCGTCGGCTCCGGCTTCCTTTGCGATCGCTCGGGGCGCCGAGCCCAATACGAGGGCGCTGGCACCCGCGGCGCTCGCGATCAGCCAGTCGCGGCGCGTCCATCCGTCGCTCGTGACCACGGTGTTCCTCCCGACTCTTGGTACTGCCGAGCAGCGCGGTGGCGGGTGATCGCGGCGTCAGCTCCAGGGCGCCGACCCCGGGTCCTTGAGCAAGCGCCGCGCCACCACCATGCGGTGCACCTCGTCCGGTCCGTCGTAGATGCGCGCGTAGCGGGCTTCGCGGTACATGCGCTCCAGCGGAGTGTCGGCGGTGACGCCGAGGGCGCCGTGCACCTGGATGGCGCGGTCGATCACGTTGTGCAGCATCTGCGCGCCCCAGAACTTGATCAGCGAGATCTCCACGCGCGCCTCGCTGCCCTGGTCCATCGCCTGGGCGGCGTCGAGGGTCATCAGCCGCGCGGCCTGGATCTCGGCGGCCGACTCGGCCACGTAGCGCTGGATCTCGCCCTTCGCCGCGAGCAGCGAGCCGTGCGCGAAGCGCGTGTTGGCGCGGTGGCACATCAGCTCGAAGGCGCGCTGCGCCTGGCCGAGCCAGCGCATGCAGTGGAAGATGCGGCCCGGGCCGAGCCGCTTCTGGGCGATGTAGAAGCCCTGGCCGCGCTTGCCGAGCAGGTTCTCCTTCGGCACGCGCACGCCGGTGAGGCGGATCTCGCAGTGCCCGCCGCCGGTATGTCCCATCGTCGGCACCACGCGCACGATCTCGTAGCCGGGCGCGTCGGTCGGCACGATGATCGACGAGAAGCGTGACCAGCGGTCGACGGCGTCCGGCTCCGTCTGCGCGAACACGGTGGTGAAGGCGGCGCGGTTCGCGCCCGAGGTGAACCACTTGTGTGCGTCGATCACCCAGCGGTCGCCCTCGAGGCGCGCCTGGCTCTGCATCAGCGTCGGGTCGGAGCCGGCGACCTCGGGCTCGGTCAGCCCGACGGAGGGATAGATGTCGCCCGCGACGAGCGGCTCGAGCCAGCGCTTCTTCTGCTCGGCGTTGCCGAACAGGTGCAGCATGATCGAGTCCTGCATCGACACCGAGCCCACCGCGACCTGGCCGTAGTGGGAGCGGCCGATCACCTCGTTCAGGTACACGAAGGACATGAAGGGGAGGCCGCCGCCGCCGATCTCGGCCGGGTGGCCGAGCGCCCAGAGGCCCTGCGCCTTCGCCGAGGCCTTGAGCCGCGCCATCGCGCCGCTCGTCCTGCTGGCGGCCTGCTCCTCGGCGTCGAGCTCCGGCTCGGCCGGGATCACCTCCTCGTCGATGAACTTGCGCACGCGCTCGCGGAGCGCGCGGACGTCGTCGCTGAGGCCGTAGCTGCCCATCGGTGATCCTCCTCGCTGGCACCCACTCTATCGCCTCCGGCCGAGGCGGGATAGGCTCTCGGACGGCGCCCAGCGACGGAAGGACTCGGCCATGCCGAAGCGCGACCTCGCCCTCGAGACCCTCGACATCGCGACCCCGGAGCACTACGAGCGCCACGGCTATCCGCACCGCGAGTGGGCCTACCTGCGCAAGCACGCGCCGGTCTTCTGGTACGAGCGCGACAACGTCGAGCCGTTCTGGGCGGTCACCAAGTACGCGGACATCGTCGAGCTCGGCAAGCAGCCCGACCGCTTCCTGAACGCGCCGCGGCTGGCGGTCTTCACGCTCGACCTGCCGCCGCCGCCCGAGAACGAGTCGCGCCACCTGCTCAACATGGACCCGCCCGAGCACCCGCGCTACCGGAACGTGGCCGCCAAGCGCTTCACGCCGCGCGCCGTCAAGGGCTGGGAGCCGAAGGTGCGGCGCATCGCGCGCGAGGTCGTCGACGCCGCGGCCGAGCGCGAGCAGATCGACTTCGTGCGCGACGTCTCGGCGCCGATCACGATCGCGGTGATCGCCGAGATGCTCGGCGTCCCGCGCGAAGACTGGCAGCTGCTGTTCCGCTGGACCAACGAGATCATCGCGCCGCAGGACCCCGAGTTCCAGCGCGGCGGCGCCGACATCGAAGCGAACCTGGACGCCGTCCGCATCGAGCTGTTCCAGTACTTCCAGAAGCTGTCGGAGGAGCGCCGGCGCAAGCCGGCCGACGACATCGTGAGCGTCGTGGCGAACGGCAGCGTCGAAGGCAAGCCGCTGCCGCCGGTCGAGCTGCTCTCGTACTACCTGCTGCTGGTGGTGGCGGGCAACGAGACCACGCGCAACGCCATGACCGGCGGCCTGTTGGCCCTGCTCGAGAACCCGCGCGAGTGGGAGAAGCTGCGCGCGAACGCGGGCCTGATCGGGCCGGCGGTCGAGGAGATCGTGCGCTGGACCACGCCGGTGATCCAGTTCTGCCGCACCGCGACCCGGGACTATGAGCTGCGCGGCCAGAAGATCCGCGCGGGCCAGGCGCTGTGCCTGTTCTACCCGTCGGGCAATCGCGACGAGGAGGTGTTCCCGGACGGCGACCGCTTCCGCGTCGACCGCGACCCCAACGACCACATCGGCTTCGGGCGCGGCGAGCACGTCTGCCTCGGCGCGCACCTGGCGCGCCTCGAGATCCGCTGCGCCTTCGAGGAGCTGCGCCGGCGGCTGGTGCGGGCGGAGCTGGCGGGTCCGATCGAGCGCGTGCGCTCGTCCTTCGTGGGCGGCATCAAGCGCGTGCCGATCCGCTGGGACATCACCGCCTAGCGAGCGCGCGCGATCCGAGGCGCGAGCGCGCGGTAGGCGAGCAGCAGCGCGAAGAGCAGCAGCAGCAGCTCGGCGCCGCGCCAGGCCGCGCGGTCGACGAGCGCGCGGGCGCGCGCGTCGGCGTCGCCGACCGCGCTGCTGACCGGGCCGAAGGCGGTCTCGAGCTGCTTCGACTCGACGAGCTGGTGGAGCTGGTCGGTGAGGCCCTGGAGCTGCGCCGCTGCGGCCCCGATGTCGCGCGCGGTGGCGGCGTACTCGCGGATGTCGAAGGGCCGCGACGGCTCCTGCTGCGGCTCCGGCTTCGGGTTGATCAGGGCGTTCCAGGCGTCGCCGGCGAGCTTCACCTGCTCGGCCGCCTGGGCGAGCGGCCCGGCCAGCGCCTGCGCCGAGGCGAGCGCCTGATTGGCTTCGGCGATCGCGTCCTTCGAGTCGGCGAGCGTCGTGCGCAGGTCCTCGGGCAGGCGCTCGAGCGTCGCCGAGGCCTGCTCGGCGCTGCGCGCCATCGACTCGAAGGCGGCGAGTCCCTGCACGACGGTCTCGCGGTCCTCGACGTCGTAGAGCAGGAGTTCGCTCTGCAGGCGCAGTGCATCCGGGAGCTGCTGCACCACGGCGGAGAACTCGCGCGCGGTCTGGTTGAAGTCGCTGATCGCCTTCGCGCCGGCGTCGACGCCCTCGAAGGCGCGGAACGGCGAGAGCGGCAGGGTGAGCAGCCAGGTGAGCGACTGCCCCTCGCGCACGCTCTCCACGGCGCCGCGCGCCTGCTCGAAGGAGAAGTCGCGGCCGGTGATCGGGTAGCGCTCCGCGACCGCCGCGACCTCCTTCGACGCCTTCTCGAGCTGCTTCTCGCTGAGGAAGCGCGAGCCGATGTCGAGCGCCTGCCGCTCGATCTCGTCGGCCGCGGCGACCGCGATCGGCTGCTGCGGTCCGAACAGGTCGCGCCCGTCACCGCGCGTCAGGTACTGCTGCATCATGGTGCAGAGCGTGAGCGTGAGGACGTAGGCCTGCTGCGCGTTGTCCTGGAAGGCGACGGTCTGGATCGCCGGGATCACGCGCAGCCGCCAGAGCACCGTGCGCCGGCGGATCGTGCGATCCTTCGTGGCGGCCGAGATGTCCTCCGACGCGGTCCTGACGATGCCGCTGAAGGTGCCGACGAAGCTCGTGAGGTCGCTGCGCAGGTCCTCCTGCGAGAAGCGCTTCGAGATGCCGTGGCCCGCCGATTTCGTGAAGGGCATGTGGAGCTTGGCGCAGCCGGCGATGGCGGGCAGGGCGATCAGGGCGAGGGCGCCGAGGCGGAGGAGTCGATGGGTCATCGGGCGTCTTCGATCCCACGGGGCCATGCTGATTCCCGTGACACACCACCTCGACGGGACAGTCGGCAGCGGCCCAGCGTAGCAAACCGAGCGCCAGCGTGATCCGGAGAGGTGTCCAATCAAGTGAAGGGATCCGTCCGGCGCGAGAGACGTCGACTTCGCTCATTGCAAAGAAGTCGGGAAGAAATCCGAAGGCGATTGACTTCGCTTCCGGCGTTCGCTGAGGATGGCTCGATTCCTCGCCCCGGGAGGTCCCATGCTCGAACGCAGCGGAGCCCTTCGCATCCTCTCCGCGCTGGCGCTAGCCGCCTGTGCCGCCGCATGCGAGCCCAGCGGCGGAGGCGGGGTCAGGGCCATCGTCTGGCAGCGGAACGCGCAGCTCGGCGACAGCGTCGCCGTCCCGATCTCGAGCAACGCCCTTCCCGCGCTCAATTTCGACGACCCCTCCCCGAGCAGCGGCATCGGCACCAACGTGTCTGGTCTTTCGAAGGACAACGTGCGGGTCGCGCTCACCGACTCCGTGGGAGTGACCTACGTGACGCCCGATGCGGTGATCGAGGCCTCGGCAGCGCGGCCGAGTTCGTATGCCTCCACCTGGCCCGGCGCGTGGATGGCGATCGTGGTGTTCACGGTGCCGAGCAGCCTGGTGCTTCCGAGCTATCCCGCCGCGGTGTCGGTGGACTTCTACATCGGCGGAGTTCTCGACGCGTTCACGACCAACACGGTCTGGGTCACGGGATCCGCGGGAGGCGCAACGACCTTCGCGCCGCCGCTGTCGCAGCTCGAGAACCCACCGCTGCTGAGGCTCCGCGCACAGGTGGGAACGAACAAGTTCTCGACGAGCTGCCAGATCGGCTCGATCCAGTTCGATCTGATGTACTCGAGCGCCGTCAGCAATCCGAAGGCGTTCGTGAACAGCGAAGCCTTCCGCGGCACCGTGAGTCTCTGGCCCACCGGAAGCGGCAGCGCGCGCGTGATCCTGGTGGCGCCCGACGGCTTCGCGCTGCGCGACTCGGACCACAACGGGATCGGTGGGATGGGGCCGCTCATCGACATCTCGTTCACCAAGGTCGCCCCGTTCGACGCCTCGCACTTCAGCATCAACAACCTCGTCGTCACGAAGCCGGACGGGACGCTGTGCCTGAACCAGGCCAATCAGACCAGCACGCAGGCGTTCCAGCTGATCGTCGTGGGCGGGTAGCCCCCGTTCCGAGGTGTCCCATGCGCTCCCGGACCCGTGCGGCCGACGTTCTGACGTGGATCCTCGCCTTGCAGATCCTGGTTCCCGCGCAGGCGCGGGGTGCAGGGCCGACGGACGGTTCGACGCTGATGAATGCGCGCGCCCAGGTGGCGCCTTCCACGCCCGCTGCGATCAGCGTCGGAGCCAATGCGTTTAGCGGGGCGGCCACCTATTCGATTCCGATCGAGGTGGCGCCAGGAACCGGAGGCATGGCCCCCAGCCTCGCGCTCACCTACTCGAGCCAGGACCGCGCGGACTCCTGGGTGGGCTACGGGTGGCAGCTCGCGCTGCCGTCGATCTCGCGGTCGCTCAAGCACGGGATTCCCAGCTACCAGGATGAGGGAGCCCAGCAGGACGCATTCGTATTCGACGGTCAGGACCTGGTTGCGGACCCGCCTCCGAGCCAGCCCGCCTGCACCGGGCCGGCGCTTCCGCGCCAGTACCACACGAAGCGCGAGAGCTTCCTGCGGATCGTTCGCGAGTGCGACGGGTCGTGGACGGTCTATCGGAAGGACGGCAGCAAGCTCCGCCTCGGTGTCTCGGCCGGTGAGCGCGTCTCGAACGGCGCGCAGGTCACGTTCGAGTGGCTGCTCTCGTCGGAGGAGGATCTCGACTCCAACGCCTATGCCGTCACCTACGCGAGCAAGGGAGACCTCGGGGTCCTCTATCCGGACGAGATCCACTACACCCTGCGCCGGAGTGGGGGCTCGCTCTCCAGCATCGGCGGCGCCGGAAACGACCGCGTCGTGAAATTCAACACCGAGGTGCGCGACGACGCGCCGGTGAGCTTCGCGATGGGTTTCCGCCGCGAGCTCGGGCACCGGCTCAAGACGATCGACGTCAAGGTCGCCGGCACGCTGCTCCGACGCTACGAGCTCGCGTACGCCCCGAGTCCCGACAGCTACCGGAGCCTCCTGCACGAAGTTCGGATCTACGGCGCGGACGCAGACAATGCCTCCCACCTCGCTCCGCTGACGACGACATTCGGCTACCGCTCGAACGTGTTGGACGGGAAGACCGGCTGGGAGCAGAGGCCCTGGCAATGGCCCGGGGGTGGCGATGGATCTGCCTTCGCCCTGGTGACGGCCGACAATCGCGACCAGGGCGTGCGGCTCGGCGACGTCAACGGCGATGGCCAGCCCGATCTGGTCAAGGCGTTCACGAGCGGATTCCAGGACCCGACGACGGGGATCACGATCGCGAATCAGCTCAGCGGCGACAGTGGTGTCTACCTGAACAGCGGGAGCGGCTTCTCCGCGCAGAAGGAGCCCTCGTTCTCGAACGCATGGCCGACCGCTCCGAGCGCCCTTGCTCCCTACCAGCTGCCCCTCTCGTTTGCCTGGGCCATCACGGGATGGTCTCAGACGTGGGGCAACGGGGCGGATCTCATGGATCTGACGGGGGACGGTCGAGCCGACGTCATGGGCTCGGTCGGCTCCTTCCGCGGCACCGGCCTCCCGGGCGACATGTTCTCGCAACATATCGAGACGCCCTGGTGCTGGAGCACGGGACAGATTTTTCAGTGCCTATCGCCGACCGCTCAACCGCAGCCGTACTACCTCGACGACAATCTGTTCACGGCGCTTCAGGGGTTGACCTGGAGCAACCCGAGCGACCCGCTGGAGGGAAGTCTCGCGGTTCCCGGGTTCTTCGGGGGCAACGCGCGATTCGCCGATCTGAACGGAGACGGCCTTGCCGACATCGTGGTCCGTGGAGGACAGAGCTACTCCGATTTCTTCGATCCGCCCCAAGGATGCTACCAGCGGACCGACCAGAGCTACGTCGTCTACAACCAGGGGGGTCTTTCGTTCCAGCAGGCAGAGCTCGACTCCAGCAGTCGGGTCCAGGCGGGCTGCAGATCCACGACGTCGATCGTTTCCAAGGACTTCCCTCCTTGCGACCTCGGCGTCGCAAGCTGTTGGAAGCGCACGTTCTTCGATGCAACGGATCTGAGCTACGACCTCTACTACAACGGTCAGATCTTCTACTTCCTGCCTTCCATCGCCTCGCACGCCGAGCTCGGCAACGTGGTCGTCGACCTGAACGGGGACGGTCTCGCCGACGCCGCCGGCTTCCTCCAGGGAGCATCCCCATGGGCGGGTCTCAACGACGGCACGAAACACTACGTCGACGACCCTCGCTGGGCCTTGCCGGCCGCCTTGAGCGCACTTGCCGCCAACTCGTATCTCGTCAACTACTACACGAACCAGTCGACTCCCTACCTCACGCTGTCGAGCCACCAGGACCTGGGCGTCAGGCTTGCCGACGTCAACGGGGATGGCCGCGTCGACGTCGTGCAAGCCGTGGAAGGCGGCGCGCGCGACAGCTGGCTGAACGACGGGGATGTCAACGAGACGACGAACCCGAGCCCGTGGGTCGAGGCGGCGGCTTGGAAACTGCCCTCGACGCTCGCATTCGTGGCAAGCGATGGGCAAGACCTCGGCGTCCGCCTGATCGACATGGACGGCGACGGGATGGTCGACATCGTGAGGTCCAAGGGGACGACCAGCGAGGTGTGGTTCAACCGAGGATCGATCCCCGATCTGCTGACGTCGGTCGTGAATCCCCTCGGCGGCACGACGACGATCGGTTACGACGTGTCGACGAAGTACGACAATACGGGTGGCGACGGCGTACCGGATCTCCCGCAGGTGTTGCCCGTCGTGACGTTGATCGTGGAGGACGCCGGGATCGCGGGTGCGAGCGGCCCACCGATCACGACCAGCTACTTCTATGCCGGCGGTCTCTTCGATCCGGTCGAGCGCGAGTTCCGAGGCTTCAGCCAAGTCGAGACGACACGCGCGGATCGGACGACGATCACCCAATATTTCCAGGACGTCGCCCGAGCGGGCCTCTTGGAGGACGAGAAGATCGTCTCGGCCGCGGACCGGACGAGGTGCTGGCTCGAGACGAAGCTGTCGTACACGCCGGACCTGGACGGCGCGCCCTACCGAAGCCTCCTCAAGACCGCGGTGCGGATCGAATACGAGGGCCTCGCCTGCAGCTCGCCCGCGCCCAGCACGCGGCGCACGATGACGAGCTATAGCTACGGCCCATCGGATGCGGATCCCTACGGGAACCCGACGGTGATCACCGAGTACGGGGAGGTAGACGCATCCAACGCAGACAAGTCTGCGGCCGATACGCGCGTCACCCAGCTCGACTACGCGTCCCCGAACACCGCGAGCTACCTGGTGGATCGGGTCTGCAAGCAGAGTCTATCCGAAGGTGGAGCGCTGGTGAGTCAGACCCGGCTCTACTACGGCGCGGGTCTGTGCGGCATGCCGAGCGCACCGAACGTCACGCAGCAGATCGAGATGAGGAGCGCGTCGACGGCGGGACCCACGACCACCATCGGCTACGACGCCTACGGGAACGTGCACACCGTCCAGGACCCGAACGGCAACACGACGACGGTCGACTACGATGCGACCTTCCACGCGTTCCCCTCGACCGTCACGACGCCGTCGCTGGCGGGGGCGCCGGGGGGCCTGCAGACCACGACGGGGTACGCGCCGTCGGGGAGCAGCTGTCCGCAGGGCAGCTTCACGCTTCCGCCGGGCGCGGGATTGCCCTACAGCGTGATCGACCCGAACGGGGGCAGCACTACCCGCTGCTACGACGCTTTCGGCCGGCTCCTGCAGGAGCAGGCGCCCGGCGCCGCAAGGCTGGTGACGCTGGCCTACAAGGCCAAGGACGCACAGGGCCCGGCTCAGGTGACGCGGAGCGAGTCGGTCGACGGGACCGGAAGACATCGCGACAGCGTGACGGTCCTCGACGGATCGGGCAGGGCGTTCGACGTCGTCGCCAACGGCGCCTCCTCTCCCGCGGGTGGGACGCGCAACAGCGTCGTGTACTCCCTGTACGACGCGAGCGGGCGCCTCCAGGCCCAAAGCGATCCCTACTACTACTACGCGGACGGGCACTACGACACTCCCCGATACACGACGTTCGCCTACGACCCCCTGGACCGCCCGACGCAGGTCGTCCTGCCGAGCACGGGGCTCCCGAGTCCCGGCCGCGCGACCGGGATCGCCTACGCGATCGTCACGGACGCGAGCAGTCGCGAGGTCGAGCGAGCAACGGTCACGGATGCCAACGGAAACGCCACGGATCGCGACGTCGATGCCTTCGGAAACGTGGTGGCCGTGCACGAGCACAACGGCGCGCAGGTCCTCAACACGCGCTACAGCTATCGGGCCACGGGCCAGCTCCTGACCGTCACGGATCACCCCGGCAACCAGACGACCATCTCGTACGCCGACCTTCTCGCGCGCGACCGCACCATCACCGATCCGGACACGGGCGGCACCACGTTCACGCACGACGCCAACGGGAACGTCGTCTCGCGCACCGACGCGGCCGGTACCACGGTGATGAGCTACGACGCGCTCGACCGGCCGCTCTCGCGCAAGGTCAACGGCGCCTTCGACGCGGGCTGGGTCTACGACACCGCCGTGAGCGGCGCCGGGTATCTGGCGGCGCGGGTCGACGCGTCCGGCGCCTACCGCGTGGATCGCTACGACCCCGTGGGCGAGCCGCTCCAGGAGACGCGCACCCTCGGCGGCAGTGCACTCACCTTCACGAACACGTACGACCGGCTCGGGCAGCTCGCGTCGCGCAGCTATCCGAACGGCTGCGCGCTCAGCTGGGAGAGCGATGCGTTCGGGTTCCTGACGGACATCCGCAACACGAGCGCGCCCGCCGCGCAGTGCCGAGGTGACGGAAGCGGCAGCCTCCTCTACGTGTCGGCGATCGACTGGGACGCCTCGTCGCGCCTCGTGTCCTGGACCGCGGGCAACGGAATCAGGTCCACGAAGACCATCAAGCCGGAGACCGGCCGCCTCGACGAGGCCGAGATCCGCACCGCCACCGCCTCTCTCGACCACTGGCGGTTCGGGTTCGACCTCGGCGACCGCATCACGTCCATTCAGGATCTCAGCGGCGCGCAGTATCCCGACGACCGCGGCTTCGGCTACGACGGACTCGATCGCATGACATCGACGAACGAGCGGCTGGCCTGGCCGTTCAACACGGTCGTCTCCTCGAGTACCTGGGGCTACGACAACATCGGAAACTTCCAATGTGCCTGGTCCGGCGCAGGTCCCTCGCCGTGCGCCGGCAGGAGCCAGGTCTACCCGAGTCCGAGCGAGGCCGGCCCGCACCACGCGCCGCGCGCAGTGAAGGATACGCAGGTCGTGACCTACACACAGACAGCGCGCGTCGTCTCGTGGGGGGACGGGCGCTCGTTCGCTTACGACGCCCTCGGCCGGCTGACGTCCTTCTCCGGCGCCAATACCTCGGCGAGCTACGTCTACAACGCCGATGGCTTGCGGGTCACCACGATCGAGCATTCCGGGCAGCGCACCATCAGGCGGCACATCCCGAGCGAAGACTTCGAATGGGAGCAGACGCGGAAGCTCTCTCGCGTCCACGTCATGCTCGACGGCCTACCCGTCGCGACGATCACAGGGCCGTACAACCCACCGAGCGGAGCGGCCATCGCTCCTGCCGTTCCGGACGCGGATCTCGATGGCCCTCGCATCGCGATCGGCGTCGTCTCGATCTGTACGCTGCTCCTGATCGTACAGCTCGCCGCGCTGCACCGGCGCGGAATCCCGCTCCCGCGCCCGGCGCTGGCCGGGGCGACGGCGCTGCTCTTCGTCGCCGGCGTCGTGGTGCCGAGGTCGGCGTGGGCCGTGCTCGCCGATGGAGACCTCACGCAGGACGGTCGCCTCGACGGCGCCGACGTGCTGCGGGCGATGCGGATCGCCCGCGGCGAGATCGCGCCGTCCAGCACGGACCGCGATCACGGCGACGTGGCTCCGCTGAACGCGGGGCCCGAGAGCCCGCCGAAGATCGACGCCGCGGACGTCGCGCTTTTGCTGCGCGGAGCGCGCAACGAGGACGTGGACCACGACGGGCTGAACACCGACGAAGAGTTCGCGGTCGGCACGAGCCCGTTCCGCGCCGACACGGACGGCGACGGCCTGAACGACGGCGACGAGCTGGCCGCGGGGACCAGCCCGACGAATCCCGACACGGACGGCGATGGGATCTCGGACGCCAACGAGGACTCCGACGGCGACGGCCTGACCAACGCCCAGGAAGTGGCGCGGGGCACCGACCCTGGTCTCGCCGACACGGACGGCGACGGCGTCCTAGACGGCGCGGACGCGGATCCCCTGCGAGCCGTCGTCTATCGGTTCGCGGACTATCTCGGCAGCTCCGTCCTGGTCGCTCGCGAGGACGGGACCGTGATCCAGCGCAACGTCTTCGGGGACATCGGCCTTCGAAGGAAGCTCTCGGCGACGGACCCGTTCGAACCGGATCACTTCGGCTTCGCGGGCGGGCGATACGAGCCCGGTCCCGCCCTCTACGACTTCGGCAGCCGCTGGTACGACCCGGTTTTCTACCACTTCGTCCAGCCCGACTCGATCGTGCCCGATCCCTACAACCCGCAGAGCCTCAACCGGTACAGCTACGCGCTAGATGATCCGGTGAATCTCGTTGATCCCACGGGTCAATCGCCGTGCGACTTCGGCGAGTGCTCGGGCAGCCCGCTGCCTCCGCTTCCCGAGTCGCTGCCCTACATGCCCCCGACCGAGGTCTTCAGTCCCTTCGACACCGGAGGCCGCGGACCGGTGCTCGCCGACCTCGTCCACCCGATCAGCACGCCCAAGGCCCAGCCGCAGCCATTGCACATTCGTACGCTGACAGACCTGGTCGGGCAGCGACTCCAACAAATCACTACCGCGGACGCCCGCTCTCGCGTTGAGCCCAGCCGTGAGCCGTTGGGCGTTCTCGTTTACCCGCCTTCCGGCTACTACGGCCCGCCACAGTTGATCCCGGCGAATGCGAGTGCGGGTGGCATTGAATTCCTTGATGGTCCTGCGGAAAAGTACGTCTACGTAGGCGTCCGCGCGGGCAAATGGGTCTACGCCGGCATCACAAACTCCCTCGAGCGACGCACCGCAGAACACGCAGCTCGATTCGGCGTCGAGGCTCTTTCGCGACAGCCCTTGTCGATCGGGCAAGCGAAGGCGGTGGAACAAGCGATGATCGTGCGCAATCCCGGGTTCGAAAACATAAGAAACAGCATTAGTCCGCTCCGCCCGTACTACCAGGAGGCGCTGGCCTGGGGAGAACGATGGCTCAAGGCTCACGGCCTTTAGGAGAGTTCAGCTTGCCCGACTCCAAGACCAATCTCCGAGTTCTGAAGCCGTCGCGGAAGAGGATCAAGGAAGGCGACATCTTTGCCTTCTCGGTCGATGGGAAGCGGTACTTCTTCGGCCGAGTCATCAGGACCGACGTGAAGGTTGGCCTGCTCCCGAAAGGCATCCTGATCTATCTCTACAAGGCGTCGTCAATGGATAGACGGCAGATTCCCGTGCTTCGAAAGGAGG
>Ga0335070_10004459_pt1 | contig 16371 bp, 12 predicted proteins | sample Lox_Sample_13_FD_206722 | JGI IMG/M metagenome (GOLD analysis project Ga0335070, IMG submission 206722) | Soil microbial communities from Loxahatchee National Wildlife Refuge, Florida, United States - Lox_Sample_1.3 | ecosystem: Environmental > Terrestrial > Soil > Wetlands | place: USA... | reverse complement strand
TTCCGTTCTCACTGTCCAGGCAACGAAAAGGGAGAGGTAGAAGGAAATGAGGTCGATAAGAATGAGGCAGGCGACCTTAATAAGTCTTCTGAATAATTTCACGATCTGTATCATCCTGCGATTAGTCCCGCCCTGTACCCCGTATATTTTGCCAGAGACTCCAAAAAAATGTAGGGTATCCAGAGGTATCCATGATGCTTCACCACAAAACCGAGTTGCCCTCTTATGAACCGGAGACCTTCTCCTTCGGGACGGGCATACTCGAGGACCCAGGCGTTATTCTTCAGGGATGAACCGATATTAAAATAGCGTCTGAACTGCTGCAAGAGAGAATAGTTATGTGAATGGATTACCGTTGCTTCGGGAACGTATGCCACCCTATACCCGCTCAGGATCAACCGTGCAGCCATGAGCATATCTTCGTTTGCCCTGACACCCTCCCGAAACATCCCGGCGCTCAAGAAGAGGTCTCTCTTAATGGCCGAACACGCATTGCTGAAGAAAAACGTCTTGATGCCATATTTCTGTATGTCATTCAAGGACTTTGTCATGGGGGAATCGGGATAGTTGAACCTGCGCGCAAATATCTCCAGGGGGGAAGCATTCGTTCCGGGGAGGTGCCTTCCATAAGAAGCCGCGATATCATGTATGTGAAGAGGAGCGGTCAGGGTGCTGAGGAGAGTATTCTGGTCAGGGAATGCATCCTGTGTCATGAAAACGAGGATGTCTCCCTTTGCCTCCATGGCCGCCATATTTCTCGTTTTTCCGTGGTTGAAGGCATGCCTTGGGATTACCATTATTCTTGCGCCGAATCTCCTCGCGATTTCTACTGTAGTGTCTTCGGAAGAGGAATCGACAATAATTATTTCCCATGGTTTGGTGTCCTGTGCACAGAGCATTGAGAGAAGGTCCTCGATGTGCGAGCTGGCATTGAATGTGGGTATGATGAGCGAAATCCTCATAGAATTTTATTGTATCACACCCATAAATGCAATAAGTAGTAAGCGTACGTATGAGGAGAAAGCACGCAATGGAGTGATTCGTATTCATTCAGGGTTTGGGGTTCGTAGCAACGGGTATGGTATAATTTTAAATTCTACAAATTCACAAAAGAAACGTAAGAAGGAAAAAATCCCCGGCGATCCATAATCGCCGGCATGTCATTTCTGCAGACTCCATGGCGCGATGGAGGGTGGGGGCATGTATTGTGATAGCTGCCTGAATCTTGGATACGCCTTTTCCTTTGGAGAAGAGACAGGGTTGTGGCATTATCCGGTGGAAACAAGCTCTGTTTAGAAGGAGGCATCGGGAGGATATGTCAGGGAACAGCCTTTTTTTGTAAAAAGACTTGATTTTAACGGAGACAAGAGGTTAGGGTTTAGTATAGACTTCTGGGAGGTAAAATGAGGCGACAGGACGCAGAACACAGCGGGAAAAAAAGAGGAGGGAAAAGGGGGACCATGCATTCTGTATATGCGCTGTGTTCCGTGATCGGTCTTCTGTTTCTTCTTTCCGGTGCAGCCCACGCCCAGGACCCTCTGCGCCAGCTGAAAGACGAGACGCTCTCGTATTTCACGCCGCTTAAAGGTAAGGTCGTTGCCGTGATGGGGAAGGTCATCACCTCTGACCTTGGTTCTTCAGCAGGGGTAAAGAAAGGCATGAGATTTACCATTCTCAAAGAGGGAACCCCCTTCCTGCATCCCATCACAAAGGAGCCCCTGGGCAGAACCGAAACGCCTGAAGGAAAGGCCGTGGTAAGGGAGGTCAAGGAGAAGAGTTCCGCCATGGAGATCATCAAGGGCGACGCGAGCCTGGGTGATATTGTGCGCATCTCGGAAATGAAAATCCGGGTGCTCTTTTACCAGGACAAGAGTGCGAACTGGAACCTGGCCGACTCTTATTACGATTTGCTCAAGGAGAGCGGAAGGTTTGAGATCGTGGATGCGTCCCTGAATTCCGCGGACAATGACGCGTTGCTCGCTGAGGCAAGAAAAGTGAGCGCAGCCGTGGTGTTCGCGGTTACGGGAAGGGAGCAGGACAATGAAATGTTCCTGAAACAGAGAATCCTTTGGGTAGAAGACTCATCGGGACCTGCGGAGAATGAAGTGAAGGTTGAGGCAGCTTACGCGAAGGCGCTCGGGGGTTCACGGACCATGGTTGCCCCTATCGCTTCCGCAAGCGATACCCTCCTCTCCTTTGACCTTCCTTTTGGCGCAAAACTGATTTCTGTCGGTGATCTGAAGGGAGACGGAACGAACGAGGTAATTCTCAGCACAGGGAGAGATCTCCGGGTATTTTCCCTTGGTTCTGGTCTCCAGGATCTCTATGAGCTGAAGGTCGCCGCCTCGGAAGATTTTCTCTGGATCGATACTGCGGATGTGGATGGAGACGGCAAGGATGAGATTATCGTGACGTCTCTCAGGGGAAGAAGTGTGGACACCACGAGCGATTCTTTGGTGCAGGCCGTTAAGGACGAAGGAAAAGTCGTCTCATACATCTATGCGCTCAAGGGTTCTGAACTTTCCCTGCTCTGGAAGGGGAATGTCTTTTTGAGGTCCCTCCCCCAGACAGGTCTCATTGCGCAAAAGTTTGATAGCGCAGAGGGGTTCGGCGGTCCTGTCTTCCGGATGGTATATAGCTCAGGTGAGGTCAGGGCAGGTGAAGAGATAAAGCTTCCCAAGGGGGTGAATATCTATGATTTCGTGTATGTGGATGGTTCCGGGGCGGCAAAGAATGTCCTTGCATATGACGATTCAGGATACCTTAATCTTTACAACGAGATGGGACTGAGGATATGGCGGAGCAATGACAACTACGGAGGAATGCTCACCACGTTTAAGAAGGCCGCGCCAACCGTTATGGTAGACAGAGGCGTATGGTCAATAAAGGATCGGTTATTTGTGAGAAACAGGGACTCCTTTGCAGTGAAAAGGATCCCCCTTGCAAGTGTGGCAAAGGGACTTGGATACAAGAGTTCGCAGATAAAAACACTCTTGTGGACCGGCTTCTCCATGGAAGAGAACACCCTGGTGGAAGGGATTTCCGGTGCAATTCAGGATTATGCCTTTGCAGGGGACAAGCTCATTGTGCTCAGCAAGCCCCTGTTTGGAATAAAATTTAAGAACATCATGAAGGGTGAGAGTCCCTTGGGAAGCATGCTCTACATTTATTCCCTTAAAGGAATGTAAAGGGAGGAGCCACAACTTGTTGCTGTCCGGAAGAATCCCTGAACATGTCGCGATCATCATGGATGGGAATGGTAGGTGGGCCGAGATGCGCGGTCTTCCAAGGATCGAGGGACATAAGAGGGGTGCAGAGAGGGCAAGGGAGGTTATTTCGGCCGCAATGGAAGTGGGGGTGAACACCCTCACGCTGTATGCATTTTCCCTTGAGAACTGGCAGAGGCCCGATGACGAAGTGTCCACGCTGATGAAGCTCCTCGAGTTTTACCTCAGTAAGGAGTTCAGCGAACTCATAAGGAGGGGCATTGTATTCAGGACTATTGGCGAGGTATGGCGGTTGCCCGCGTCGGTACAGGCCCTCTTAAAGAATGCGGAAGAGAAGTCATCCCACAACAAAGGCATGACCCTCGTGCTTGCCCTGAGCTATAGCGGTAGGAATGAGATCATACGGGCGGTGAAGAAGATAATCAGTCTGGGAGTAAAGGAGGAGGATGTCACAGAGGAATATTTTGGTTCCCTGCTTGACACCGCGGGAATCCCTGCGCCGGATCTTATTGTAAGATCGAGCGGTGAAAAACGGATAAGCAATTTCCTTCTCTGGCAGGCCGCATACGCTGAGTTTTATTTCACCGATACCCTCTGGCCGGATTTCACGAAGGAAGAGTTTTTTCTTGCCCTGCATAACTACCAGATGAGGGAGAGGAGATTCGGCACTGTGCAGGCAAGGGCAGAATCCTAGAATGCACGCCAAGAGACTGGTAGTGGCAGTACTCCTTCTCCCCCTTTTCTATTTCTCCGTCATGGGACTCCCTGAATGGTGCTTCTTTGCGCTCCTCCTTATTGCGTGTACTCTCGCACAATGGGAGCTTTACTCCATGTACCGCTTCACCGGTCTTATGAAGAACTCCGGGATACTCTTTGGAGTGCTGATGCTTACGGCCGCGTATATATCCGGGGATCCATTTCCCCCTGTATCCATGCTCATGGTCATGGTAATTTTCGCCATACGACTTTTCGGCTTAAGGAACCCTTCGTCTTGCCTTCGGGATATATCATTTACCCTTTTGTCGCTCTTTTATATTCCGGGACTCCTCGCGTTCCAGGTTCTTCTCAGACACAGCGGACCCCAGTGGATAATTTTTCTCTATGGCTGTGTGTGGATCTCGGACAGCGCTGCCTATTATGTAGGGAAAAGCATTGGAAAGAGGAAACTCTACCTGGAGATAAGCCCGAACAAGACCATAGCGGGCGCGGTGGGCTCACTGATAGGAGGTTCTCTTTCAGGATGGATGCTGAATATGGTCCTGGTGCACTCTATGGGGACAGGAGAGTCCTTCGTTGTCGGCGGAATCATTGGGACTGTTACCATCATTGGAGATCTCGTGGAATCCATGTTCAAGCGTGATGCCGGGGTCAAGGATTCGAGCGGCATAGTCCCCGGGCACGGAGGGATACTCGACAAAATTGACGGTGTGCTTTTCGCGGGGCCGGTCCTTTATCTGGTTTCCGAAATTTTTGGGGGATGAAATGAAACGTGTGGTAATTCTTGGTTCGACCGGCTCCATCGGGAGAATGGCCCTTGAGGTAATTTCAAGACATAGTGACGATTTTTGTGTGGTGGGACTTGCTGCGGGGAAAAATGTCGACCTTCTCGGGCGGCAGGTGAAAGCCTTTAGACCCCAGATCGTGGCGGTTGCGAAGGAAGAAGGTGCCAGGGAACTCAGGAGAACAGTGGGAAGAAAGACGGAGGTCTGTTTTGGAGAGGAGGGCATGAAAGCGGTGGCAGCCTGCCGCCAGGCCGATTTTGTCCTCTCTGCCATGGTCGGCTTCAGCGGATTGGTGCCCACTGTTCATGCAGTAAGGGCAGGAAAGGTCATAGGACTTGCGAACAAGGAAAGCCTTGTGATCGCAGGCAGTATTGTGATGAAAGAAGCAAAGGCACACAGGGCAACAATACTCCCTGTGGACAGCGAGCACAGTGCGGTCTTCCAATGCCTTGAGGGTCAGGACAGGAGGTACGTGAAACGAATTATCCTTACTGCCTCCGGAGGCCCGTTCATGGGGAGAAAGAAAGCGGAATTGAGGGAGGTCAGCCCCGAGGAAGCACTCCAACACCCAAACTGGAGTATGGGGAAAAAGATCACCATCGATTCCGCCACCATGATGAATAAGGGGCTGGAGGTGATAGAGGCTTCCCATCTTTTCTGCCTTCCCCACGAAATGATAGATGTGGTGGTGCATCCGCAGAGCATTGTGCATTCCATGGTGGAGTTCCGTGACGGGGCCCTCCTTGCTCAGATATCCGTGCCTGATATGAGAGGGCCTATCGCCTATGCCCTTTCCTATCCCCGGAGGCTCGCCAGTACCGTAGCACGCCTTGAACTTGCCAGCATCCAGCAACTCACGTTTCACAAACCAGACACAAAGAATTTTCCCTGCCTTCAGCTGGCATACGATGCGCTGAGGGAAGGGGGGACAATGCCTGCGGTGCTGAATGCGGTGAACGAGGTCGCGGTGAATGCGTTTCTTGAGAAGAGAATTAATTTTGGGAGAATCCCTGTTATAATTAAGAGGGTGATGAATTCCCATACAAGAGGAAAGGCCGTGGAACTTGGCGCGGTCATCGAAGTCGACAAATGGGCAAGGGAAAAAGCAGAGGAGCACATTAGGAGAGCAAGGACATAACCTCAGGAATACAGAAGAGAGGCGTTCCCCGATTTTATTTTTAAATTTGCCGCTTAAGGAGTCACGATGACATTTTTTTCTGCAATCATACTGCTGGGCATACTTATTTTTGTGCATGAACTGGGGCATTTTCTTTTCGCGAAGCTGGTGAATGTGAAGGTGCTCAAGTTCTCGTTGGGGTTTGGTCCCAGGATTTTAGGGAGGAAGTACGGCGAAACCGAGTATCTTCTTTCCGCAGTCCCCCTGGGCGGGTATGTGAAGATGCTGGGAGAAGAACAGGGGGACGAGATTACGGATGAAGAGAAGGCAAGGGCCTTCAATTTTCAGTCTGTGTGGAAAAGGATTATCATCGTACTCTCGGGACCGGTATTCAATATCCTGTTTGCCGCCTTTGTATTCGCTCTGATCGCGGTGTCCGGGGTGCCTGTCCCGTATCCTGACATTGGGAAGGTATCGGAAGGTTCCCCTGCTGCAAAGGCGGGTCTCATGACAGGAGACCGGGTCCTGGCGATCGATGGGGCTTCGGTCAAGGGTTGGGATGAGATAGAGTCAGCCATCAGCAAGAATCAGGGGAAGACGATCCTCTTCACCATCAAAAGGGGTGAGCGAGTGGTTGACGTGCAGGTGGGCCCTGAGAAAAAATCAGAAAAAGACGTTTTCGGCGAGCAGAGGGAGGTCTGGGATATCGGGATTTCCCCGCTTCTTTACCCTGACGTGGGTGAGGTGACCAAGGGATCTCCTGCGGAGAAGGCGGGTATACAAAAGGGAGACAGGATCCTCGAGATAGAGGGCTCAGCCCTTAAGACGTGGCAGGATATGACTTCACTGATCTATGACAATCCTGGCAAACCGATGAGATTCAGAGTAAAAAGGGGCGATGGATTTCTGGACCTCACTATAACTCCTGTCAAAAGTACATTTACCGGTCCCGGAGGAGAAAAGAAGGAAATAGGCCTGATCGGGGTGAGGCCGTTTGGAAATGACTTCATAAAGAGGTTTGGTCCTGCAGAAGCCATGGGTTTCGGGATAATGAAGACATGGGATATATCGGCGCTCACTGTGGTTTCCCTCGTAAAGCTCATTCAACGCATCATACCTGCCGAGACCATAGGAGGACCGATCCTCATATTCCAGATGGCAGGACAGCAGGCGGCCCACGGCTTGCTGAGTTTCTTCACCTTTATGGCGGTGATTAGCATTAACCTCGGCATACTGAATTTCCTGCCCATTCCGATCCTTGACGGGGGGCACATCCTCTTCCTCGGAATCGAGGCGGTGAGGAGAAAGCCCTTGAGCGAGAAGGTAATGATGGTTGCACAGAAGGTAGGGCTCGCAATAATCATCACCCTCATGGTGTTTGCCTTTTACAACGACATCATGAGACTCATTACCGGGAAGATGATTCCGTAATGAGACCGGCTACCATAAGGAACCAGGTTTCCTCAGGGGGCGTGATATTCAAAAAAGCGGGGGAAAACGATGTGGAGATAGCCCTTGTGGCGGTGAAGGAAGGGAAGATCTGGTCGCTGCCAAAGGGGATCGTGGAAAAGGGAGAAGAAACATCCGAAACCGCGGTGAGGGAGGTGAGAGAAGAGACAGGACTTTCCGGCAAGGTGGTAGAGAAGATAGGGCATATTACGTATTGGTACTATATCCGGGAAGACAATGCGAAGTGCAGAAAGACCGTGCATTTTTATCTTCTTGAATACGTCAGCGGCAGCACCGCAGACCATAACTGGGAAGTGGAAAGGGCTGAGTGGTTTCCCATTCATGATGCCCTGAAAAACCTCAGTTACAAGGGGGACAAGGAGATAGTGAAGAAGGCCCGGGAGATGCTTTTTGCAAAAAGTCATTAATCAACGAAAGACGGTCCTCATGAGTCAGCTGGTTCCGTGGCTGGTCTCAGAACCTGACATGAGGGTTACGACTGTTTTGAGCGTTTACCCTCTGCAGGAGACTGGTGTGTGTGGGAACAATACTTAGCCGGAACGAGTTAAAAGAAGAGAGGGAGAAGCTGAGGGCAGCGGGGAAGAGGCTGGTCTTCACGAACGGCTGCTTTGATATTCTCCACGTGGGACATGTGAGATATCTGAGGAGCGCAAGGGAACTGGGAGATGTCCTCATGGTGGCACTCAACACAGACCAGTCCATATCGCGGATAAAACCCGGGAGGCCTGTAATTCCTGAGGGGCAGAGGGCAGAACTGGTTGCCAGCCTTGAGATGGTTGATTATGTTACCCTGTTTGATGAGGACACCCCTTATGAATTGATCAAACTCCTGGGGCCTGATGTGCTGGTGAAGGGTGGAGACTGGAAGAGGGAAGAGATTGTGGGTTCGGACATCGTTCCGGAAACGTATAGCCTTCCTTACATAAAGGGCGTATCAACCACGGAGATAATGGAAAAGATAAGGAAGCTCTGAGTCAGATTTCTTGCCCCGGTCGTGTGCATGCCAATATAACCGGGTTAGGTCCACAGCGTTGATTTTGATAATATGCCAAAGCCTTTTCAAAAAAAATTACGATAGCCCATCTCGACAAGTTTACGGCTTGCCTGTCTGCGCATGTCAGTATAAGTTGTGTGGTAGTGAGCAAGAAACCCCAAGTAACTTTTTTCAAAAGGCTCTGGCACATAAGAGATAAAATGATTTCAGTTTCGAATATAAGGAAGTTTTTCAGCATCCCTGTTGGTACATCTCACATTTACAACCTTGCAGGCTCTTCTGCAGCCCTTCTCTTGAGCTTCAGCAAAGAACCATTTCTTGCGGTTGAACAGACCGAAGAATCGGCCTTGAGGCTTTACGAAGACATAGGGTTTTTCCTGAGAGTGATGCGACCCCCTCAGGAGACTCTCCGCTTTCTTCCTGAACCCAACGGGATAGAGTCCTCGGGCAAGAGGGCCGAGGTCCTGTATGGAATTAAGGAGGGAGACTCGCTTGTCACTTCAGTAAAGGGGATGGATTCACCGGTATGGAGGCCAGGGGATTTGAAGAGGGAAGCCATGGTCCTCAGACCCGGCCAGGAAGCGGAAAGGGAGATCGTGGCAAGAGGGCTGAGGAGCCTCGGATATAAGAGGGTCTCCATCGTAATGGAGAAGGGTGAGTTCAGCACCAAAGGGTGGCTTCTGGATATCTTTCCTTCCACTATGGAATACCCTGTCAGAATAGAATTCTTTGGAGATGAGATTGAACAGATAAAATCCTTTGATATCGATTCCCAGAGATCCATAGGCACCATCGGGCAAGCTACCATTATGCCCGTCACAGAACCTTCCGGTGATACAAAGATAGAATCCCTTGTCAATGGCATGGTATTTCTTGTGGATTTACTTCCCTCGCACTCCTCCTCCCTTCTTCTTAAGGGAACCAGCGGGCAGGATACAGGAGCGGAACACGGGGAGGTTGAGGAACATGCCTATAATACGGAGCGAGCAGTTTCCCTCTCAAGGTTCGATGTAAAGGGTGAGGGGTACGATGCAGGGATGCGCACTATCCGGGGACTTGGTATCTATCCGGAAGAGAGGAAGTCCCTCGGAGACCTCGCGGGGGTGGTCACAACGCTCAGGAAGGACCATCGTATAGTCATCGTATCCCCTTCGGAGGCGCAGGCCGAGAGGGTGAAGGAGATTCTCTTTGAGGGAGGGGTGGTGGCATCGGTGATCGGCGCAGAAGACCTTGTGAACTATGGGGGCTCTGTCGCAATCACCCAGGGGAAGCTGTCATCAGGGTGTTTTATTCCCGGCCTTCTTATCCTTACCGAGAGGGAGATCTTTGGCGAAAGACCGCCCTACAGGCCGCTGAAGCAGTCCAAGGTGTCAAAACTACTCGCCTCAATGGATGACATCTCCCCCGGTGATTTCGTGGTTCACCCTGATCACGGCATAGGGAGATTCCTCTCTGTCCAGAAGGAAAGGACGGGCGATTTCGAAAATGATCTCATCGTCCTTGAATATGCAGGGAATGACCGGCTCTATATACCTCTTTATAACATCGACAGGATAAAAAAATACAATGCTGAGGAGGGGGCTACTCCCCTCCTTGACAAACTCGGGGGGAAAACCTGGCAGAGGAGAAAAGAGAGGGTAAAGAAGGCGGTCAAGGAAATGGCCGAAAAACTCCTTAAGCTTTACGCGGAAAGGGCGGTGGCGAAGAGTTTTTCTTTCAGCGCTGATACAGAGCTCCACAGGGAGTTTTATGGTTTTTTCCCCTATGAGGAGACGCCTGACCAGGTGAAGGCAGCAGAAGAGATCGGGCAGGATATGGAGTCAGAGAGACCCATGGACAGGCTCTTATGCGGAGATGTGGGATACGGGAAAACCGAAGTGGCAATGAGGGCGGCATTCAAAGCGGTCTATGACGGAAAACAGGTTGCGGTTCTTGTTCCCACCACCATTCTCTGTGAACAGCACTACCATACGTTCAAGGGGAGGTTTTCCGCATTCCCTGTGAAGATAGACTATATAAGCAGATTCAAATCGAAAAGGGAACGTGATGTCACCATGCGTGCCGTAGCGAGGGGAGAGATCGACATCATTGTGGGAACCCACAGTCTCCTGAGGAAGGAAACCTCATTCTGCAATCTCGGCCTTCTCATCATTGATGAAGAGCACAGGTTTGGTGTGGGGCAGAAGGAGCGGATCAAGGAACTGAAACAAGGGGTAGACATCCTGAGTATGACCGCGACCCCGATACCCAGGACGCTTCACATGGCAATCTCAGGAATCAGGGCAATGAGCGTGATCGAGACCCCCCCTGAGGAGAGGCTTGCGGTGAGGAGCATGGTATCTATATTTGACGCAGGTCTGGTAAGGGAGGCAATGGAAAGGGAGCTTCAAAGGGATGGCCAGGTTCTCTTCGTGCATAACACGATTTTTGATATTGAAAAGATTGCGGCCCTTCTAAAGAGGCTTATGCCGGATGCGAGATTTGGCATTGCCCATGGGCAGATGGCGGAGGGGAGGCTTGAGGAGGTCATGCTGAAGTTCATTAAGAGAGAGATCGATGTCCTCATCTCCACCACAATCATAGGTTCGGGAATCGATATCCCCACCGCGAATACCATACTCATAGACAGGGCCGACAGGATAGGACTCTCCGATCTCTATCAACTGAGGGGACGGGTGGGAAGAAGCAATGTGAGGGCGTACGCATATTTCCTCATCCCCGGGAAAGACCTTGTGAGCGAGGATGCAAAAAAGAGGCTCCAGGCAATCAGTGAGATGAGTTACCTTGGCGCAGGATTCAGGCTTGCGATGAAGGATCTCGAAATGAGGGGCGCAGGAAACCTCCTCGGTCCCCAGCAGTCAGGACATATCCATGCCGTGGGGTTTGACCTGTATGTGGAGATGCTCGAAAAAGCGGTTGCGGAGCTGAAGGGCATCGAGATGAGGGAAGAGAGGGAACCGTACATTTCACTGAAGGTTACTGCACGCATCCCTGAGGAGTACATTGAAGATATGACCGTGAGGATGAGTGTGTACCGGAGGATTGCAAATGCATATAGCCCTGAAGATCTGTCGGATATCGAGGCAGAAATGACGGATCGTTTCGGCGCAGTGCCGGATGAGGTGGGGAGACTTCTCGACTTCATGAGGCTGAAGGGTATGGCAAGAAGACTCTCCATACTGAAGATCTCCGAAACTGACAGGAAGATACAGGTGGTCTTCTCAAAAGATACCTCAGTGGCAACGGAAAAGGTATTGGCCCTCCAGCAGACATTTCATGGCATCAGGTTCCACAGGGACGGTTTTGAACTCAGTCTCAAGGGAATCTCTACGAATGAGGCACACAGGGAGGTCTCCCGGGCAATGTCGAGTCTGCTTCCTGCGTGAAGATTCTCCTTTACTTGTTCCGGAGATTTCTGATAATTTTACTGAGCGCTATGAAAAGGCTCAACATCTATCGCATGACAGTGGCAGTTTCCTTGCTGATCATGTGTCTCACTGTTTCCTGTGCGAGCACACCCAGAGAGGATACGCTCCAGAAGGCGAAGGCCCATTATCAGATGGGAGTGTCGTATCTCAATGATAATAATGTCCAGCCGGCATTTGTGGAGTTTCAGAAAGCGCTGGAACTGAATCCCAATGACAAGGAGACCCTCAACGCAATCGGGGTCATCTACCTCCTGAAACTTGAAGACTACGCCAGGGCAATTGAGTTTCTTCAGAAGGCGCTTAAGGTGGACAAGAACTATTCAGAGGCATGGAATAATCTGGGGGTCACCTATGAACGAATGGGAAAATACAATGAGGCAATAGGAGCTTACAAAACAGCGCTCATGAATACTTTTTACCGGAACCCTGAAAAAGCCTTTAATAATCTGGGCAGGGCTTACTACAGAATCAAAAGATACGACGACGCCATTGACGCTTACAAAGAGGCGGCCAAAAGGGCTTCAGATTTTGCCCTCCCGTATTACGGGCTTGCGCTCTGTTACAATGCCACGGGGAAATACGGGAATGCTGCCGCAGCCCTGAGGAAAGCCCTCGAGATAGACCCTGCATACAGGGGAGACAAGGAAAGGGCGATCAGGGATCTGAAGGAGAGGAAAGTCATCCCAAGGGCAGAAGAAGAGAAGGACATGGATGACCTCCTGGAGATAATGAATTATTAGGCCCGGGCTGAGGCAGAAACCAAGATAAACCTTGAACCTTAATCTTAACCCTCAATTTGTGAGATTTTCCATCTATACTCCCTTCTCATCTTAAATAAATCACGTCAGTGTGCCAGGCAGGAAGAATTCTGGAGTATGAAGTACTCAATAGTACAATCGTTGCCCCTAGGAAATCCGCACTCCAAAATATTAACAAAAACTATAAGAAAAACCTAAAAACACTTGACAATAAAGAATTAATATGATTCAATTTAAGCTGGAATAGATAAAAACAACTCTTTCAATAAGGAGAGGATGAGATGAAGAATAAGATTATCTATCTTTTCATGGTTCTTTTTTTGGTATCCTGCGGGAGCAGCACTACCTCAAGCCTTGCCCCTGATAGTCCAAAGGGGGTAAGCTCTCCAAAGGTTACGGTTCAGTCAATTTTATCCAACATGGAACAGGGCAGATACAAGCAGGGGGAACTCCTCGTCAGATTCAAGTCAGGTGTTTTGGGTGCTTCCTTTCTGAGAACAAATCAGGCCGTAGGCGCAAAAACGATCAAGAGATACTCTGCTGTCCCCAATCTCGAACACGTAAAACTTCCTGAAGGTGTTTCTGTCAGGGATGCAATAACCAAATATATGTCCGACCCCAATGTGGAATATGCCGAGCCGAACTTCATTCGGCGTGCTGCCAATGTTCCCAATGATCGCCTTTTTGATCCCCAGCAATGGGCGCTCCAGAATAAGGGTACTTTTGCTGATGGTGTTGTCGGCGCAGACATAAAAGCGCCGGGTGCGTGGGACATAACCGTCGGGAGTGACGGTATTATCATTGCTGTCCTCGACACAGGAATCGATCTCAACCATCCCGATCTCGCCGGCAACATTTGGCATAACCCGGGTGAGACAAGCTGCGTTGACCTTGTTGATAACGAGTCTAACGGATTCATTGACGACTGCACCGGCTGGGATTTTACCACCTGTGCTGAATTCGCCGTAGACGGAAGCTGCGTTATTCCAAAAGAACAGAACAATAACCCCGCGGATGACAATGGCCATGGTTCACATGTTTCGGGGATTATCGGGGCGGTCGGCAACACCGATGGCACTGGCATCGCGGGTGTGATGTGGACGGTCAAATTGCTGCCGCTTAAAGTCCTTAATTCCTTCGGGGAAGGTTCAGTATCCGATGTTATTGACGCAATTGAATATGTAGTCACCAATGTCAATAAAGGGGTCAATATAAAGGCGATAAACGCAAGTTTTGGAAGTACCGGATTCTCGAGTGCTGAAAAGGATGCTATCGACAATTTAAGAACTGCTGTTAACGACGCAGGTAGTGCAGGTGTTTTGTTTGTGGCTTCTGCCGGAAATGCGCCTTCAATAAACGACACGGGTACCAATGACGATATCACACCGGTGTTTCCGGCAAGCTACAGCAATCCGACTTTCGGCGGCCTTTCCAATATAATCTCGGTTGCTGCCACCGACCAGCAGGACAGATTGGCATCATTCAGCAATTACGGGATGAATTCCGTTCAAGTTGCCGCGCCGGGAGTATATATTCTAAGTTCAGTTCCGCATGGATTTGCTTTTTCTCTGTGCACGGGGTCTGAATTCGTAGGTTATGACTTCTGCAGCGGCACTTCGATGGCTGCTCCCCTAGTTACCGGTCTTGTGGGATTGCTCTACAGTTTTTATGACGGTACCCACGATACGAGGTTTTCTCCAGCTCAGGTTCGCGGTACCATTCTCAGGTATGTTGATACTGTATTTAATGACCCGGATAGTCCTAACCTCCAAAGTTTGAATGGCAAAATCCAGAGTGGAGGAAGGATCAATGCGTTTAAGGCGGTGTCGTCGTTGCTGATACCGACAGACCTTGTTGCCACTGCTCAATCCTCAACCCAGATCAGCCTCACCTGGACAGACAGAGCAACAGGAGAGGATGGATATTATGTTGAGAGGATGCCAGTTGGCGGCAGTTTTGTCAGGATAGCGACACTGGCACCGAATGCAACGACCTTTACCGATTCAGGTCTCTCTGCTTCCACTACCTACACCTATCAGGTAAAAGCATTTAATAGCATTGCTGAGTCTCTTCCCTCTGCTCCGCCACAATCTGCTACAACTCTCGCTCCGGACGATCCACCATCTGATCCACCCTCCTCTGGCGGTGGGGGCGGCGGATGTTCCATCGGCGCACGGCAGAATGCGCCCACTGCAATGGCTGACCTTGGGGTGCTCCTTATGCCGTTGCTGCTCTTTGCGATTTTGAGGCGCAGAAGATAATTTGAGATATAAGGGTTAAACTGGATATCCCAAGGGGAAAGGCATTATCCACATATCTGTTGCTGTTCGTCCTGGTGTGTGCGTATCATGCCTTTTCCCTGTCTCTTCTTAAATATCTGATTCCCCTCTACCTTTTCGCGGTTCCCCTCCTGTTCAGGGAGACGATACATCTCAGGTTCTCAGTGAAGGACGCGGCAACGGGAATTGTCGTTTCTGCCGTAGTGTTGTTGCCTTTCTGGTATCTCTCCTCCCATTTAGGAAGGCCGTTTGCGTCGTTACCTGTCAATGCCGTGATCTTTCAACTTCTCGGTGTCGCAGTACCTGAAGAGGTGTATTTCAGGGGATTCCTCCAGCAGAGGCTCGGCAATACCCTCAAGGCTGTCCTGGCGGTGAGCCTCCTCTTTTCATTCATGCACCTGCCGCAATTTATCTTTTATGGGGACACGTATTCACTCCTCACTTTCTTCCCTTCTCTGGTGATGGGCCTGCTCTATTGGCGGACATCCAATGTCCTGCCATCCGCCATCTTTCATTTCTGCTCGAATATTGTGTTTTTGGGTGTTTATGATATACTCTAAAATCGCCAAATAAACTCGTGTGAGGGAAAAAATGAAGAGAGTTGCGTACCTTTTTCTGGTTCTGTTCTTTGTGTCCTGCGGAAGCGATAACACCACAACCATTTCTTCTGATTCCTCAAAGTCAGGTACCTCTCAGCAGATCAGCTCTCCAAGGGTCTCTGTGCAGTCTGTCCTTTCTGGTATGGAAAAGGGCAAATACAGGGAAGGAGAACTGCTTGTGAAATTCAGGTCAGGAGTCGTAGCCGCTTCCTCATCAAAGGTACACCATGTTTTGGGTGCGGTGTCGCTGAAGAGGTTTACCCTTGTCCCCAACCTCGATCATGTCAGACTTCCGGAAGGCCTCTCTGTGAAGGATGCGATCATAAAATATATGGAAGACCCTTCAGTCGAATATGCTGAGCCGAACTATATCAAGCGTATTTCGAAGGTTCCCAATGACCCATTATTCGCCCAGCAGTGGGGCCCCACAAAGATTGACGCACCGGGCGCATGGGACACAAACACAGGGAACAATAATGTGATTGTCGCGGTCATAGATTCGGGAATTGATCTTAAGCATCCTGACCTGATTGCCAATATTGGTCCGGGATCTAATTTTATCTCAAATACCAGTGTCCCTCAGGACGACAACGGGCATGGGACGCATGTGTCCGGGATTATAGGCGCGGTGGGAAACAATGGGATAGGAGTCACAGGCGTAATGTGGAATGTGAAACTCATGCCACTAAAGTTCCTTGATGCAGAGGGCAATGGATTTACGTCCGATGAGATTGATGCCATTGGGTTTGCGGTTGCTCACGGCGCTAAGGTAATGAATACGAGCTTTGCAGGTTCTGAATTCTCTTGTTCCGAATATGCTGCAGTCAGCTCAGCAAATGTTCTCCTTATTGCTGCTGCCGGAAATGAGATTGCGAATAATGATACTGTGCCGTCATATCCTGCAAGCTTCAGTAATCCGAAAGACCCAAATCTTATCGATCCCGCTGTTATTAGTAAATGTGGGGTTTCTGCTCTCCCGGCCCTTCCCAATGTCATT
>Ga0335070_10004458_pt1 | contig 16371 bp, 15 predicted proteins | sample Lox_Sample_13_FD_206722 | JGI IMG/M metagenome (GOLD analysis project Ga0335070, IMG submission 206722) | Soil microbial communities from Loxahatchee National Wildlife Refuge, Florida, United States - Lox_Sample_1.3 | ecosystem: Environmental > Terrestrial > Soil > Wetlands | place: USA... | reverse complement strand
GTCCCAACTCCTTTGCCAACCCGATCTGCTCTCTGAATCTCTTCAACTGAATATCGCGCGGCGACAGGTTTCTGTAAAAGTCCAGGCCCATTTCCCCGCAGGCTTTCACTTTCCCGTGTCGGCAGAATTCCCTCAAGGTGGGATAGGTCTGATCCTCGACCTCCTTTGCATGGTGAGGATGGACGCCCAAGATCGCATAGATGGAAGGGTGCGACTCGGCGATCTCAAGGGCCCTCTTCCAGTCCTTCTTCTCCGTTCCGACGGTAAAGATATATCCGACGCCCGATTCTTCGGCTCTTTGAATCACCTGCTCCAGATCTTTTTTGAAATCCGGCATCTCTAAATGGGCATGGGAATCGATGAGCATCATTCGAAGATCAATTTCAAAGATCAAATGACCGATGTCAAAGGAGTGTCAGATTCCGAATCTCTAATGACTTCACAGGCAGTTATCTTTTAACATTTGGCAATCCTTTGAACCTTGACATTTCTTTGAGCTGGTTATTTTTTGCTACCGGCGACTTTCACCCGATTGAAGTAATCCAGGAATGCCCGAGCGACTTCTTTCGATCGAATCAACACAGAAGCTTCATGGTTGCTGGTGAGCGCGAAGTACGTCCAATTGGTACTGCCCAGAAGGATGAGTTTCCCGTCCACCACCATGCATTTTGCATGGGTGGTTTTAAAAAGAGAATCATAGGTCACCTCGACGCCCCCGTCTGACAGAAACTTTCCCGTGTGACGATTTCGTTTAGCCGTCCGATCCTCCCCTTCTCTTACCTCCAAGACGACTTCAACTTTCACTCCTCTTTTCTGAGCGTTGATCAGCTCCCGGACCAGAAGATTCGAAGGGCTGTTAGGATTTCGATCGTCATATGCCATCTCAAACATCATCACCTGAATCGAATGTTTCGATTCCTGAATCATCTTCTTTGCAACCTGAAAGTAATCGGCATCCGTTACCAATTGGACATCCTCCGCCGGCAATCCCATGGCATGTGGAAGAAGGAACGCGGAGAGCAGAAAAGGAAATAAAAGAGGAAAAAAAACTTTTTTCACGAATTTTATTCCCCCCGGGAAGCGGCACGGCGGAGACGATCCATGATGGCCCGCCCCAATCCAGCTTCGGGAACGGCCTCCGCCAGTATCAGGTCTAAATCGAGAGCATCCAATCGGCGAATCGCAGAAAAGAGGTTTGCGGCGGCTTCTCTGAAATCTCCCTTTTTCGAGAGAACTTCCATATGCCGGAATTTCAGAAAATGCACGGGTTCCTGGAATGCAAGAAATCCCACCCTTTTGCCTTCATAGGAATCAAGATGCATCTCATCCCTATGGAGGACGATCGGTGTTCGTGGAGCATAGTGCCTGGGAAACATTCCCGGGGCGGAGGGATTGTCTTTGATTGAGCTGATCTCCACCTTCCCGATGATCGATTCAATTTCTTCGAGCGAAACCCCACCGGGTCTGAGCATCCTTGGCTTTTTTTCCAAGAAAGAGACGATCGTCGATTCAACTCCGACTTGACAGGGGCCTCCATCCAGAATCAGATCCACCTGATCATCCAGTTGCTCCCGAACATGCTCTGCCGTGGTGGGACTCAAATAACCGAACGGATTGGCACTCGGTGCAGCAAGGGGACGTTTGGATTCTTTGATCAAAGCAAGCGCCATGGGATGATCGGGCATCCGGACGGCTAAGGAAGGAAGACCGGCGGTGACAATATCAGGAATACCCTCTTCCTTCAGAAGAACAACCGTGAGCGGACCAGGCCAAAGTTTTTCTGTCAATTTCTTGGCGCTTGATGGAATCTTTTTGACTAATTTCCCGAGATCCGCTGGATGCTCGATATGGACGATCAGGGGGTCGAAGTAGGGCCTCCGTTTGACCTCAAAGATGCGAGCCACGGCCAGAGGATTATAGGCGTCCGCTCCCAAACCATAAACCGTCTCTGTTGGAAAAGCAACGATTCCTCCTTGCCGGATGATCCGTGCGCCTTGACGGATGGCCTCGACATCGCTCATCCGGATTTTCCTTTTTGGATCGCTTTTGACTTTTCTTCCAATGATTTTCTCATCCTGGATCTCGAATTCTCCAATTTCTTGGCCATCTCAGGATATTTGATCGACAGGATTTCACAGGCCAGATAGGCCGCATTCTTTGCGCCATCAATCCCTACGGTAGCGACTGGAACTCCTGGCGGCATCTGAACGGTGGAATAAAGGGCATCCGCCCCATTGAGGGCCCCCGATTTTATGGGAACACCGATAACTGGAAGAGTCGTACGGCTGGCTAAAGCCCCTGCAAGATGGGCCGCCATCCCTGCTCCCGCAATCAAAACTTCAACACCTCGCCTCCTTGCTGTCTTGGCATATTGAGCGGTCTTCTCGGGCAGTCGGTGGGCTGAACTGATTTCTATCTCATAAGGAACTCCCATCTCTTTCAAAACTTCCGCCGCCTTTTCCATGACCGGCAGATCACTCTCGCTTCCCACCAGAATTTCAACCAAAGGCTTTTTCTTCATACTCCCCCCTCAAGGATTCAATCCGAATACTGGGCAAAGCGTCCGTCTCGGACCAATCCGAAACAAATACAAAACCAAAACCTGAAAGGATCTTTCCTGGTTTTGGCCACCCGTATTCCTAAAATCTGAGTTTGTTTCGAGTTTCGTGCTTCGGGTTTCGAATTTGTTATTTAATATACTATCTTAAAAAATCAACAAGATTTTCACAAGAGAATAAAAAACCCTCTCCGAAAGAATCGAGAGGGCTTATTTAAAAATCACTGATATAAAAGGCAACGAGCGGGTGACTTATGGTTTGCCTCCTGCCTTTTTTTCGTCATCACAATCGCTATCGAAAGCCACTCGGTCTTCGTGTGATGCAATTTCTGACTCATGACGGAGACGGAGGAGATTAATGATGGGACGGAGAATAAGGCCAATGATCCTGAAGAAGATCTTGAAGACCAGCCATACCGGCTTTAACAACCAATCGAGAAGCTCGTTAATGTTTGCCATCCCCTGACCGAACCAAGTGAAGACAGGTTGGAGTATATGGAGCGGTTTGATATGGGCATAAACTACAGCCAGGATCAATGTTCCAGCAGAAATCATAAACTTCAAGGCACTCCCAAACTGAATGTGAGCGAACTCATCTAACAACAATTCTGTGCCAATATTAAACACAACGATATACGCAGCCGGCTTGAGGATGGGCTCTTTCATAATCATCAGCGTAAATATGCCCGCCGCAAAGCGCATCGTGATAATGCCGATCGCCACACCAAACATGACAATATAAAGGTTGTCTGACAGGGCGACCACAGCTACTACGTTGTCGAGAGAAAAGGCAAGGTCTGCTAACTCTACGGCTAAAACGACACTCCAGAAACCTTTGCCCTCCAAGCTCCTGGCTTTCGTCTGACTCTCTTCTCCGGCTTCCGGTTCTCCAAGGTTCTCAAAGGCCAGTTTGATCAGATAGGCTGCCCCCAAGACCTTAAGAAAGGGATTGTGGATGACAAAGTTGGCAACCACAAGCATGAGACCACGGCCGAGATAAGCGCCCAGGAGGCCGACTTTAAGGGCGGCCGGGCGTTCGCCGCCAAGAAAGCGGTGGACCGGAGGTCCCAGGAATTTAAGGGGTCCCGGCCAAGGGACCATCTTGTCTTTCGGGAGAATGGAGACCATGGCACCCAATACGGCAGCATTATCGATGGAGAGGATGCCTTCCAAAAAGATGACCTGCACAATGACATATACAAAACTCAGGTCAAACTGCATTCGTTTTCCTGCGGATGGATTTTCCTGTTTTTGTTTTGGGTTAGTCGAAAGGAACCTGTAGAATTAACTGTTCTTATATCCTATAGAAAATGAAAATTCAAGTGAAAAAGCCTTGGGTAGAAAAAGTCCGGGAGCTTCCGCGGCATCCAGGTAGAGGTGATTTGGGGGATGAGATTTCTGACCTCTTGCTTAGATCACTTTTGATGACTCGGGTTAGGACGAATTTTCGGCTGTTCCTGTAAGGACGGAAGGCGCGATTGTAAGAACGGGAATGATATCAGGGGATTCGAGGCCGTCTGCTTATCTCATCGTTAATACCGTTAAATCATCTTTGATCTTCTTTATTTCTTTTATCTCTTTCAAAATTTCCATCACTTCTTTTTTCTCTGCTGAGGAACCCACAGAACCAAACAGCCGGACCGATTCTGTATCTTCTATCGTGAAAAAAAGATGAGGATTCATAACCCCTGCTTCAAGGAGCGCAGATTCAATTTTGCGTTGAAGAGAAAATTTTCCGAGCAATTGAACGGCATCGATGCCGCAGGTTTTAATCTCCTCAGCTTTGGCAGCGTCAACGATGATCTTAACAGCAGTATCAATGGTGAGTGTATCTGTATTTACCGTCAAATCGTAAAGCAGCGGGTTGGGCCAGCTTTCATCAAAGGCATACCTTATGAAACCTCTCTTCTCACGATCGGAGGTTTGAACCATCTTTTCAGCTACTTCTCTTCCTACCTTATTTGTTTCCATGACCCTCTGGATCCTCTTTTCTGTGGAACCTATGACAAAAACATGAAGCGCACAATTAAAAGAGCGAAGAAGAATGGTGCTTCCCTTTCCAAAAAAAAGAGCATTGCCGTTCTTGGCCACTTCGTAAATAACAGACTGAAATCGGTCGAGATAGATTTTTGGCTGATCGCTGAAAAACTTCTCAAGCAATGGCGGGCTTTTTATCTCCACTTTTTCAATGCCATGAAGCAAGCCCATCCCGTCTGCAGCTTTAAAAAGCTCCTCTTTGCCATAAAAGGGATAATCCATTATCTTGGCCACTTTCCTGGCAATGGCTTCACCATTCGTTCCAAGCATTTCGGAAATAGTTATGAAGTTCATTGCTCGCTCCTCTATTCCTCCGGTTACTCCACGATTTTCGCTTTAGCCACCAACCATCTTAATCCGAGTTATATAGACATAAATCACCGCCTTGTCAAGTAAAGAAATGGCCCCAGGCTTTATTAAAGCCTGGGGCCATTTTAAAGGATGACATCATTCCCTATTTCAAACCCATCTCGATCAGATAATCCCTAAGCCTTTCAGGATCGAAAGCATGACCGCTGCGGCCAGGACGGAACCGACTTGGCCACCTGTATTGGCTCCCATAGCATGCATCAGGAGATAGTTCTTCCTGTTATACTTCTGACCTTCTTTTTGTACTACCCTCGCTGACATGGGATAGGCTGAAATCCCCGCAGCTCCGATCAGAGGATTGACCTTGCCCCCTGTGACCACTTTCAATATTTTCCCAAAGATCACTCCGCAAGCCGTATCGAGGCAGATGGCAACAAAACCCAGAGCTAAGACCATTAGGGTTTGGCCAGTTATAAAGACTCTCCCATTCATGGTGGCTCCAATGGCGATTCCCAAAAGAAGGGTAACGATATTGGCAATCTCATTTTCGGAAGCCTTGGTGAGTCGGCTAACCACACCGCACTCTCTCATAAAATTTCCAAGCATGACCGTTCCCAGGAGAATCAACCCCTTCGGTGCAATCAAGCCTCCAATGATTGTAACAACCAGAGGGAAGAGGAGTTTGGTCGTTTTCGAAACAGTCCTCTTCACCGTTCCCATATTGATCGCCCTCTCCTCTTTGGTTGTCAACCATCTCATAATGGGAGGCTGAATGATGGGAACCAAAGACATATAGGAGTAAGCCGCCACGGATATAGCCCCTAATAGATGGGGGGCATATTGAGAGGAGACATAGATGGCGGTTGGGCCGTCACAAGCACCGATGATTCCGATGGAGACCGATTCCTTCTGCGTAAAACCCAAAATCAAGGCCAGAGCCAGAGTTAAGAAGATTCCGAATTGTCCTGCTGCTCCGAGGAGAAAGATCTTTGGATTCTCCATAAGAGGACCGAAATCTGTCATAGCTCCGATGCCGACAAAGATGAGAAGAGGAAACACCTCTGTTAATATCCCTGCATCGTAAATAATCTTGAGAAACCCTCCCTCATCCATCAATCCGGCTAAGGGGATATTCACTAAAATACATCCGAATCCAATAGGGACGAGGAGAACAGGTTCAATATCTTTCTTGATCGCAAGATAGAGAAGTACGAGACCAACCACGATCATGACCGGATTTGACCAATGAAGGTTGGCAAATCCATCAACAAGTCCATATAGCCCTTTTCCAATTGTTTCAATCATTGATCATTCCCCCTTTTCCGAGACTAATTCCCTTCTTCTTCTTTCTTGTAGGGAAAGAATTTCTTGAGAATATTCATGCAAAAACCCAGGATCCAAAGGGTGAGGACTGTGCCTCCCATGCCTACGATCACCATCGTAACCCCGAATGTCCAATTATCCATATTGAAATACCTCCTGATCACATTTGGAGGCCAGGGCCTATTTAAAGGATGACCTCCGCGTTCTAAAAACTATTAGCTGAACAAGTTAGGTTAGGCCCGTTGGCGGAGGCCGCCAGAAAGGAGAAGGCCCCTGTAAATAGGAAAGCAAAACAGATAAAGGGTTCTTCAGTTGAAAGAACGATTTGACTTGGTTGAAGGTACAAGATGGAGGATCGAGATTAAGCAACAAATTCTGATCCGCGACAGGACCCTTGATTTCTAATTTTACAAAAAGTGAGTACTCACAAACTAACCATGTGTTATCTACAGCCTGATCCATTTGAAATAAAGGAAGACCCGGAACCAAAAAAAGAATCAGTAGAAATTGAATCCCTGTCATATTCCGATATCTTATTTGAAATAAAGCTGTTCCACCTTATACCACCTCTTTTCCACGAAAGTCAATAAAAAAATGTGATTTTTTTAACAAAGTGACCGATAAAGAATTTAAATTAGATTCCAATAGGTTAACTTCTATTATTCTTTCTGCTCTGGAATTCCTTGGCTTGAAACATGAAAGCTTCGAGGCGGGTTAATGTGTTGGTTTGTTCCTGTCCATCATAGGCCATATTGAGGATGGGGAGGTTATTATTCTCTTCTTGATATCGTTTAAGCAGGGTACTCACAATTGTCCCGGGCATACAGGTAAACGGCATGATGTTGACAACCCCGCTTGCCCCTCTCTTGGCAAAATCAATCGTCTTCCCCACCGAGAGGATGGTCTCCCCTTCGAAGGAAGAATCAATGTAGGGTTTGGCATTTCTAAAAATAGACCGGGTCGGAGGTTCTCCAAAGTGTTTGAGCTGTCCTTTGAATGGTTTTTCCAAATGGTGCTCATCTTTCTTCTGATAATAGTCTGTAAGAAAAACTTTCAGAAGGTTCGAAAAAGATCTGTTCTTGAGACTCCTCTTCTTCGCAATGGTATTCACGTAGAGAATCCATTCGGTCAGAGGCGCGATCCAAGCCTCTCCACCAAACTGTTCAATCTTCCGGATGACATTCTCATTCGCAAACCGATTGAGTCGAACAAAGATCTCTCCGACGATGCCGATCAGGGGTTTTGTCCCGAGTCCATCCACTTCGACCTGATTGAAATCTTCAATGCTCTTTTGAAGCGCTTGTTCTAAATCGTCTCCCTTGAGAATCGCCTCACACACTCTCTTCAACGACGCCTGATAGACCTGGTCCGTTTTTCCCCTCTCCTTCTCGTAGGGCCGCGTCTCCAGCATTTTCTTCATCAAAAGGTCGACCGCAACAATTCCCTGCCATCCCAGACGGGTGAACCGAGACCCCATGATGCCCAGGTCGCTGTAAAGCGTCTCGTCTTGATTGGGCGAGTAGATGGGGACATGGTGAAAACCTAAATCATCCAGGACGAGGCGATGGAAACGATGGTATTGTCCAAACCGACAGGGTCCGTTACCCGAAGGCATGAAGAAGGCGGCTCGCGAATGATCAAAATGCGGATCTTTCACGAGCTTGACCATATCGCCCGTCGTCAAAATGCAAGGATAACATTCTTTGCCCGAGGTGAGTTTCCTTCCCCAATGGAGGGTTTCTTCGTCCGATTCCGGGAAGACATCCGCATCCACGCCACAAGCTTGAAAAGCCGCGGCCACGGCAAAGGAGTGGTCGCACATATAGGGGATGTAGATCTTCTTCGTTCGATCCGTCTTGGCCCTTTCTCTTTTAAAAGAAAGAGATTTTTTTGTCTCGACATTTTTCAAACTATCCAAAAAGGCTTCGCACCGTGTGATCGCCCCGGCATCTGCGCTGTGCTCATCAATTTCCAACTGCAGATAGGGCTTGCCTTTGGATAAATCCCTGAAGAAATGGCTGATGAAAGAATCCGGACCACAGCCAAAATTAGAAATATAGACCGCATACAACCTGGGATCTTCTTTGATAATCTTTCCGGCGGCCAATATCCTCTGTCCGTACCGCCAATACATCTCCCGAATCTCTTCCGTCGGAGCGACCGACTCCAAAGGAAGAAAGTCCATCGGGATGGAGAGGATTCCCAAATCTCGCAATTTCCTCGGAATCTCCAGGTTGACCCCAGAATCACAAGAGTTATAAGGCCTGCCGACAATCACCATGACCTTATCGTTGGGGCCCACTTGGTCCAGCACCTTTTTCCCGCGATTGAGCATGGATTGATAAAACAGGGCTTGGAATCTTTCTGCTTTCTCGAGAGCCTTTTTCACCTGCTTCGATCCTCGATGCAGCGATTTTCCGAAGGCAACCAATTCCTTCTCCAGATATTCTTTGCCGAACCCGAAGTGAAGGATGGGTTGGAGCATTTTCACTTCGCTCTTCTTAAAATCGATGGATGAAGGAACGGCGTAAGGAAAGGATTGGGCATAAGGGCAGGCTGAACTATTGGGGATTTCTGGATGAGAGGGTTTGAGATTGACAATGCTCGGAAGGAAAACCCTCTTCACCCCTTTCTCTAAGAGGTTGAGGACATGGCCGTGACTGACTTTAATGGGGAAACAGGTCTCAGAGACGACATTCTCCACGCCTTTTCGAATCAATTCTTTGTGGGTCGCATCAGAAAGAACCACCCGATACCCCAACTCGGTAAAGAAGGCTCTCCAGAACGGAGACATCTCGTGAAAATAGAGAATCCGAGGTATTCCGATCTCCGGAGCATTGGGCGGAAGCTTTTCTTCGCTTTCATAGGGCGCAAAAAGCATCTGTTCTCTCTCTTCAAAGAGATCGGGGATCGCCGAACCCTTGGTCCGCTTGATGACATCATATTTCTCACATCGGCTTCCGTAAAAGAGAGGCTTTTCTCCTTCGACACTCACTTTTCGAATGAGGCAGAGATTGGGGCAACCTTTGCATTCAAAGGAGGTCTGTTCATAACGACGCTGGCTCAGATCAAACCCTTTAAAACCCGATTGCTCCCAGGTCCGCTCTTCCAAGGCGAGAAGAGCCACTCCGATCGCTCCCGTGACATCATGGTTTTCAGGAACGATGATCTCCTTCTCCAGGACTTTTTCAAAGGCGGCGACCACTCCTTTATTAAAAGCCGTCCCCCCTTGGAAAAAAATTCGATTCCCGACACGCCGGTCTCCGACCACACGGTTGAGATAGTTCTGGACGATGGAGTAACTGAGCCCGGCGATGAGGTCATCTCGTTGGGCGCCACTTTGTTGGTGGTGAACCAGGTCGGATTCGATGAACACCGTACATCGTTCTCCCATCCTCACCGGCTCTTCGGCAGAGAGGGCAAGGGATCCGAATTCTTCTTTGATGCAGACGTCCAATTTTTCAGCCTGTTCTTCGAGAAACGATCCCGTCCCAGCGGCACAGACCTTGTTCATCTCAAAATCGACGACGACCCCGTGATCAACGCTGATATATTTCGAGTCCTGTCCGCCGATCTCAAAGATGGTATCGACGTTTGGATCAATATGAATGGCCGCGGTGGCCTGGGCCGTGATCTCATTCCGCACCAGATCTGCCCCGACAAAATCTGCCGTGAGGTAACGGCCGGAGCCGGTCGTCCCGACCCCCTTAATCTCCACGCGGTCTCCGATCTCCTCGCCGATCTCCTGAAGTCCAGCACGAACGGCCTCGATCGGCCGGCCTGCCGTCATCAGATAGCGTTTTGAAAGAACCCTCTTCTCCCGGTCAATGACGACCAAGTTCGTACTGATCGAGCCGACATCCAAGCCCAGATAAGCCTCGGTTTTTTCTTCCCGTGAATGGTCGGAGGAAAGGCTGATTTGCCCTCGCCGGATAAGATGATGGGGGGAAAGAGAAAGAGGTTTTAATGAGGCCTGTTCTTCCCGATAGTCTTTCAAATATTGGTTGAGGCGGTCGAGGCCGAGCCACTCCTTTTTGCTCTTCTTGTCTTCCAGGGCTACTAAAACGGCGCCGATAGCCCCCATCGAGGCGAAATGATCCGGAACAATGAGTTCTCCGTCGGAAAGCTCCAATACCTCCAAAAAGGCTTTGCGCATCCCAGCATTGGCCGCAACCCCCCCTTGGAAGGAGATGGGCTTCACAAACTTTTTCCCCTTCCCGATGTTACTCTTGAAGTTTCTGGCTAAGGCATAACAGAGACCCGCGACGATATCGTAATCCGGGGTGGCGATTTGTTGAAGATGGATCATATCCGATTTGGCAAAGACACTGCATCGGCCCGCAATCCGGGGTGGGTTCGTTGATTTGAGAGCGAGCTGGCCGAATTCTTCAATGGTCAGTCCTAATCGGCTGGCTTGCTGGTCCAGGAACGATCCCGTCCCGGCAGCGCAGAGGGTGTTCATCGAGAAATCGCTGATCTTGAACCGACGCTCCTCTTCTTCGATCAGGATCAGTTTAGAATCCTCGCCGCCGATGTCAATGATCGTCCTGACCTGTGGATAGAAATATTGAATGGCCCTAGCCTGGGCGATGATCTCATTGATAAAATGACCGCCTAAGAGATCAGCGAGAAGCTTTCCTCCGGTCCCGGTAAAAGAGACCGAATGAAATTGTTCGGGTGAAATCCGACGGAGAATCTCTTCCAACACTTTTTGAACGGTCCGGAGAGGCTGTCCCTTGATGCGTGTGTAATGCTCCTCCAGCACATTCCGACGATCATCCAGGATGATGGTATTGGTGCTGACGGACCCAACATCAATGCCCAAATACAGTGACTTCATCTTCTGAAGTAAAACCCCCTCAACTCAAGCATCTTTGAATTCTAATCGATTCCAATTCGACTTTTCAAGTTTAATTCTCCTCCGCCTCTCCCACGCCAGAGACTTTGTCATAATTAACGAAAAACCATTCCCCTTGTAGGACGGTACCGACGGTCAGAGGATGAAGCTTTATTGAGGAAACCTTCTAAGATGAGCTACTGGGCGGCAAATCCTGTCCAAATCTTTCCCTGTCATGATCACGACACCGCCTTCCAGGGGAGGGGATTTTTTGGTTTGATTTCAAACAAATCCTGTGATAAGAATCAAATCGATATGGAAAAGGCAAGGGCACACGTCATCATTGAAGGGAGGGTTCAAGGGGTCTTTTTTCGGCGCCACACTCAAGAGGTGGCTTTTAAACTGGGAATAAAGGGTTGGGTTAGGAACCGCAGGGATGGTTCCGTGGAGGCTGTTTTTGAAGGCGATCAAGGACGTGTCGATGAGATTGTCGAATGGTGCCATCGTGGCCCATCCGAAGCAAGGGTGACAAGAGTTCATTCAACTCGGGAAAATTATACGGGTGAGTTCGAGGATTTCTCTGTGACTTATTGACCGGCCACGTGCATCGAATCCGGCTCCAACGGGCGGGGTGAGGAGCGCAATATCCAAGGATATTCCGTATCCTGTAAGCTCCGAGCTCAGTCAGCGTGGAGTTTCTGCTTTTTTGGTAGCCCCTTTATCTTCCTTTAATATTTTTCTCTTCACCTCCTTCTCCACCTCTCCTTTCTCCTTTTTGATCATCTGTTCCATGACCTCCATTTTCTTCCCGGTATCGGTCAACTCTTCCCCGACCTTCTTCATCGTCTTACTTCCGCCGAAGTAGATGAACAAAAAGAAGATGAGGATCCCCACGATGACTCCCATCAAGAACTTAATCATTGCCCTTCCCCCTTCTCCTTTTTAACCTATCAAGAATCTTAAATATTTTCAATCGTATTTTTAGGGCCATCTTCCCGGGGACCCCAGATGAGGAATCCGAACGGAAGAACGTTGAAGGGTAGGCCTTGTCAGTGCTTCTCACATGTCCTTCTGTTGATTAAACGCGATCCCCTGAGAATTTGTGATAGAATAGAAAATGAATCTCCATAGAACGAGGATCATTCCTGATATGACGGACAAGATTCTGGTTGTTGAAGACGATAAGAAAACGGCATCACTGATAAAGCTTTATTTGGAGCGCGAAGGATTCCAGACCCTTATGGCGTACGATGGTCGGCAAGCTCTCGAACTGGCCGAGCACCATAAACCGATCTTTGTCGTCCTCGATCTGATGCTCCCCTTGCTGGATGGATGGGAAGTGTGCAGACGACTCAGACAATCCTCTAATGTCCCCATTCTGATGCTTACCGCTCGGGGAGAGGAAGTAGACCGGGTCTCTGGATTGACCCTGGGAGCGGATGATTATGTCGTGAAACCTTTCAGCCCCAGGGAACTGGTCGCCCGTGTGAAGGCGATTCTTCGACGGGGACGGCAGGAAGCTCCCGACCCGGGGAAAGTTCTCTTTTTTGAAGAGCTGACTTTGGATCTCGAAAAACATAAAGTGACTCTGGAGGGACAGCCTATTTTGCTGACGCCCCACGAATTCAGGCTGTTACAGACGCTCATGGCCGCTCCGGGGAAGGTCTTTGCCCGGGAGGAGCTCCTGGATCGTCTCTATTCTCATAACGAAGCCACCGTCATTGACCGCGTCGTCGATGTTCATATCGGAAAACTGAGACAGAAGATTGAGCGAGACCCATCGAACCCCCGGTATATCCTGACCGTAAGAGGAATCGGATATCAGTTTGCAGAGAGGAAATCCTCATGACAAGAACCCTTCTCTGGAAACTCCTCGGAATAAATATCCTGGTGATCGGTTGTGTCATCGTGATCGTGTGGATGGCGATCGATTACCTCGCTGCCGGTTATTTCATGACCTTGATGGAAAAATATAATATATCGCCCACTTCCAGCCAGCAGATGTTCGTGAGCGCCGTCCACCGATACCTCATCTGGGCCAGCCTGATTGCACTGTTCCTGGCTGTGGTCCTCAGCTTTCTGCTGATGGGAAAGGTATTGCGTCCTCTCCGACAGATGACGACGATTGCCCAGAAAATTTCGGCCGGAGACTACTCCGGCCGAGTTCCTCTTATATCAAGGGACGAAGTGGGTCAGCTTGCCGCCTCCTTCAACCGGATGGCAGAAAGCCTCCGCCTCATCGAAGGTCTTCGAAAAACGTTAATGATCGATGTCGCCCATGAACTCAGGACCCCTTTAACCAACATCCGAGGGTACCTTGAAGCTCTCACGGATGGAGTGGCGGCTCCTACGAAGGAGACTTTTGGACTGCTCCAGGAGGAAACGATGCGCTTAATCCACCTCCTGGAAGATGTCTTGCGGCTGGCCAAGGCAGACGCTGCCCGAACGGACCTTCACAAGCAGGAAGTCCGCCTCGAGGATCTGATCCTTCAGGAACTCGATATCTTCCGCCCTCGGTTTGACTCAAAAACAATTCGGATCGAAACCCAATTCGGGAAAGGTGCGGATAGAGTTCTTGCTGATCCTGACAAGATAACACAGGCCGTGACCAATCTCTTGCAAAATGCCCGTCAGTACACTCCGGCAGGGGGATTCGTCAGAATTTACACGGAGCAGGTTCCGGGGGAGAGGAAGGTTGTCTTCGCCAATACCAGTGGAGAACTCTCTCAAAACGATCTTCCTTTTATTTTTGAGCGATTCTACCGCGGAGAGAAATCCCGATCCCGTGAGCACGGCGGCGCTGGCATCGGGCTGGCCATCGTGAAAGAGTTGATCGAGGCCCACGACGGACACGTCGGAGCCGAGATCTCTAACAAAGAAATTCGCATCTGGTTCTCCATCCCTGCGTGACTTTCCAACCTTGGGAGATCTTTACAGAATCTTTACACACTCTTTACATCTTCTTCATTGAATTCCTGGCATTCGTGATTATCCTTTGATTGAAAAACCCGATGACGGTTCGGATGGCAGAATGAAGCCAGGAGAGGATCGGCGGAGGGACAGAAAACGGAGGTGAAGGTTATGAGAATTCTATTGTATACTGCAATGAGCCTGTTTTTCATGACCGGAGTGGTACTATTTTTCATGACGGGAAACCAGCGCTCCGAAGCTGTTCAGAAGGATATGAAGATGGAAACGGCAAAAGAGGAGATGAACCTGCGGCAAGCGACATTTGCTGGCGGTTGTTTCTGGTGCACGGAGGCGGACTTCGAGAAACTGCCCGGAGTCGTGAAGGTGATATCGGGTTATACCGGAGGGAACAAGGAAAACCCGACCTATGCGGAGGTCTCTTCCGGAACGACCGGCCATGTTGAAGCCGTGCAGGTCTATTATGACCCCGCAAAGATCACCTATGAGGAACTGCTCGACTACTTCTGGAAACATATCGATCCCACCGATGCAGGCGGGCAGTTTGTAGATCGAGGCGCCCAATACCGAAGCGTCATCTTTTATCATAACGAAGACCAGAAGCGATTGGCGGAGAAGTCAAAGGAAGCGCTGAACCAATCCGGAAGGTTCAACAAACCGATTGTCACAGAGATCCTCAAATTCACCAAATTCTACGAAGCGGAAGACTATCACCAAGATTACTACAAGACCCATTCTCTCAAATACAAATTTTACCGGTTCGGGTCTGGTCGTGACCAGTTTTTGGACAAAACATGGGGGAAGCAAATGGAGACTGTGAAACCCAAAGAAGAAAAGTCTTATCAGAAACCTGATGATTCAACGTTGAAAAAGAAATTGACTTCCCTTCAATACGAGGTGACCCAAAAGAAAGGAACGGAGAAGGCCTTCCAAAATGAGTATTGGGATAATCACAAGGAAGGGATTTATGTGGACATCGTCTCCGGGGAACCCCTCTTTAGTTCTTCGGATAAGTTCGATTCGGGGACGGGTTGGCCGAGCTTTACAAAACCTCTTGAGCCGAACGACATCGTTGAGAAGGAAGACAGAAGCTTTTTTATGAAACGCATCGAGGTAAGGAGCAAGCATGCGGATTCGCACCTCGGCCATGTATTTAACGACGGGCCGCCGCCTACCGGGCTTCGGTATTGCATGAATTCCGCGGCACTGAGGTTTATCCCCAAGGAGGATTTGGTAAAGGAAGGCTACGGAGAGTATTCAAAGCTTTTTGTTAAGAAGTGAATTCCAAAGCGGGGGATCGATTTCAGCCGACCCCCGCTTTTTTCGATTTCACTTGTCTCCCCGTCAAGAAATGCGTGTCTGTCTTAGATATTCCCGCCCGACTGCTATTCAATATTTTAACCTAAAAGAAATCTCTTGAATGTGATTCCGTCCCAAAGTAGAATTTATAGAATGGCACGCATCCTAAAACGAATTTTGTGCACAGGGGTGGGTCTGCTGGTTCTGTTTTTCAGCGGGAACGCTTTCTGTCTTGACATGATTGAAGTGGGAAAGTTTTCTGCTGCCCCATTGGGGGACAAACTACCCTCTGATTGGAAACCCCTTGCTTTTAAAAAGATCGAAAAGCATACAACTTATACGCTCGTCAAAGAAGACCATACCGTGGTCGTCAAGGCTGTGGCAGAGGCATCGGCCTCCGGCCTGACCCGGGAAATTAAGATCAATCCCAAAGAAAATCCCATCGTGCAATGGCGCTGGAAGATAGAGAATATCCTGAAAAAAGGGGATGTGCGCAAGAAGGAAGGTGATGATTATCCAGCGAGGATTTATATCACTTTTCAGTATGACCCGAGTAAATTAAGCTTCTTTGAAAAGAAAAAGTACCAAGCGATTAAATTATTATATGGGGAGTACCCGCCGCTGGCAGCGATTAACTATATTTGGGAAAGCAAGGTTCCCGTAGGAACGATGGTACCGAATCCATTTACCGACCGGGTCATGATGTTTGTCGTGGAAAGTGGACCGTCCAAACTCAATCAATGGGTCAACGAAGAAAGAAACGTCTTTGAAGACTATAAAAAGGCTTTTGGCCAAGAACCGCCCATGATCTCAGGTATTGCCATCATGACCGACACCGACAACACCGGTGAGTCTGCCACCGCTTTTTACGGCGATATCCTTTTCAAAAAATAGACCAACAACTCATCCATCTCCCCTTTTAAACTGCTGGTTAAGTGCAGATTTCAAGTAGATACCTTGATTTCCGAAGAAGTATACATAGTGGCAAGATGAACGAAACCGCTTCGCGGTAGTTTAAAACCGTTAGCTCTTTGACAACTGAAAAAGTTCTGGGGAGTAGTGTTCTTCAGAAATACCCTCG
>Ga0335070_10004457_pt1 | contig 16375 bp, 19 predicted proteins | sample Lox_Sample_13_FD_206722 | JGI IMG/M metagenome (GOLD analysis project Ga0335070, IMG submission 206722) | Soil microbial communities from Loxahatchee National Wildlife Refuge, Florida, United States - Lox_Sample_1.3 | ecosystem: Environmental > Terrestrial > Soil > Wetlands | place: USA... | reverse complement strand
TGGTGAAGAACCGGCATGGCGCGCGCCCTCTGAGCCCATCGCCCACGATGCCCGATTCCCCAGCGTGCGAGTCATGCAGGCTCGATGTAGCGGTCCTGCACCGCTGCGGCGTGGAAGCGACATCCGGAGAAATTGTGCCGGCACAAAACCCGCCGCCACAGCGTTGCCACAGTGTCCGCGCAGCGTCAGGTGCGGTGTCGGAGTCCGGGCAGATCAGGGAGATGCGTATGAAGTTCGTGTACTGGGCTGTCATCGCCATGGTGGCAGGGGCGGTGGCGGGATTCGTTTGGCCGGCCCGGGCCCAAAATTATGTATCGATGGACAATCCCATCATGGTCAACGGCATCGACACGGTCTGCACCGGCATCGGGGATGAAGCCCAGCACGATCCGCGCTGGGCCGCCTATCCTATCCGCGTCGAATTCTCGAATGGCGGCGCGCAATATCTTTCGGGCGCGCACGTCTCATTGACGCAAGGCGGCAAGACATTGGCCGCGCTCGACTGCGCCGGTTCTTGGGTGTTGTTCAAGCTTCCGCCGGGCGAATATCGCGTCGAAGCCTCGCTGCTCAACAATCAGGGCGGCGGCGTCACGAGCGCGGCCTTCTCGCCGCCCGCACACGGCCAGAAGCGGGTCGTGCTGCAGTTCAAGCTCCAGCCGAACCAGTAATCAGGCGAGCTCCGCCAGTATCTCGCGCGCAAAGCTCGACAGCGTATCGTCGCGTGCGCCCATGATGACGATGCGGTCGCCGGAGCGCGCAAGACGCAGAAGTTCCGCACCGCTGGTGGCGCGATCGCCCGGCGCCAGCGCCTTGCGGCCGCGCGCGACGATACCCTGCACGATGTCGGCGCTCGTCACGCTCTTGTCGGTGGTGCCGCCGAAATAGGCGGGCTCCGAAACGATCAGGACGTCATCGGCGCCGAGTTTCTCCGCAAAGCCGGCGATGAACTCGCTCTTCATCTTGAGCAGCGGGCTGTAACCGTGCGGCTGGAAAAAAACGAGCAGCCGTCCGGGAAAATCGTGCAGCGTGTCGAGCGTGGCGGCAATCTTGTCGGGATTGTGGGCGAAATCGTCGAGGACCGTGACGTTATTGGCGCGGCCCACGACCTCGAGGCGCCGCCGGATGCCGGAAAAGCGCGCCAGCGCTTCCGCAGCCTTTGAGAACGCCACGCCTGCCTCGCGCGTGGCGGCGATCGCCGCCAGCGCATTGGCGACGTTATGCCGTCCGGGCGCCGGAAGCCTGATGCGTGCGTCGTCCTTGCCCGCGCGCACGGTGAACGAGATGCTGTCCGGCTCCGGCGCGATGTCCGACGCCGAAATGTCGGCGGCGCGATCGCTCAGGCTGTAGGTGACCGCGCGGCGCGCGTGCGATGTGAGTGCAGCGGATTCGCCATTGTCGAGATTGAGGATTGCGACTTCGGCGCGACGGACAAAATCGCCGAACAATGATCGCAGCTCGTCCATCGTCTTGTGGTCGAGCGAGATGTTGTTGACGACGGCGATCTTCGGATTGTAGCGCGCGATCGAGCCGTCGCTTTCGTCGACTTCGCTGACGAAGATGTCGCCGCGGCCGACGAGCGCGCTCGCGAACGGAATATCGGGCGTCATGAAGTTCTTCATGACGGCGCCGTTCATGACCGTCGGATCGCGGCTTGCGTCCGACAGGACCCAGCCGATCATGCCGGTGGTCGTCGATTTGCCGCTGGTGCCGGCGACGCCGATGCTGGTCTTCGCCCCGTTGAACAGCTCGGCCAGAAGCTCCGCGCGCGTGACCAGCTTGGCGCCGACCCGCTTCGCGGACGCCACATCCGGCACCGTGTCTTCCACCGCCGCCGAGGCCACGACGATCTGCTCGCTGCGCGTAACCCCGGTGCCGTCCTGCGGAAAGAGCGCAACGCCCTGCTTGCGCAGAAACGCGAATTTCTCCGGCGTCCTGCCCTGGTCGAGCGAACGGTCGGAGCCCGCGACCTCGGCGCCCTCGCCGCGCAGAATGAGAGCCAGGGGCAGCATTCCCGAGCCGCCGATGCCGCAGAAGAAATAGGGTCTGTTTAGGGTCATTGTGCGAAGCTATAAGCAGCCAACGGTTACGGAAACAACAAAAGGGGCTCTGCAGCGTGAAGATCGGCATCGTCGCGCCGGCGTCGCGTCTTGAACCCGATCTGGCGGAGCGTGTCAGCGCCATTGCCCGGGCGCAATATGGCGAGCGCGCGCGCCTCGTCTTCCACCCGCAATGCTTCCTGAAGGACGGCCATTTCGCGGGTGCCGACCAGGCTCGCGCCGACGCTTTCGTGGAGGTTGCAAACGATCCTTCGTACGATGCCGTCTGGTTCGCGCGCGGCGGCTACGGTTCGGGACGCATCCTGCCGCTGGCGCTGCCGCGACTTGAGCAAGCGGCGCGCGACAAGATCTATCTCGGCTACAGCGACATGGGCTCGTTGCTCGCGGGGCTTTATGGTCTCAAATTCCCGCATCTCGCGCACGGCCCCATGCCGGCCGACATCCTGCGCCATGGCGGCGATGCGGCGGTGGCGCGCGGGCTGTCCTGGCTCCTCGACCGGAGCGGCAGTGCGGTGGAGCCCTCCGTGTCGCCGCGGGCGCTTCATGCCGCATTCAATCTGACAATCCTCAGCCATCTGATCGGCACGCCCTGGCAGCCTGACCTTACCGATCACGTGCTGATGCTCGAGGACGTGTCGGAGCACATGTACCGCATCGATCGTGCGCTGTTTCATGTGACGAGCAACACGGCGATCCGAAAGATTGCAGGCCTACGGCTCGGTCGCATCAGCGACGTGCTGCCGAACGAACCGGAATTCGGCAAGAGTGAAGAAGACGTCGCCAAGCACTGGTGCCTCGTTGCGGGCATTCCCTATCTCGGCCGCGCCGATATCGGCCACGACATCGACAACAAGGTCGTGCCGTTCGGCAAATAGGCGGTTTCGATATTTAGCGCAGTGGACGCGGTGGTTGCGCAGTGGCCGCCCAGGTACTGGGGCTATGCCGTTAACACCGCGCGCAGCGCAACAAAAAAATTTCACAACAGACAGTGAGGCGGTGAGAGACGCCATTCCTCTCCGCCTCACCGTCGCCTGTGAATCTTATTTCTGCGCTTCGCGCGACGCACCCGGATAGGCCGCGCTTCACAGCGCCCACTGCGCAACCACCGCGTTCACCGCGCTAAAATTGCTGGTCACGGACTCGGGGCGCCGACGATCAGTGGCCTTCGAAGGTGACGAGCGTCGTCACTTCCTTGCCCAGCGCGCGGATTTTCGCGGCGCCGCCGAGTTCCGGAAGGTCGATGACGAAGAGGCAGCCGACGACTTTCGCGCCGGCGCGTTCGAGCAGCTTGATCGCCGCAAAGGCGGTGCCGCCGGTCGCAATCAGATCATCGACGATGACGACATTGTCGCCCTTGTTGACGGCATCGGTGTGGATCTCGACGCGGTCGCGGCCGTATTCAAGATCGTATTCCTCGCCGATCACGGTCCAGGGGAGCTTTCCCTTCTTGCGCACAGGGACGAAGCCGACCGAAAGCTGATGCGCGACCGCGCCGCCCAGAATGAATCCGCGCGCCTCGATGCCGACAACCTTGTCGATGCGCACGCCCGCATAAGGCTGCACCAGCGCGTCGACCGCGCTGCGAAAGGCCCGCGCATGGCCGAGCAGCGTCGTGATATCGCGGAACATGATCCCTTTCTTGGGATAGTCCGGAATCGTGCGGATGACGTCGGCGAAATTCATTCCTAATCCCCTCAGGATTTCTTCAAAACCCGTCCCGCCACCGCATCGAGTTTCGCGAACAGTTTCGGGTCGCGTTTCTCCGGCGCGGTGATGAAGGCGGTGTCGAGAACGTTGTCGATCCCCGGCGACGGCCGGCGTTCGGGTCCGAGCTTCGGCGCCACGCGCATGACCAGGCGGCGTGCCTTCTCGGCGTTGTCGCCGAGCACCTTGATGACCTGGTCGACCGTGACGTGGTCGTGATCCGGATGCCAGCAGTCGTAATCGGTGACCATCGCGACGAGGCCATAAGGAAGCTCCGCCTCGCGCGCGAGCTTGGCTTCCGGCATCGCCGTCATGCCGATCACCGCGCAGCCCCAGGAGCGATAGAGATTGGACTCCGCGAGAGTCGAGAATTGCGGCCCTTCCATCGCGAGATAGGTGCCGCCGCGCGCGTGCGGAATATCTTCCTCTTTGCAGGCTGCATCGAGCGCATCGGCGAGCTTCGGACAGATGGGATGCGCCATGGAGACATGCGCGACGAATCCCGGACCGAAGAAGCTCTTCTCGCGTGCAAAGGTGCGGTCGATGAACTGGTCCACGACCACGAACGTGCCGGGCGGCAGATCCTCGCGCAGCGAGCCGCAGGCGGAGATCGAGATCACATCGGTGACGCCGGCGCGTTTCAGCGCGTCGATATTGGCGCGGTAGTTGATCGATGTCGGCGACTGGATATGGCCGCGGCCGTGACGCGGCAGGAAGACAAGATCGACGCCGGCGAAGCGGCCGAACAGGAGATCGTCCGAGGGCGTCCCCCAGGGCGACGGCACGGTTTCCCAGCGCCGGTCTTCAAGACCCGCGATGTCATAAACACCGCTGCCGCCGATGATGCCGAGGACTGTCTTGGTCATGGCGTGTCTTTAGCCGGGAATCGCGCGAATGACGATTCGGAAATCCTCCCCCGAACGAAGTTTGGGGGAGGTGGCGCGCACGAAGTGCGTGACGGAGGGGCCATCGCGGCGGCAGCCCCCTCCACCGCTACGCGGTCCCCCTCCCCCGAACTCGTTCGGGGGAGGATTGAACTAGTGCTTGTCGGCCCAGACCCGGCGATAGGACAGATACAGCAGCCCCGACAGGACGAGCAGGAAGATGACGACGCCGAAGCCGAGCTCCTTGCGCTCTTCCATCTTCGGTTCCGATGCCCAGGTCAGGAACGCAACGATATCTTCCGCCTCGTGTTCGACGTCGTTCGGGCTGCCGTCGGAGAATGTCACCGAACCGTCCGCAAGCGGCGGCGGCATGGAGATGTTCCGGCCGTCGAAATACTCATTGTAATACTTGTTCGGCAGGACCTTGAAATTCGCCGGCGGCGTTTTGTGGAAGCCGGTCAGGATCGAGAAGACATAGTTGGGTCCGCCCGCACGCGCCTTCACGATGAGCGAAAGATCCGGCGGCGCCGCGCCGTTGTTGGCCGCGCGCGCAGCCTCTTCATTCGGGAACGGCGGCGGGAAATGATCCGCGATCGTGCCGGGGCGAGTCACCGGATTGCCACTCGAATCTGTCAACTGCCCCTTATTCTGCGAGTTGGGCTCGTCCGGAATCTTGTAGCCGGCCGCGATCGCCTTGGCCTGTTCTTCCGTGAAACCTGGGCCGCCGGGCTCCGAGAGATTGTGGAACGCGATGCGGTTGAGGCTGTGACAGGCCGAGCAGACTTCCTTGTAGACCTGGAAGCCGCGCTGCAGCTGAGCCCGGTCGTAATGACCGAAGATCGGATCCTGGAACGACCAATGGACGTCAGTGCGCGGCGGTTTGGCCGGCAAGGTGGAGACGGTTTCGGCCGCAGCAGCCGTGGCGAGGCCCAGGAAAGCCGCGAGCGTAACCCCGAGTGTGATGCGCATGTTCATTGTCCTCACTCGGCAGCGGCTTTGTTGCCCAGCACCGCGGTCGCGATGGTGGCAGGCAAAGGCTTTGGCGTTTCGATCAGCCCCAGGACCGGCATGAGGATCCAGAAGAAGCCGTAGTAGTAGAGCGTCGCGAAGCGCGCGAGCCAGACGTCCGAGACCCCCGTTCCGAAGAATGTGCCGTCGACCGGCTGCGAGCCGAGATAGCCGAGCAGGACCGCGTCCGCCAGGAAGATCCAGAAGAAGATCTTGTAGAGCGGGCGGAACCGCGCCGAACGCACCGGCGAAGTGTCGAGCCACGGCACGAACACGAGCGTGATGAGCGCCCCGAACAGCACGAGCACGCCGATCAGTTTCTGCGGGATCGAACGCAACATCGCGTAGAACGGCAGCAGATACCAGTCGGGCACGATGTCGGGCGGCGTCACCAGCGGATTGGCCGGCGTGTAATTGTCCGGATTGCCGAGTGCGTCAGGCCAATAGAACACGATCAGCGCATAGACGATCACGAACATCGACAGGATCCAGCTGTCCTTCACCGTGTAGTACGGATGGAACGGCACCGTATCCTGCGGGCTCTTCACCTCGATGCCGAGCGGGTTGTTGTTGCCCGGCACGTGCAGCGCCCAGATGTGAAGGCCCACGACCGCGGCGATCACGAACGGCAAGAGATAGTGGAGGCTGAAGAAGCGGTTCAGCGTGGTGTTCGATACGCCGAAATCGCCCCAGATCCAGTAGGCGATCGTCGTGCCCACTTTCCAGTGCGGATTGACGAGCTGCGAGAGCTGGTCGAACGAGCTGAAGAGGTTGGTGATGACGGTGGCGGCCCAGAACGACATCTGGCCCCAGGGCAGCACATAGCCCATGAACGCCGTGACGATCATCAGCACATAGATGATGACGCCGAGGATCCACAGCACTTCGCGCGGCGCCTTGTAGGAGCCGTAATAGAGGTTGCGGAAGATATGGATGTAGACGGCGATGAAGAAGAACGACGCACCGTTGGCGTGCATGTAGCGCAGCAGCCAGCCGTAGTTCACGTCGCGCATGATGTTTTCGACGCTGTCGAACGCCATCGAGGCGTTGGGCACGTAGTGCATCGCGAGCACGATGCCGGTGACGATCTGGATACCCAGCATGAAGGTGAGGACCGCGCCGAAGCCGTACCAGAAATTCAGATTCCGGGGCGTCGGGAACGTCGTCATCGTGTCGTTCGCGAGCCGGAGAATCGGCAAACGCGTGTCGAGCCAGCGGGTGAAGGCGGATTTCGGTTCGTAGGTCGATGGACCGGACATGCTCTGGCTCCTCAACCGATCTTGACGCGCATGGGGGTGAGATAAGTGTAAGGCGGCACCAAAAGGTTCTGCGGCGCGGGACCTTTGCGGATGCGGCCGGCGGTATCGTACTGCGAGCCGTGGCAATGGCAGAGCCAGCCGCCGTAATCGCCTTCGAACGCCGTCGGGGTGCAGCCCAGATGCGTGCAGACGCCGACAAGGATCAGATATTCGGGCTTGATCTCACGGTTCTCGTCCGTCGCCGGTGCATCGTCGGGAAGGTTCTGATTGCGGGCGATCGGATCGGGGAGTTCAGACAGCGGCACAGCCCGGGCTTCCGCGATCTCCTTCGGCGTGCGGCGGCGCACGAAGAGCGGATGACTGCGCCAGGTCAGCACCACTTGCTGGCCCGGCTGGACGCTCGTCAGATCGGCTTCGATGGAGCCCATCGCCAACGCCGACGGCGTCGGATTCATCTGATCGATAAACGGCCAGGCGGTCAGGACCACGCCGACGCCTGCTACGGCCCCCGTCGCGATGTAGAGAAAGTCGCGCCGGGTTGGCTCGGCCGCTGTCGTATTTGCCACGAGTTTACCCTCTGCAAAGCAGGTGCTCCGGGGCGGAGGGAATAGGCGTGCGCCACCCCCGGACTCCGGCGCACTCCGAAACGCGGGCGTAAAATAGAGAGTCGATTCTGTAGGGTCTTGCGGCACGATGACGCATAAAATCACGCGGATTCAAGGACCTCGCACACCACTCAACATTCTATGGCGCTGAGATGGCCCTGCGCTGCGTAGTCGAGCAGCGGACGATCGCGCGTCATCACCGTGAACCCGAACTCGCGCGCGGTGGCGGCGATGATCTGATCGGCGGGGTCGAGGTGAAATTTTCCGGGAAGAGACGAGGCGTCCAGCAAAACTCGCGGCGGCATATCCGCGAGCGTCGTGCCGGGCTTGCTCATCAACGTCTCGAACCAGCGCAGCGGAGTAAGCGGTGACCGGAAACGGCCCTTGCGCCCCAGCATGCCAACTTCCCACGCCGTGATGGGTGAGACATAGACCGGAAAACCCGCTCGGTAGGCTTCGGTCAGCGCATCGGCCGCCGTCTGGGGCAGAATTCCGGAGACGATCCACAACGCGGCGCACGTATCGAGCAGGAAAGGCTGCATCATTTCCGCCTTCCGGAAAGATGTTGCTCGAGCTCATCGGCTATCCGATCGAGCTTTGCGTTCCACAGTTCCAGCTCCTCCGGGTCGAGCGCAGGCTTGGTAAGATCCCATCCGGGCTCGATGGTGAAAGTGCCCTTCATCGAACCGATGATGGGGTGCTGATCGAGCTTTGCCGCAGCGTTCTGTTCAAACATTTTCGGCTCCTCTGCCATGCCACGCAGCGCAGGCGCGCGCTCGAAGACCAGACGCTTCTTCGCCATGTCGACGCGCGCGCTCCTGAATCCGGCCTTCAGCCAGACTTTCGTCATGACGCTGTTCGAACCGTTGTTGCTCCACCAAGGCCGATGTTCGTAGGCAGAGCGCGGCAGCTTGCAGCCGACAACCTTTTCGATTTCTGCGAACGTCATCGGCACTTCGTTGCCGGTCTGTTTGCGCAGATGCTCTCCCAATGCGTCGTATTTGCTCATCGCACTACCATATAACTATTGTAACTTTTTCTATAGTTACACATAACTACTCCGCGGTCAACTTGGCAGACGCGAGCTCTGTGATGCAAGAACCTGGGATGCGCCTCGCCCTCTATGAACCCGATATCCCGCAGAACACCGGCGCGCTCCTCAGGCTGGGCGCCTGTCTCGACGTCGCCGTCGACATCATCGAGCCGTGCGGCTTTCTCTTCTCCGATCGCGGCTTGAAGCGGGCAGGCATGGACTATCTCGAGCTTGCGGATTATCGCCGCCACGAATCGTGGGCCGCATTTCAGGCGCAGCGGCGCGGGCGGCTGGTGCTGCTCTCGAGCAAGGCCGAACTGGCGTACACCGAGTTTGCCTTCACATGCGATGACACCCTGCTGCTCGGCCGCGAGAGTGCCGGAGTCCCCGATTTCGTGCGCGATACCGCGGATGCGAAATTGCGGATTCCGTTGAAGCCGGGCCTGCGCTCGCTCAATGTGGCACTCGCCGGGGCGATCGTATTGGGGGAGGCATTGCGCCAGACGGAAGGATTTCCCGCGTGAGTGATCTCGAAGCGCGAAAGACGCGCGTGCGCGAGTGGCTGGTGGATTTGCGCGACCGCATCTGTTCGGCCTTCGAAGGGCTCGAGGACGCGTTGACGGGACAGCTCTCCGATCGGCCCGCCGGACGCTTCGTGCGCAAGCCGTGGTCGCGTCCCGGCGATGACGGCACCGATGCCGGCGGCGGCGTGATGTCGATCATGAAGGGGCGCGTTTTCGAGAAAGTGGGCGTCAACGTCTCGACGGTCTATGGCCGCTTCTCGCCCGACTTCGCGAAGGAAATGGGCGTCGCCGACGATCCGCGGTTTTGGGCGAGCGGGATTTCCCTCGTCGCGCATATGCAAAATCCGCGCGTGCCGGCCGTGCACATGAATACGCGCCACATGATCACGCAAAAGCACTGGTTCGGCGGCGGTGCCGACCTCACGCCGATGTTTCCGGACGACGAAGCGCGCGATCTGTTCCATGCGGCGCTGAAAACGGCCTGCGATCGTCACAATGCGGACTATTACCCGCGCTTCAAGAAATGGTGCGATGAGTATTTCTTTTTACCGCACCGCAACGAAGCCCGCGGCGTCGGCGGGATCTTCTACGACCATCTCGATTCTGGCGACTGGGAGGCCGATTTCGCCTACATGCGGGACGTGGGACTCGCATTCCTCGAAACCTATCCCCACATCGTAAAGCGGACCATGAACCGGCCCTGGACGGCTGAGGAGCGCGCCCACCAGCTGGTCCGCCGCGGCCGCTATGTGGAGTTCAATTTGCTCTACGATCGTGGCACGCGCTTCGGGCTTCAGACGGGGGGCAATGTCGACGCCATCCTGATGTCTCTGCCGCCCGAAGCCCGCTGGCCCTGAGCTGGGGCGCACATTGCCAGGCTTTCATCTCGCTTCGCTTTTCCAGGTGTTCCACCACCTGATCCCGCCCTCCATCGCCGCCTTGGTTCAGGTCATCCTGATCGACATCGCCATGGCCGGCGACAACGCCATCGTCATCGGGCTCGCCGCCACGCGCGTGCCCAAGCCCGACCGGCGCAAGGTGATCTTCGGCGGCCTCGTTGCGGCGGTCGTGCTGCGTCTCGTTCTCGCCCTCCTGACCGCCACCATTCTCGAGCGCATCGGGTTGATGTTCGCGGGCGGCATTCTGCTGTTGTGGGTGGCGTGGCGGCTTTACCGCGACATCCATCACGGCCACGACGACAAGATCGGCGCGCACGCCATCGCCAATGTGGGCGGAGCGGACGGTCATTGCGCACCGGCGCCGACGCATGACGTGCGCAAGGCGATCATCCAGATCGCCGTCGCCGACGTCTCGATGTCGCTCGACAATGTGCTGGCCGTCGCGGGCGCCGCGATGAATCATGTCTGGGTTCTCGTCGTCGGACTGACGCTGTCGATCGCGCTGATGGGATTCGCCGCCTCGATGGTCGCGAAGCTTCTGCAGCGCCATCCCTGGATCAGCTATGCGGGCCTCACCATCGTCGTCTATGTCGCGCTGCGCATGATCTATTTCGGCAGCATGGAAATCATGCACGCGATGTGAATCGCGCGCGTCAAACCACCCGCACCAACACCGCCGTTGCGTCGTCGCTTTTCTTGAAGCGCGGGAACTGACGCCCTTCGGGATCGGCATCCTCGACATCGCGCAGCTCGCCCATCAGCGCGGCGAGGCCTTTTCCTTTCGCTGCCGCAAGAAGACCTGCAAGGTCGTAGCGGCCATAGTCGCTGGCGAGCGCGAGAAAGCCGTCGGTGACGAGAAGGACGTGCGTCCCCGGCGCGACCGCGACGCGCCGCGCCTGCGCGTGATCGGCCGCGATAACTTCCGGTCCGAAGAGATATCCCGCCTTCTCCGTGTTGACGAGATTGCGTGCGGACCTGAGCGCCGGCAGGAATTGTTCGCGCACGCTGACGGCCGCGGTCGCCTCGCCTTGCGATTCCGCCAGCCGCTTCACGCGCCGCGCTTCGCGCGCGCGCTTTTCGATCGCCTCGCCGACGATCTCGACGCGGCCACCGGCATGACCGACGAGCGCGGCACAATCGCCATACCAGAGGCATTCGAGGCCGCCTGCCTCGGCCACAACGAGCATCATCGACGCAAACGGAATCTCGTAGCGATCCTGAGGCGGGCGCCGGCGCAATTGCGCAAAGCTCGTATCCGCATCGAACAAGGCGGCCGTCACCGCCTCCTGCGGACGCGCGCCGTCGCCGAGATAGGACATGATGCGGTTGGCGCCGAAGCGTGCGAGCCACGCCGCATCGCTCGGCCCCGGCATCAGCCGCTCGCCGAGGCCCGTGGCGCCGTCGAGGACGATCGCCGCCGTCTCGCGATAGGCAAACGCGTCGTCATTGGCTTTTTCGGGATTGCCGGGAAGGCTCAAGGAGTCGACGAGTTCGAGCTTCATGACGCCTTCCTGCAGAACGCCGCCGACGCTTAAACGGTTTGCTTCGCCTTTTCGAGCCGCGCCGGAAGCTGCGCCATAACGCGCAGCCGCTCGCTTTCGCTCATGCCGCCCCAGCGCGCGATTTCTTCGAGCGAACGCCCGCAGCCGGCGCAGATGCCGGCTTTGGGGTCCATGGTGCAGATCTTGATGCAGGGCGTCGAAATCATGGCCCTGCTCTATCGGCTTTTCAGCCCATGGTGAAGACGCAAAGCTTGTTGCCGTCGGCGTCGCGGAAATAGGCGCCGTAGAAGCCGCTGTCGCCGCGCGCGCCCGGAGCGCCTTCGTCCTTGGCGCCGAGCGACACGGCTTTCGCGTGCACCTTGGCGACGACGTCACGCGACGGGGCGGCGAGCGAGATCATTGTCCCGTTGCCGAACGTCGCGGGCTTTTCGTCATAAGGCTTGCAGACGGCGAACATCACCGGGCTCTTGCCGTTGCCCCAGCCCTGCATGCGGTCGCTGCTCATCGTGCGCTTGCCGCCCAGCTCGCCGAGCACCGCGTCGTAGAACGATTTCGATTTCTCGAGATCGTTCGTTCCGACCATCACATATCCGATCATTGTCGTTTCCTTTCAGCGCCCGGTGGGCATCTTGTTGAACGGCACGTCCTTGTCGACGCGCACGTCCTGCGGCAGGCCGAGCACGCGCTCGGCGATGATGTTGCGCAGGATCTCGTCGGTGCCGCCGGCGATCCTGAGGCCCGGCGCCGACATCCAGCCCATCTGGAACGCGCCGTGCGCGGGCGCGTCCTCGCCCTTCAGCGCGCCCGATTCGCCTTCGAGCTCCATCGCGAAGGCCGCGAGGTCCTGCAGCTTGGAGGCGACGACGATCTTTGCGATCGACGCTTCCGGTCCGGGCTGCTGGCCGCGCGAGAGCGCCGTCATCGTGCGATAGGTCGTGTATTTGAGGCCCGCCGAACGCACATACCAGTCGGCGAGGCGCTCGCGCACGGCCGCGTTCTTGATCGCCGGCCCGTCTTCGAGCTCGAGCGTGCGCGCGAGGCCCATCAGCTCTTTCACATCGAGCCCGCCGCCCTGCCCGCCGCCGACCGCGAGACGCTCGTGCATCAGCGTCGTCAGCGCCACCTGCCAGCCCTGGCCGACTTCTCCGAGACGCTGCGAGTCCGGAATCTTCACATCGGTGAAGAACACTTCGTTGAAGCCCGAGGCGCCCGACGCCTGCTTGATCGGCCGCACTTCCACGCCCGGCGACTTCATCGACAGATAGAACATCGTCAACCCCTTGTGCTTGGGCACATTGGGATCGGTGCGCGTCAGGAGAATGCCGTAGTCGGAAATCTGCGCGCCGGTGGTCCAGATCTTCTGGCCGTTGATGGTCCAGGTATCGCCGTTCTTTTCCGCCCGCGTGCGCAAGCCCGCAACATCGGAGCCGCCGGCCGGTTCGGAAAACAGCTGGCACCAGATCTCCTCGCCGCGCAGCGCCGGTCCGACATAGCGTTCGATCGCGTCCTTGGAGCCATACGCCATCAGCGTCGGGATGCACATGCCGAGTCCGATCGCGAACGGCCCGCCGAGGCCCGCGACGTTCGTCTTGCTCTCTTCCTGGCTGAAGATCACCTGCTGGATCGGCGTGCCGCCGTAACCGCCGACCTCTTTCGGCCAGGTGATGCGCGCGTAACGCGACGCGGCCTTCTTCGCCTGCCAGGCTCTGGCGCGCGCGAGGAAATCCTTGTCGGTGCGCTCGGCCATCTCGTCGCCGTCGCCCTTGGCACCTTTTGCATTCTCTTCAAGCCAATGACGCACTTCGCTGCGGAACTTCGCCTCTTCGGCTGTATCTTCGAAATCCATTGTGGTCAGTCCTTCGATAGGAAATTGGGTTCAGGCGGCGTTCGAAAGCTCGAGCTCGGTGACGAGCTTGTCTTTCCAGCTGCGCTGGGCGCCGAGCGCGAGGCCCAGTTCGCGCGACCGCTTGTAATAGAGATGGCAATCCATCTCCCAGGTGTAGCCGATGCCGCCGTGGGTCTGCGTGTTCTCCTTGGCGGCGTAATCGAAAGCCTGCGTCGCCGACACGCGGGCGGCGGCGGCGGCGAGCGGAAGCTCGCGCGCATTGGTCGACAGCGCCCAGGCGCCGAAATACGCGTTCGACCGCGCCAGCTCCGTATTCACATACATGTCGGCGAGCTTGTGCTTGATCGCCTGATAGGAGCCGATGGGACGACCGAAGGCGTAGCGGTTCACCGCGTAGTCCTTCGCCATGGCAAGACAGGTGTCGGCGCCGCCGACCTGCTCGAAGGCCATCAGGATCGCGGCGCGATCGAGAACGCGCGATGCGAGCTGCCAGCCTTCCCCGGTCTTGCCCAGCGGTTCGGCGGCCGCATCGTCGAACTTGATCTCGGCGTGCTTGCGCGACGGATCGATCGAATCCTGCGGCGTGCGCGTGACGCCCTTGCCCTCGAGATCGACCAGCGCCAGCGCAAGGCCGCGTTCGCCGGGGTCATCGGAGCCGCGCGCCAGCACGACCGCGTAGTCCGCATCGGCGCCGTCGACGACCGCGATCTTCTTGCCGTTGAGCTTGCCGCCCTTGAACGTCGTGCGGATCGATTTCGGGGTCACGGGACCCACGCCTTCGGCGCGCGCAAAGGCGCCGATGATCTCGCCGCCCGCGATCTTCGGCAGAACCTTCGTCTTCTGGTCTTCGCTGCCGGCGATGAGGAGCGCTTCGACGAGAAGATAGACCGTCGACGAGAACGGGATCGGCGCCAGGACGCGGCCCAGCTCTTCCGCGATCACGCACAATTCGAGATAGCCGAGGCCCAGCCCGCCATAGGTCTCCGGGATGGCCGTCCCCAGCCAGCCCATCTCGGCGACCTGCTTCCAGAGCCCCCGGTCATAGCCCTGGGAGCCCTGCAGGACGGCCCGGACGGTCTTGCTCGTACATTTCTCGGTCAGGAACTTATGCGCCTGATCTCGCAGCATTTTTTGGTCGTCTGAGAAGTCGAAGTTCATCGTCTCGCACCTTGGAATGTTGTGGTTCCGGCCACGATAGGCCCAAGCCGGGGCGGCCGCCAACTGGGCCGGGCCGGGATCGCCTTAACGTGCGCTTAATCGCAAATTTTTACCCTCGGTGTGCGGAGGAGGCTTTCGCCATGGCCAAGGCACAGTTCCATAAGAACCAGCGGGTCTACGTCAAACCCGTGGGGACCTGGGCGCTGGTCGAACGCGTGGTGCCGCAGTGGACCAAAGGCCTCGATGAGCCGCTACGGATTTTCTACGACGTCGGTCTGGGTCGCGAATTCTCCGCCGAGGAGCTGCAGGCCGAACAGGCCGTCGCGCCGGACGCCAATGACGCGCCGGAGAACTGGCGCATCACGCGGGCCCGCAACAAATGGCAGCCGGCGGAAGATTGCGCGCGTCATCCGGTGCCCGGCACCTTTCCGGTCGTCATCACCGGCGAGGCCGAGTGGGGCGGCTGGCGTGTGCCCGGCGCGGAATACGATCTCAATCCCGAACGCATCGAGCGGCAGGCGCGGCTGATCGCCAATGCGCCGCAGCTCGAAAGCTTCGCGCAGGAACTCGTCGAGTGGGCGCGCAAGTCCGGCGAGGACATGCCCGACGCGCTGATGCAGCTTGCGCATCAGGCGCAGGATCTCCTCACCCGCGTAAACGACGACGTCGGCTGACGGCTCAGATTCGTCCGATCAGCGTCAACACACCCGTCTGCTCCGACGGACCGTTGGACGCCTTCACGTAGTCGAAGTTGAAGCCGATCGACCAGGCGCCCGTCGTCGTGGCGATGCCGGTACCCAGCACGAGATTGCCGTGTCCGGGATCGGGCCCTTCGATCGAGAATGGCGTGTAGGCCTGACCGTTCAGTGAATTCACGCTCGCAAAGTTCGCCTTGAGCTTCGTTATTCCGTTCGCGAAATCGTAGCGATAGCCGGCGCGCAGCTCGGGCTGCAGGAAGAAATCGCCGAAGTTGAAATCCTGGCGCACATCCGTGCCGAGGAAGGCACGCAGCGAGTCTGCATAATAGGGCTGGACGCGCAGATCGAAGCCGTCGCCGCCGCCGGATTCCGTGTAGCCCTCTTCGCGCATCGTCATGCCGTCGACATCGATCTGCGGCATGAACACAGTGCCGCCGGCGGTGAAGATGCCGCCCGTCGTGATGCTGCCCGCCGCAAGCTCGCTGGCGCGGTTGCCCTGCGCTTCACGGCTGAGCGTGGTGTTGTTGTCCGTGTCGGTCAGCGTGAGATAACGACGTCCCTTCAGGGTGCCGTAGCCGACGGTTCCCTGCGTGTCGATGAAGAGGCCCTTGCCGCGCCAATCGGTGTAACCCGTCAGCAGATAATATTCGGACGAGGTCTTCGCCGAGGTCGGTTCCTTCTGGCTCATGCCGCCGGTGAAGAAGGTGAAGGCGGCGCCATAGCGGCCATCGACGCGATCGCCGTCATCCATGCCGACCACGAAGCCGAAGCCGCTGTCGTTGTAGCCCGTCAATGTCGACGTATTCGCCTGGCTGAGACGCTGGGCGAATTGCTGGCCCCAGAGCGTGGTGGCGCCTTCGGTGTTCGCATACATCCGAAGCTCGCGCTGGCGCGCCCCGACGATGTTGGTGGCCGAGTCCGTCAGCGAGATCACGGTCGCGCGCGTCGCGCCGGAAACATCCGGCGCAAAGGACGCGTAGGCCGCCTGCGCCGTCGGCTGGTCCTTGATGCTGTTGATCATCGCGGCGCCCAGCGTGTTGTCGTTGACGAGCGCCTGGTTGGCATACGGAAACATTTTGAGCGCGTAGCCGGTGAGGCCCAGGCCGCCATCCATTACTGACTTCGCCGGATCTTTAGGCGTCAGGTTCAGGATGAGCTGCTGACTGCTCAGATTCGTGCTCGCGTTGCTGGGTGGGTT
>Ga0335070_10004456_pt1 | contig 16377 bp, 14 predicted proteins | sample Lox_Sample_13_FD_206722 | JGI IMG/M metagenome (GOLD analysis project Ga0335070, IMG submission 206722) | Soil microbial communities from Loxahatchee National Wildlife Refuge, Florida, United States - Lox_Sample_1.3 | ecosystem: Environmental > Terrestrial > Soil > Wetlands | place: USA... | reverse complement strand
ACTTCGGCGGCGGCACCTTCGACATCTCGATCCTCGAGGTGGGCGAGAACGTGGTCGAGGTGAAGGCCACCAACGGCGACACGCACCTCGGCGGCGACAACATCGACCACCGCGTCATCGACTATCTGGTCAGCGAATTCCGGAAGGACCAGGGCGTCGATCTGACCAAGGACTCGATGGCGATCCAGCGCCTGCGCGAGGCCGCGGAGAAGGCGAAGATCGAGCTCTCCTCCGCGGCGAGCACCGACATCAATCTGCCCTACATCACGGCGGATCAGTCGGGCCCGAAGCACCTCGCGATGAAGCTCACGCGGGCCAAGTTCGAGCAGCTCGTGGAGGACCTGATCGATCGCTCGCTCGAGCCGTGCCGGCAGGCGCTCAAGGATGCGGGCTACAGCGCGGCCGAGATCGACGAGGTCGTGCTCGTCGGCGGGAGCACGCGTATCCCGCTCGTACAGAAGAAGGTCCAGGAGCTGTTCGGCAAGGAGCCGAACCGCAGCGTCAACCCGGACGAGGTCGTGGCGATCGGCGCCGCGGTCCAGGGCGGCGTCCTCGCGGGCGACGTGAAGGACGTGCTGCTGCTCGACGTGACGCCGCTCTCGCTCGGCATCGAGACTCTGGGCGGCGTGATGACGAAGCTGATCGAGAAGAACACGACGATTCCCACGCGGCGCAGCCAGGTCTTCTCGACGGCGGCGGACAGCCAGCCGCAGGTGGAGATCCACGTGATGCAGGGCGAGCGCGAGATGGCGGGCGACAACCGCACGCTCGGCCGCTTCATCCTGGACGGGATCCCGCCCGCTCCGCGGGGGATGCCGCAGATCGAGGTCACGTTCGACATCGACGCGAACGGGATCCTGTCGGTCGCCGCGAAGGACAAGGCCACGGCCCGCCAGCAGTCGATCCGCATCGAGGGCTCGGGCGGCCTCGCCAAGAGCGAGATCGAGCGGATGGTCCGCGATGCCGAGGCCCACGCGAGCGAGGACCGCTCGCGCCGCGAGGTGATCGAGAAACACAACGCGCTCGACTCGATGATCTACCAGGCGGAGAAGACGCTCACCGAGAACAAGGACAAGATCTCCGCCGCAGACGTTCAGGCCGTGGAGGCTGCGGTGGCGGACGCGCGCAAGGATCTCGAGAGCGGCGACGCGGCGAAGCTCGACGCGGCGCGCCAGCGCCTCGAGCAGGCCCTGCACAAGGTGGCGGAGGTCCTGTACAAGGCGCAGGCCGGCCAGGCCGGCGCCGCCGCGGGGAGCCCGGGCGCGGGCTCTGCGGGCAGCGCACCGGAGGGGGACGTGGTCGACGCCGAGTACAGTGAGGAGAAGGGCAACGGTTGAGGGGGGCGAGCCTCTCGTCCACCCTTGCGGCGGAAATGAGCAATCCCAGGCGCAGCGATCGGTTGGGCGATCTCTTCGGCGAGTTCTCGGACCGCCTGCGTGGAGACCGCTGGCGGCCCGACGTCGACGTCTTCGAGACCGAGGCGGAAGTGGTGGTGCGCGTCGAGCTCGCCGGGGTCCACAGTCGGGACCTGCGGGTCAGCGTCGACGGCAGCGAGCTGTGCATCTCGGGTCAGCGCGCGCCCGGAGAGTCGTCCGGCGTGCGGCGCCTGCACCAGATGGAGATCGCCTCGGGTCCGTTCGAGCGACGGCTGCGCATCGGCGTGGCCTTCGACCGGGAGCGCGTCTCGGCACATCTCTCGGACGGCATCCTCACGATCCAGCTCCCGAAGCGCGGGCGTCGCACCGTCGCGGTCGAGCGCGGCTGAGGTGGAAGGCATGGCGGAAGAAAGCGACGCGCTGCGCACGCAGATCTCCAGCGCCGAGGGGGGGACGGAGATCTCGGTCGCGAGCGGGGGAGGGGAGCAGGCGGCGATCCCGCTGCCCGACTCGCTGCCCGTGCTGCCGCTCAAGAACACCGTGCTGTTTCCTTTCCTGCTCTCGCCCTTGCTGGTGAACACCGAGCGCTCGCGGCGCCTGATCGACGAGGTGCTGCTGACGCCGCAGCGGCTGCTGGTGTGCGTCGCGGTGAAGGACGAGGCGAAGGAGAACCCGGGTCCGGACGAGCTCTACCGCGTCGGCACGGCGATGCGCATCGCCAAGATGATGAAGTTCCCGGACGAGTCGTACCGGCTGCTCGTGCAGGGCGTCGCGCGGGTGCGCATCGAGGGCTACGTCTCGGAGTCCCCGTACCTGGTGGCGCGCATCCATCGCCTGACGGAGACGGGCGATCCCCGGTCCGTGGAGACCACGGCGCTGATGCGCGAGATCGCCCAGGAGTTCTCCGCCCTGGTGGCGGAGAGCCCGCGCCTCTCGGACGAGCTCCAGATCCTGGCGCAGAACGTCGAGGATCCCTCCAAGCTCGCCGATCTGGTCGGCTCGAATCTCGGCTTCGACGTCGCCGGGAAGCAGCGGCTGCTCGAGGAGCTCGACGTGCCGGCGCGCCTGAAGCGCGTGCTCGACGAGCTCTCGCGCGAGCGCGACGCGATGAAGGTCGAGAGCGAGATCCGCGAGAAGGTCCAGAGCGACATCGGGAAGACGCAGCGTGACTACATGCTGCGCCAGCAGCTCGAGGCGATCCGCCAGGAGCTCGGCGAGGCGGAGGATTCGCAGACCGAGGTCGCGAAGCTGCGCGCGCGCATCGAGGCCGCGAAGCTCCCGCAGGAGGCGCTGGCGCAGGCGCAGCGGGAGCTCGACCGCCTGGCGCAGATGCCGCCCGCCGCCGCCGAGCACGGGGTCATCCGCACCTATCTCGAGTGGATGGCGGACCTGCCCTGGAGCGTGCTCTCGGAGGACCGCCTCGATCCCGACGAGGCGCGGCGGATCCTCGACGAGGACCACTACGGCCTCGAAAAGGTGAAGGACCGCATCGTCGAGTACATCGCGGTGCTCTCGCTGAAGCGCGATCTGCGCGGACCCATCCTGTGCTTCGTCGGTCCGCCGGGCACGGGCAAGACCTCGCTCGGGCGCTCGATCGCGCGCGCGCTCGGCCGGAAGTTCCAGCGCATCTCGCTCGGCGGCGTGCGCGACGAGGCGGAGATCCGCGGGCATCGCCGCACCTACGTGGGGGCGCTTCCGGGCCGCATCGTGCAGGGGATGCGCCGGGCGGGCACGCGCAATCCCGTGTTCGTGCTCGACGAGGTCGACAAGGTGGGCACCGACTACCGCGGCGATCCGTCGTCGGCGCTGCTCGAGGTGCTCGACCCGGAGCAGAACGCGTCGTTCAGCGATCACTATCTGGAGGTGTCGTTCGATCTCTCCCAGGTGCTGTTCATCGCGACCGCGAACCTCATGGATCCAGTGCCGCCGGCGCTGCGCGACCGCATGGAGGTGATCGAGCTGCCCGGCTACACGCACGAGGAGAAGCTCCAGATCGCGCGGCGCTTCCTGCTGCCCCGGCAGCGCGTCCAGAACGGCGTGGCGGAGGTCGATCTCGACGTGACCGACGATGCGCTCACGGCGCTGATCCGCAGCTACACGCGCGAGGCCGGCGTTCGCAACCTCGAGCGCGAGATCGGCGCGCTGTGCCGGAAGGTCGCGCGGCGCGTCGCGGAAGAGGGCGTCTCGGGGCCGGTGCGCATCGCGGCGGCCGATCTCGGCGAGCTGCTGGGACCCGTGCGCTTCGAGCCGGAGCTCGCGGAGCGCGCCGGCCAGCCGGGCGTGGCGGTGGGGCTCGCCTGGACGCCGGCCGGCGGCGACATCCTGTTCGTCGAGTCGACGCGCATGCCGGGCAAGGGCGAGCTCAAGCTCACGGGCTCGCTCGGCGATGTGATGCGCGAGTCCGCGGAGGCGGCGCGGTCGTGGCTGCGCTCGCGCGCGCGCGATCTCGGACTCGATCCGGAACGCTTCCAGGAGGAGGACCTGCACCTGCACGTGCCGGCGGGCGCCGTGCCGAAGGACGGACCGTCCGCCGGGGTGGCGATGGTGACCTCGCTCGCCTCGTTGATGACCGGCCGGCCTGGGCGGCCCGACGTCGCGATGACCGGCGAGATCACGCTGCGCGGCAAGGTCCTGCCGGTCGGCGGCATCAAGGAGAAGGTGCTGGCCGCCAAGCGGGCCGGGATCGCGACCGTGGTGCTGCCCGAGCGGAACCGCAAGGATGTGGAGGAGATCGAGCCGGAGCTCCTGACCGGGCTGTCGCTCGAATACGTGGGGACCATCGATGACGCGCTCCAGCACACGCTCGCTGCGCCACACTGAGGCCTGGGTCGCGCTCGGCGGCGCGGCCCTCCTCGCGGCGACCGGCTGTGTGACGCGCGCGACCCACGAGCGGGTCGTCGGAGAGCTCGAGGACCAGAAGGCTCAGCTCGAGGCCCGCGTGCAGGATCTCGAGCGCTCGAATCGCGCCCTCGACGAGGAGCGCGTGAAGCTGATCGACGAGATGGAGGACCTGCGCCAGGCGCGCGAGAGCCTCTCCAGCGACGTCGAGAAGCTCACGAAGACGCGGGACGTACTGACGGAGCACCTGCGCAAGCGCGACTCGGAGGTGCAGGAGCTCTCGCAGCTGAAGACCACCTACGGCGGTCTCGTGTCGGAGCTCGAGTCCGAGGTGGCGGCCGGCCAGATCCAGATCGAGCAGCTGCGCGAGGGCATCCGCCTAAACCTGCAGGAGGACATCCTGTTCCCGTCCGGATCGGCCGCGCTCGCGCCGCGGGGCGAGGTGATGCTCCGCAAGGTGGCCAGCAAGCTCCACGACGAGGGTCAGCGCATCGAGGTGCGGGGCCATACCGACAACGTGCCCATCTCGGGCGCGCTCGCCGAGCGCTACCCGAGCAACTGGGAGCTGGCGGCGGCGCGGGCGGCGCGGGTGGTGCGCCTCTTCGAGAGCGAGAAGATCGACCCGACGCGCCTGTCTGCGATCTCCTACGGGCAGTGGCAGCCGGTGGCGCCCAACACAGACGCGCAAGGGCGCGCGCGCAATCGGCGCATCGAGATCCGGCTGATCCCCCTCGAGAAGCCGGCGCCTCCGGGCAAGGAGGAGAGCCCGGCTCCGCCCGCACCGGCCGGGCCGAAGCCCGATGCGGCGGGAGCCTCTGGCGACACCGCGAGGCCGTGAGCGCGGGCGACCGCGCGCGCCTCGAGGCGATCTTCCGCCGGGCCGTCGAGGCGGCGGACTCGGCCGCGGCGGTGCGCGCCGCGGTCGCGCGGCGCCCCGACGGCGCGCTGTGCATCGCGGGGGCCGAGGTCCCGCGCGAGGCCGGACTCGTCGTGTTGGCGGTCGGCAAGGCGGCGGGCCACATGGCGAGCGCGCTCGAGGAGATCGCGGGCGAGCGCATCGTCGCGGGTCTCGCGGTCGCCAAGGATCCGACGCCGCTCGCACACATGCCGCTGCGGCTCGCCGGTCATCCGCTGCCGGACGTGCGCAGCGCGGCTGCGGCGCGCGAGGCGCTGCACCTGGTGGAGCAGGCGGCGCCGGGCGACGTCCTGCTGGTGCTGCTCTCGGGGGGCGCATCGAGCCTGCTCTCGGCGCCCGCCGGCGAGCTGCGCAGCGAGGATCTCGCGCGCACGGGCGAGCTGCTGCTGGCGAGCGGCGCACCCATCGACGAGCTCAACGCGGTGCGCAAGCACCTGTCGCGCGTCGGCGGCGGACGCCTCGCCCTGCGCGCGCGTGCGCGGCGCATCGAGGTGCTCGCCGTCTCCGACGTTCCCGGCGATCGGCTCGACGTGCTCGGCTCCGGGCCGTTCTGCGCCGACCCTACGCGCCACGCGGATGCACTCGCGGTGCTCGTGCGCCGCGGCCTGTGCGAGCGCGTCCCGTCCGCCGTGCTCGCCCACCTCGAGGCGGGTGCGCGAGGGGACGAGCCGGAGACAGCGAAGCCGGGAGATCCGCGCCTGGCCCGGGTGCGCCACACGATCGTGGCGAACAATCGCACGGCGCTGCGAGGAGCCGCGGAAGCCTGCGCGGCGGAGGGCCTGCGCGCGGTCTTCGTGACGGGACGCCTCCAGGGCGAGGCGCAGGTGGCCGGGCGCCGCCTCGCGAGGCTCGCGCTGTCGGTGACCTCGCGCGGCCGCGAGCGCGTGTGTCTCCTGGCCGGCGGAGAGACGACGGTGACGCTCCGCGACGCGGGCCGGGGCGGACGCAGCCAGGAGCTCGCCCTGGCGGCGGCGCTCGCGCTCGCGGGCCGTCCCGGGGCGGCGCTGCTCGCCGCGGGAACCGACGGCGGCGACGGACCGACCGACGCCGCGGGCGCCTTCGCGGACGGAGACACCGTCGCGCGTGGGGCGCGCGGCGGCTGGGATGCGGCCGCGGCGCTGGCTCGCCACGATGCCTACACCTTCTTCGGTGCAGAAGGCGGACTGCTGCGCACGGGTCCGACCGGGACGAACGTGATGGACCTCGTGCTCGCCCTCGGAGGCCCTGCGACGTGAGCCCGACCCCGACCGCGCGCAGCCGCGAAGCGGCGTTCGCAGCCCTTACGCGCCGTGCGCTCGCGCTGCTCGGGCTGATCCTGCAGGCGGCATTCCTCTACGCACGGCACGGCCTCGCCCGGCGCGGTATCGGCCGCTGGAGCGACGCGGATGCGCGCGCGCGCTGGCAGCGCTTCGCGGCGCGGTACGTCGCAGTGGCGACGCGCTTCCGCGGCGGGCTGATCAAGCTCGGGCAGGTCGCAAGCCTGCGCGTCGAGGTGCTTCCGGCGGCCGTCACCGACGAGCTGTCGAAGCTCCAGGACCGCGTGCAGCCGCACCCGTGGGCCGAGATCTCCGCGCAGATCGAGCACGAGCTCGGCGCACCCGTGGAGCGCGCCTTCCAGCGCTTCGAGCGGGAGCCGATCGCGGCCGCCAGCCTGGGACAGGTCCACGCCGCTGCGGCACGCGATGGAACGCCCCTCGCCGTGAAGGTCCTCTATCCGGGCATCGAGCGGTCGGTGGCGGTCGACCTCGCGATGGCGCGCCTCGCGCTCTGGCTCTTCGACTTCGTCGTGGTTCCGGATCTGGCGCAGCTCCATCGCGAGATCGCGCGCTCGCTGCGCGCGGAGATGGATTACGTGCAGGAAGCGCGCGCGGCGGAGGAGATGTCGCGCAATCTGGCGCGCGACCCGGAGCTCGAGGGGGTGGTCCGGATCCCGCGGATCCACTGGGAGCTGACGACGCAGCGCGTGCTGGCGATGGAGTTCATCGAGGGCGTGAAGATCAACGCGCCCGAGGCGGTCCGGGTCGCCGGCATGCCGCGCGAGCAGCTGGTCGCGCGCGCCTCGCGCGCCTTCCTCCAGATGATCTTCCGCGACGGCTTCTTCCACTGCGATCCGCACCCCGGCAATCTGATCGTGGAGCCGGGGGGACGCGTCGCGATCGTCGACTTCGGCATGCACGAGCGCCTCGATCCCGCCGTGCTCGCCGGCGTGCGCGCGAATCTGCTCGCGGCGGTCACGCGCGACGCCGACCTCTACGCGCGGTCGCTTGCAGACATGGGGGCGATCGATGCGGCCGACCTGCCCGTGGCGCGCGAGATCGCCGCGCTGTCCTTCGACCCCGCCTACTACAACCTCACTCCGCGAGAGCTCGCCGCCGTCGACTTCGCGGACTACTTCGCGCGCATGCGCAGCCACATGAAGCGCCTGCGGCACTTCCGGCTGCCCCGGGGCCTCGCGCTGTGGTCGCGCGCGATCTCGCTCCTGTACGGGCTCGTGGTGGAGCTCGCTCCCGGGCTGCGCCCGCTCGACCTCTTCGGTCCCTACGTGCTCGCCTTCCTGCAGGGGCGCGGCCCGTCCGGCGCGGAGCCGCCCGTGGATCGCTCCGCCGACGCTGGGCGGAGTCGGACGTCTCCTGTACTATGCGGCCGCCTGTGAGTTCGGGGCCGCGGGAGGAGACGATGCGAGCGAGCGCTCGCAGGACTCGCCGGAGCCATCCGGTCGTCGCGCTGCTCGCGGCCGCCGCGATCGCGGAGGCGGCGCTCGCGCAGACCGAGGGCCGGAGCATCCGGACGGAAGGCGAGTTCCTCGCCTACGATGCGGCGGCGCGCACGGTGAAAGTGAAGGTCACGAAGCCCGGGTCGGGCGCAGAGGCGAACGACCTGAAGGCCGGTCAGGAAGTTCTGTTCAAGGTGAAGCCCGAGGGCTCGGTCCTCTCCCGGACCACGGTCGCCATCCAGGGCGTCAAGGCGGAGCTCAGCGAGATCGCGGCCGGCCGGACGGTGAACGTCTACTGGCGCCCGGACGAGAGCGACCCGAAGGCGCGCTTTGCCCGCAAGATCGACGTGGTCCTCTCCGACGAGGAACTCGACAAGCGCTACGGCACCGAGTAGGGCGGGGCGCATGGCGGCGGTCGGCGCGGACGACTTCAAGCAGACCCTGTCTCGTCGCGTATCCGGCGTCAGCATCGTGACGACCCGCGCCGGCGATCGCGTGCACGGCATGACGGTGTCGGCCTTCGCGGAGGTCTCCCTCGATCCGCCGCTCGTGCTGGTCTGCGCGGAGAAGGCGTCGAACACGCTTCCGCTCATCCGGGAGTCGGGCATCTTCGCCTTGAACGTGCTGGCCCGCGACCAGGAGGCCCTCTCGAACCGCTTCGCCTCGAAGAAGGACGAGTGGCGCCGCTTCGAGGGGCTCGAGGTCGATCGCGGCGTGACGGGAGCGCCGCTGCTGCGCGGCGTGGTGGCGAACCTCGACTGCCGCGTGGTCGCGGCGCACGAGCACGGCGACCACGTCGTCTACGTCGGCCTCGTCGAAGAGGCGCGCCGCTTCGAGAGACCGCCGCTCGTGTACTTCCGCAGTCGCTACGGCTCGTTCGCGCCGGATCCGGACGCCGCGCGCTAGGCGGCCCGCTCCATCGCCTCGGTGTACTTCCCGTACCGGGCGGCGCTGTTGCAGCGGGCGCGGTGATAGTAGGCGCGCTGCCCGGCGGCGACGTTCTGCGCCTTGCCGCCCCAGGCCTTGAGCGCCGGGGCCTGCAGCGCGCGGCCGTAGGAGAAGGAGAGCTGCCAGGGCGCGTGGCCCAGGCGGTTCATCTCGTTCAGGTGCGCGGTGGCGAGCTCGTCGCTCTGCCCTCCGGACAGGAAGACGATGCCCGGCACGGCGGCCGGGACCACCCGCCGGAAGCAGGTGAGCGTCGCCTCGGCGACCTGCTGCACACCGGCCTGCGTCGGGCACTCGGTTCCGGAGAGGACCATGTTGGGCTTGAGCAGGATCTGCTCGAGGGGCACGCGCTGGTCGAAGAGTGCTCCGAACACGAGATGGAGCGTGCGCTGCGTCACGTCGAAGCAGCGCTCCAGCGTGTGCGGGCCGTCCATCAGGACCTCGGGCTCCACGATCGGGACGATGCCCGCCTCGATGCAGAGCGCGGCATAGCGAGCGAGTGCGTGCGCGTTGGTCTCGAGGCAGTAGTCGCTGGGGATGCCGTCGCCGATGGCGATGACGGCGCGCCACTTGGCGAACTTCGCGCCGAGGCCGCGGTACTCGCCGAGCCGCGCGCGCAGGCCGTCGAGCCCTTCGGTGACCTTCTCGGCGGGCGAGCCGGCGAGCTGCTTGGCGCCCTCGTCCACCTTGATCCCAGGAATGATGCCCTTGTCCTGGAGCAGCTTCGAAAGCGGCGTGCCATCGGCGGCCTTCTGGCGGATCGTCTCGTCGTAGAGGATCACGCCGCTGATGAACTCCTCGGCGCCCTGCGTGCGGAAGAGCATCTCGCGGTAGTCGCGGCGGTTCTGCTCGTTGGAGGGCACGTCGATCGACTTGAAACGCTTCTCGATCGTGGGGCCGCTCTCGTCGGCGGCGAGGATGCCCTTGCCGGGCGCAACGAGGGCGCGGGCGACGTCTTCGAGCTTGGCCATGGCGATCTCTCCGGGGTCGCCGCGCGGGCATGCAGCGCGGCGGGGAAGGGGATGCGAGGGACGAGCGGGAGTCTTGCCGACGCCGCTCCTCCGTTCAAGAAGTGTCCGGATCCGCCGGATGCGTGACGCGCGGCAACGGAGCGGCAGGCCTGCGGCAGAACGACGCACGCGCTGTGTTAGCCTGCGCCGCGTGCCGCGGATCCGCCTGGTCGCCTACTCCGACTACCTGTGTCCCTGGTGCTACAACGCGTCCGTGCGGCTGGGGCGGCTCGCCTCGGAGGAGCCCGACGTCGAGATCGAGTGGCGCAGCTTCCTGCTGCGGCCGCGCCCGTCCGCCGGCCGGGACCTCGAGCGCTTCAGGGCCTACACCGAATCGTGGCAGCGTCCCGCCTCCGAGCCGGACGCCGGGCACTTCCGGACCTGGCAGGGAGACGCCGGCCCGCCGACTCACAGCCTGCCGCCGCATCTCGTGGCGAAGGCGGCGGCGCTCCAGGGATCCGAGGCATTCCGGCGCATCCACGAGGCGCTGCTGCGGGCCTATTTCGCGGAGAGTCGCGACATCAGCGCGGACGCCACCTTGCGCGCGCTGTGGGACGAGGCCGGGCTGCCGGCCGCCAACTTCTCGCGCCGCGAGGATCCGGAGATCCTGCGGCGCGTGCTGGCCGAGCACGAGGAGGCGCAGGCGTTCGGCGCCACCGGGGTGCCCGCGGTGCGCGCCGCGGATGGCGATTCGGTGATCACGGGCGCGCTGCCGCTCGCGACCTACCGGCGCTGGGTCGAGCGGCTACGCGAGGGCGCCGCGGGGAGCGCGGGGTGAAGGATCCCGCGTCGCTCTTCCGGATCGACGGACGCGTCGCCGTGGTGACGGGGGCTTCTTCCGGCATCGGCGCCGCGCTCGCCGAAGGGCTCGCGCGCGCCGGGGCGCGGGTGGTGCTCGCCGCGCGCCGTCGGGACCGCATCGCGGATCTCGCCGAGCGGCTGCGGGCGGAGGGGGCGCAGGCCGTCGCGGAGGCCTGCGACGTCGCGCGCGAGGCCGAAGTGGATCGCCTGACCGCCGAGGTCCTCGCGCGCTTCGGTCGCGTCGACGTGCTGGTGAACAACGCGGGCATCACCGAGGTGATCGCCGCGGAGGAGGAGCCGCTCGCGACGTTCGAGCGCGTGGTGGCGACGAACCTGACGGGCGCGTTCCTGTGCTGCCAGCGCATCGGGCGGGCGATGCTCGCAGCGGGCGGCGGCGCGATCGTCAACGTGGCGTCGGTGCTCGGGATGGTGGGCTCGGGGCAGGTGCCCCAGGCGTCGTACGCCGCATCGAAGGGCGGGCTCGTCAATCTGACGCGCGAGCTCGCGGCCCAGTGGGCGCGCAAGGGCATCCGCGTCAATGCGCTGGCGCCTGCGTGGTTTCCCAGCGAGATGACGGCGGAGATGTTCCAGGACGAGGGCTCGCAGCGCTGGATCCGCAACCGCACGCCGATGGGCCGCGCGGGCGACCCGTCGGAGCTCGTCGGGCCGCTGCTCTTTCTCGCCTCCGACGCAGCCAGCTACGTGACGGGCCACGTCCTCGCAGTCGACGGCGGGTGGACGATCGTCTGACCGCGCGGCGGACTGGTGCGGCAGAGAGGATTCGAACCTCCACGGGGTCGCCCCCGCCAGCCCCTCAAGCTGGTGCGTCTACCAATTCCGCCACTGCCGCGATCCGCGGGCGCCGAGCATACCGCAGCACTTCGGGGCCACCATCGACCCGGCGCGAGCGATCTCAGTGCGCGGCTTGCGCGGGCGCCTCGGGCGCAGCCGGTGAGGCGGGGGCCTCCGGTGCGGCGGGCGCCTTCTGCGCGGCCGCGTCCTGCGCGGGAGCATTCTCCGCCGCGGGCGCCGCGGCGGGCGCCTTGCCGACCTCTTCGAACAGGCTCTTCGCGGGCTCCTCGGCGGCGGCACCGTTCTGGAAGAGCCGCTCTCCCGCGCCGGTGATGCCGAAGTAGGAGAGCGACAGGCTCGTCAGCATGTACAGCGTCGCCGCGATCGCAGTCAGCTTGGTGAGGAAGTTCCCGGCCCCGCGGCTGCCGAACAGCGTCGAGCCGGCGCCTCCCCCGAAGACGGCGCCGATCTGCGCGCCCTTGCCGCGTTGCAGCAGCACCACGGCGATCAGGAAGACGCACACGAGCACGTGCAGGACGGTCACGACTGCCGACATGCTGACCTCACGGGTGAGAGGAGTGGCTCAAGGGCTCGCGCGGAACCGGACGATGCGCGCGAAGCCCTCCGGGTCGAGGCTCGCTCCGCCGACGAGGGCCCCGTCGATGTCCGGCTGCGCCATCAGGTCGTCCACGTTCTCCGGCTTGACGGAGCCGCCGTACTGGATGCGCATCGCCTGCGCGCCGGCTCCGAAGTGCCTCGCGAGGCGCTCGCGCACGAAGGCGTGGACCTCCTGCGCGATGGCGGGCGTGGCGGTGCGGCCCGTGCCGATCGCCCAGACCGGCTCGTAGGCGATCACGACGTCGGGGGCGCGCTCGGACGGAACGCCCGCCAGGCTGCCCGCGAGCTGCGCCTCGATCACCTCGAACGTCCGCCCGTTCTCGCGCTGCGCGAGGCTCTCGCCGACGCAGACGATCGGGCGGATTCCGCGCTCGAGCAGCGCGCGCGCCTTGCGCGCGACGAAGGCGTCGTCCTCGCCGTACAGGGCGCGCCGCTCGCTGTGTCCCACGATCGTGTAGCGGCAGCCGAGCTCGGCGAGCATCGCCGGCGAGACCTCGCCCGTGAACGCGCCCTGGGGCTCGGGGTTCACGTTCTGCGCGGCGAGCGCCACGTTCGACCCGGCGATCGCCTCGGCCACGCGCGCCAGCGCGGTGAACGGCGGGGCCAGCACGATCTCGACCGCCGTGGCCTCCTTCACCAGGGGCAGGAACACCGCCACGAACTGCGCCGCCTCGCCCGTCGTCTTGTGCATCTTCCAGTTGGCGGCGAGAATCGGCGTGCGCATCAGCGCTCCAGGGCGGCGACGCCGGGCAGCACGAGGCCCTGCACGTACTCGAGCGACGCGCCTCCGCCGGTGGAGAGGTGCGAGAGCTTCGGGGCGAGCCCGAGCTGATTGACCGCGGCGAGCGAATCGCCGCCTCCGACGACCGTGACGGCCCCGCTCTCGGCGGCGGCGCGCGCGACGCGCTCCGTGCCGGCCGCGAAGTCGCGGATCTCGAACACGCCCATCGGACCGTTCCAGAAGAAGGTGCGCGCCGCGGCGATCTCCGTGGCGTAGCGCGCCGCGGTCTCGGGTCCGATGTCGACGCCCATCCAGCCGTCGGGGATCTCGCGCACCACGCGCGAGGGCGCTCCCGCCTCGATGCGCTGCGCCACCACGTGGTCCGTCGGCAGGAGCAGCCGCCGCCCGTACTGCGCGGCGCTGCGCTCCACGCGGCGGGCGTCCTCGATGCGATCCGTCTCCACGCGCGACGCGCCGACCCGCTCGCCGCGGGCGGCGAGGAACGTGTAGGCCATGGCGCCGCCGATCGCGAGCACGTCGGCGTGCGGGGCGAGCGATTCGAGCACTGCCAGCTTGTCGGAGACCTTCGCGCCGCCGAGCACCACGACCAGCGGGCGCACCGGCTCGCGGACCACGCGCAGGTGGTCGAGCTCGCTCTTCATCAGGTCGCCCGCGGCGACGTCCTTGACGTACGCCGTCACGCCCGCGGTCGAGGCGTGGGCTCGGTGCGCGGTGCCGAACGCGTCGTTGACGAAGGCGTCGGCTCTCGCCGCCAGGGCCTTCGCGAAGTCGGGATCGTTGCGCTCCTCACCGACGTGGAAGCGAAGGTTCTCGAGCAGCGCGAGCTGTCCGTCCTCGAGGGCGTCGATGGCGGCGATAGCGGGCGGGCCCACGCAATCTTCTGCGAAGCGAACGCCGCGGCCGAGCAGCTCGGCGAGTCGCGGCGCGACCGGCCGGAGCGAGAACTCGGGGCGCCGCTCGCCCTTGGGCCGCCCGAGGTGCGAGACCACGATCACGCGCGCGCCGGCGTCGAGCAGGCGGCGCAGCGTCGGCACCGAGGCGCGGATGCGCGAGTCGTCCCGCACGGCGCCGTCCTTGATCGGGACGTTCAGGTCGCAGCGCACGAGCACGCGCTTCCCGCGCACGCCGCGCGCGAGGAGCGAGTCGAGGTCGGCGACGGGCATGCCGGGCTAGCGGCCCATGCGCAGGGCGAGGTCGACGACGCGGTTCGAGTAGCCCCACTCGTTGTCGTACCAGGAGAGGATCTTCGCGAACGTGCCGTCCATTACCTTGGTGCTCTGCGCATCGAGGATCGAGGAGTTCGGGTTCCCGAGGAAGTCCACGGACACGAGCGGCTCGTCGACGACCTGGAGGATGCCCTTCATCGGGCCGTCGGCGGCCTTGCGCATCGCCGCGTTGATGGCGTCCGCATCGGTGCGCTTGCGCAGCTTCACGCTGAGGTCGACGACGGAGACGTCCGACACCGGGACGCGCATCGCGTAGCCGTCGAGCTTTCCCTTCAGGTTGGGCAGCACCTCGCCGAGCGCGCGCGCGGCGCCCGTGCTCGTCGGGATCATCGAGATGCCCGCGGCGCGCGCGCGGCGCAGGTCCTTGTGGGGGAAGTCGAGCGTCACCTGATCGTTCGTGTAGGCGTGGATCGTCGTCATCCAGCCGTTCTCGATGCCGAAGGACTCGTCGAGCACCTTGGCGACGGGGGCGAGGCAGTTGGTCGTGCACGAGGCGTTCGACACGACGCGGTGCTTGGCGGGCTGGTAGTCGCCGTCGTTCACGCCGAGCACGATGGTGACGTCGGGGTCCTTGGCCGGCGCGCTGATCAGCACCCGCGAGGCGCCCGCTTCGAGGTGCTTCGAAGCGCCCGCGCGGTCGGTGAAGTGGCCGGTCGACTCGATCACCAGCTCGGCGCCGAGCTTCTTCCAGGGCAGCGCCGCCGGGTTGCGTTCGGCCGTCACGGGGATGCGTCGGCCGTCCACGACGATGGCGCCCTCGGCCGCTCGCACCTCGCCCGGGTAGTGCCGGTGGATGGAGTCGTACTTCAGCAGGTGCGCCAGGGTGGTCGCATCGGTCAGATCGTTGATGCCGACGATCTCGAGATCGCGTCCTCGCGCAGCGCGGAAGACCAGGCGTCCGATGCGGCCGAAGCCATTGATGCCGACGCGAAGTGCCATGGCGGGTCTCCTCGTAGGGTGCGGTGCGAAGGCGGCTCGGGAGTCCAGGATGGACGGAAGCCGGCGCGCGTGTCCGCCCACCTCTCCCTGTATGTGCCCGGGTGGACCCCGGAAATGACCGCGGGGGCGGCAAAATAGCGCGGACCGAGGTCAGGGCCATCGGGTGCGGCGCGCGCCGCGCGCGACTACGTTGCGGTCCCGCGGGGGTCCATTCTTCTTCTGTGCTCGGTGCATGGATCGAGCATTCCTCTCGAAGCCCGTTCGATCCGACAAGTCGGGTGTCGGTTCGATCCGGGATGGGGAGCACGGGGACACGCACGTGGCTGAACCGGGCCGCACGAGCAGCTGGCGCAATCCGAGGCGCGCCGCGCAGAGGATCGCGGTGGGGCTCGTGCTCGCCGCGCTGGCTGCGGTCGCCGCCGCGTGGGGGCTCCGGGATCTGCGCGAGGCACAGCAGCGGCGCGACGCCTTTCCCGAGCAGGACGGCAGCCTCGCGCTCCCGGGGCTGCGCGACAAGGTCGCCGTGCTGCGCGACGGCCATGGCGTGCCGCACATCCTGGCGCGCAACGAGCGCGACGCCTGGTTCGCGCTCGGGTACGTGCACGCGCAGGACCGCCTCGCGCAGATCCTCTGGCTGCGGCAGGTGGCGCGCGGCCGCAGCGCGGAGAGCATCGGGCGCCGCGGGCTCGATGCGGATCGTCTCGCGCGCTCGCTCGACTTCGCCGGACTCGCCCGCGCGGAGCTGACACGCCTTCCGCCGCACGCGCGCAAGGTTCTCGAGGCGTTCGCGGACGGCGTGAATGCGCGCATCGCCCGCGTCAGCGAGCGCGCCGAGCACGCGCCGGTGGACCTGGAGCGCCTGGCGCTTCCGCTGGAGGCCTGGGAGCCGGCCGACTCTCTGGCCCTGTACAAGCTGCACGCCTGGAATCGCGACGCGTCCATCGACGCGAGCCTCGTGCTCTCGGACCTGATCCAGCAGCTGGGGCCTGGTCCGGCGAAGCTCTTCGATCCGACGCCGGGAGTCTCGGACGAGGCGCCCGCGCCAGACGCGCAGGCGGGCTTCCCGGCGGCGGCTCGCGGGAGCTGGCCTCTCGCCGCGGCGCTGCGGCGGCAATCGGGCTGGTCGGGCCGGGGCCTCGGGAGCAGCGCCTGGGTGCTCGGCGGCGGGCGCACCGAGAGCGGACGGCCGATCGTGGCGGGCGACCTCCACCTCGACCCGACCGTGCCGGCGGCGATGCATCTCGATCACCTGCGCGGCGGGTCTCTCGAGGTCGCCGGAGCGACACTTCCGGGTGTCCCGCTGTTCTGGTGCGGACACAACCGCAAGCTCGCCTGGTTCGCGGTGGGCGCGCCGGCCGTGGTCGTCGATCTCTACAAGGAGAGGCTCGACGAGGCGGATCCGACTCGTTACCACGACGGCACGGGCTGGCGCCCCCTCGAGATTCGCAAGGAAGCGCTGGC
>Ga0335070_10004455_pt1 | contig 16381 bp, 12 predicted proteins | sample Lox_Sample_13_FD_206722 | JGI IMG/M metagenome (GOLD analysis project Ga0335070, IMG submission 206722) | Soil microbial communities from Loxahatchee National Wildlife Refuge, Florida, United States - Lox_Sample_1.3 | ecosystem: Environmental > Terrestrial > Soil > Wetlands | place: USA... | reverse complement strand
CACCCAGGACACGTATCGGATCGGGAAGACCGAGGGCGAGTCACTTGCGGATGTGCCGTGGAAGTTCTTCACGGGAAAAGAAACTCGTGAGGTGATCGTGCGGTGATCGGCAGAATTCAGGCCGGTGCTGGTGCACGCAAGATCCTTCGCGAGCTGCTGCTCGCTCAGGATGACGCCTCAAGGCACCGGCGGCCACCTAGCGCAGATCCGATCGAAGGCATGACCGCATGAGAATTTGCGTCATCGGCTGCGGCGCCGTGGGCAGCCTGTTTGCTGCGCATCTGGCCAAGGCGGGCGAAGCGGAAGTCTGGGCGTATGACGTCTGGAAGGAGCACACGGACGCGATCCGCAAGCATGGTCTGCGGCTCTCCGGCGCTGCCGATTTCACCGCCCAATTGAACGCTACCTCCGACTCCCAAAAACTTCCCCGCTGCGATTACGGAATCGTCGCCACCAAGGCCATCCACACTCGCAGCGCAATTGCGCAAGTTGCTCACATCTTCGACGAGCAAAGCGCCGTCTGCTCGGTGCAGAACGGTGTGGGCAATGAAGAAATCATCGCCGAGCATGTGAAGTACGTCATTCGCGGCACAACCTTCCCCGCCGGACATCCTATTGCTCCGGGACACATTGGCTACGACATCAAGGGCGACACCTGGATCGGCCCTTTCGAGCCTACCCACACGGCGATGGACAAAGTGCAGGAACTCGCTGGATTAATGACCCGTTCCGGCATGAATACCATCGCGCTGAAAGATGCGCGGGGCGCGCAGTGGACCAAGCTGATCTTCAATGCGTCCACTAACCCAGTGGGCGCGCTCACGCTGCTGCATCATGGAGCGGCGACGCGATTCCCCCCAACCGGTCAACTGTTCAACGAGTTGATCGCGGAGGGGGAAGCGGTCGCGCGCAAGCTGGGCATCGAACTTCATGGTGATCCCCGGCAACTTGTGCAGAAGGGCGCCAACGCTCCCGGCAAGCACCGCGCCAGCATGCTGCAGGATGTTCTCGCCAAACGGCAGACGGAAGTAGATTTCATGAATGGCGCCATCGTGCAGTGGGGCGAGAAGGTGGGAGTGCCAACGCCGCTGAACGGAGCTTTGTGGGAATTGATCAAGGGGCTGGAGCACTCGTGGAAGGATCCGGATTAATCAAGGCAGCTGGTGGCTGGCAAGTGGAGACAACGCAGTCATGACCATTCCCTTCAACATCGGAGTTCTGCAACTCAGTATGGAGCCGGTCCATGAGACCGTGGCCATGGCGAAAGCCTGCGAGGAGGCAGGCTTTAACACGTTTTGGATTGCCGAAGCCTATCCCTGGTGGCGCAAGCACGGATTTGAGGCGCGTTCCTCTACCGCTGTGCTTGCGGCGATTGCCGCGCAAACACGGCGTATCCAGCTAGGCTGGGGCATTATCTCTCCCTACACACGTCACCCCGTGCAGATCGCCATGGAGGCGCGTGTCATGCAAGACCTGGCTGGCGACCGCTTTCTGCTGGGCCTGGGCGCTTCGAAGATATTCATGAAGGAGATTGGCGAGGGTGAAGGCGAAAAGGTCGGTCCGGCAACGGTGATGCGCGAAAGCATCGAGGTGGTGAAAGGCGTGCTTGCGGGCGACGCCTTCCATTACGAGGGCAAGGTCTTCGCGGCCGATGTGCCTGCTCTAGAGCCGGATGCTCACACGCCTCGCGGCGTCCCGCCCGTCTATGTCGCCGGAACCGGGCCGATACTGCAGAAGATGGCGGGTTCGGTTGGGGACGGATTGCTCACAGCCAGCATTACCACCCCGGCGTTCGTTCGCTATTCCAAGAAGAACATGGAGGAGGGCGCGCGCAAAGCGGGCAAAGATCTTTCCACGCTGGTTCTGGGATCCGTGATTGTGGGCAGCATCGGACGGGACTCGGCCAGAGGTAAAGAGGGCGCTCGCGAACAGGCAGCCATGTACCTGGCCAACAAGGTGCAGAACATCAAGGGCTCCGCCGATATCTTGCTGGAATGTGCCGGCCTCACGTTTGAAGAGCTACAACCGATTGCAGACGCCATGGAAAAAGGTGGACGGAAAGCCGCAGCCAAGGCCGTAACTGAAGAGATTCTGCACAAAGTTTGTGCCATCGCCGGCACGCCCGACGAGTGCATCGCCCGGATCGAGGAGTATCGAGCGGCAGGTTGTACCCACATCATGCTGGAAATCTGGGGCGACGATCGCACCGGGCAGGCTAAGTTGTTTGGAGAAGCGGTGCTGCCACACTTCAGATCGATCTGAGCTAGCCCACGGGATCCGAACCGGCGACGATCTGCTGGAACTCCTCGTCCGTCAGCAATCCCCGCTTCGCAATTGCCCGCTTCTTCACCGCCGCCAGGATGGTCGCGCGCTGCTCGGGCGAAACGGAAAGCCCCAATTCTCTGGCCTTCAGGTCAACACTGTCCAAGCCGCTCTTCTTCCCGAGGACGATACTGCGCCGTGCGTTGACGAGTTCCGAAGAATATGGCTCGATCGCTTCCGGGATGTGAAACTGGCTGGCCACCGCGCCGCTTTCGCGCATGAACAGGTTCTCGCCTACCAGAGGTTTCCAAGCCTCCAGCGTATAGCCTGCGGCCTTGCGCACAACCTCGGAGACTTCCCGCACCTTCGCCAGATTCAGCGCGACTGGAACGCCGTACAGGCACTGCAGCGCCAGCGCAACCTCGCAGATGTCCGCGTTGCCCGCGCGTTCGCCCATGCCATTGATCGTCCCCTGAATCCAACTTGCACCGCCGCGCACCGCCGCTACCGCTCCCGCCGTGCCCATGCCAAAATCATTGTGGCCGTGGAAGTGCACAGGGACGTCCCGGCCCACCCACTCCCGCGCCTGGCGCACGAGAAACTCGATAGCCTCGGGGCCACAGGCGCCGATGGTATCGACCACCACAATCTCTTTGGCGCCTGCAGCCAGCGCTTCCAGATAGATTTGTTTCAGAAAATCCAGCTCGGTGCGTGTGCCATCCACCGCGAAAAAGGCGACGGTGATACCGGCCTGCCGCGCGGCACTAACGGCATCGCTGACCCGCTTCAGCACTTCGCCCCGCGAAATTCCATACGCCTTCAGCTTGATGTCGCTGGTGGGCGCTTCAATCACGGAAGCGCGTAATCCCAGGCGCACTAGCTCGTCCACATCCGCTTTGACTGCCCGTGAGAAGCCCCATAGCTCCGCCTTGATGCCCGCCTTCTGCATCAACTGGATGGCTTCGGCGTCTTCCGGTGAGACCCGCGGAAAGCCCGCCTCAATGCGGCTTACCCCAAGCGCGTCGAGGGCGCGTGCGATTTCCAGCTTCTGTTGCGGCGAAAGCACGACACCAACCGTCTGCTCGCCGTCGCGCAGGGTGGTGTCATAGAAGCGGACGGTTGTCTTCGGAAACGCCGAGCGAATCTCCGGACGGGCATTGAGCTCGCTCACCCACACTTTGGAGGTGTTGCTCATATCAGTCGGCTCACCACGGAGTCACGGAGGCACGGAGAAACTGTTTTTCGTCTCCTCCGTGACTCCGTGTCTCCGTGGTGAATTAAGGCGTCTCTTGCGTCGCCAGCATCGCTGGCCTATGACCGTAAGCTTCTTCCCATGAGATCACCGCATTGCGCAGAATTCCGATCTTTTCAATCTCACACTCCATCACGTCACCGACTTTCAGGTACCACGCTTTCGGATCGCCGGAAAAGGCCGCGACTCCGGAAACCGTGCCTGTAGATACCACGTCACCAGCACTGTAACTCATGGGCGAATAGTGCGAGAGGATTTCCGGAATCTTCACCGACATCTTGCTGGAATGCGAGCGCTGCCGCGACTCGCCATTAACGCGCAACTCCATCGCCAGGTTGTGCGGGTCAGGGATTTCGTCGGTGGTTACGATCCACGGCCCCAGCGGACAGAACGTGTCAATGCCCTTGCAGAAACTGAACACGCCTGACTTCATCTCGCGGCGCTGAATGTCGCGAGCGGTGATGTCGTTGAAAATTACGTAGCCGCCGATGTAATTCTTGGCTTCCTCCGGCGTGAAGTGCTTGCCGCCCTTCTTCAGCACTACCGCCAGCTCCAGTTCGTAATCCAGTTCTTGGGTGAGGTGTTCGGGATAGATGACCGGCTCCTCGTGGCCAATGATGGCATCCACGTTTTGAAAAAAGACAATCCAAGGCAGCACGGGATGCGAGAAGCCAGCCTTGGTAGCCTCCTCGTGATGTTCGCGAAAATTGCCGGCGGTGTGAAAGAACTTTTTGGGAATGATGGGCGCCCGGAGCTTTACCTCTTCCAGCCTGTACGAGATCGCCTCTCCTCGCGCTCCAGCTAGGCCCTTATCCTGGGCGATGGCGTAGTCAAATGCCTTGCGTGCCGCTTCCAGGCTGGTATCTCCTCCGCGGAACAAAGCGCGCATGTTGGGCGGAACCAGGGCATCGGCGAGGCGATAGAAAGCGCTCTCATTCTCCACGTCGCGTAGATAAAGTGCGCAGGCGGAGTGCAGGTCAACGATGCGGCCATCGTCGGCGACAGCGCCGATGCGCGACTGCCGTGCCGGGTCGTCAAAGGTAACCAGTCGCATAAAAAGCCCACACTGCGGCGGGCATTAGAAAGTGTATTGACCGGAGCGGGAGTTGTCTAGAAAGCCTTCAGATGGCACACTCTGACATCGCGGGCACTGTCCAGCCTGAGTCAAGAGCAAGAAGCTTCCGCGAGACCATCAGCCGCGAAGCGGCGTAAGAATAAAGCCCACGGCGCAAGCCGTGGGGGGTAATGGCAGGAATGTGAGCCAGCCCCGAAGGGGCGACAGAAAAGCTTGCGACGGCGGCGCGCTAGCGTTGCAACATTCGCTCTTGGAAGGCATCCAATAGAATGACACTATGACCGACAAAATCATCAAGACTGAAGACGAATGGCAGAAGCAGCTGTCCCCTGAGCAATACTACGTGACCCGCCGCGCCGGCACCGAACCCGCCTTTACCGGAAAATACTGGAAGACCAAGGACCCGGGCACTTACGTCTGCGTCTGCTGCGGCCAGCCCTTGTTCAGTTCAGAGACTAAATTCAACTCCGGCACCGGCTGGCCCAGTTTCTGGGAGCCGGTGGACGAAAGCGCCGTCGCCTCCCACACCGATCGCACCCACGGCATGGTGCGCACCGAGGTGCGCTGCTCGCGCTGCGATGCCCACCTGGGACACGTTTTCGAAGATGGCCCCGATCCCACCGGGCTGCGCTACTGCATGAACTCGGCTTCGCTCGATCTGAAGCCAAACGAATCCCCAAAGAAATAGGGCGCGCTCGTAGGCGTGCTCTTTGATTCTGGTGAGAACCGATCTCATGGTGCGCCCCAACGGCGCAGGTCACCAGCGGGGGAAGGACCCGCCCAGACAGATGTTGGTTAGGTCTGGTAGCTAACGAGCATTGAAGCTGGGAAACCGGCTGCGATGAAGCCTCGTGACAAAGCCCACGTAGGGTGGGCGAGCAACTCTGCAGGCCGTAACGCGAGTGAAGCTTGAGCAGGCCTCGAAAGTTTAGTCGTGGATGCCGACCCGCCTATGAGACGGGGAAGGCTGCATGGGCAGGGAAGAACCAACAGGCGCACCTGATCCAGTCCACCGGGGTATTGAGCACGGCATGCAGAGAAGGCGATCTGGGTAATTGGGGGAGACCCGGATGGGTGGAGGTCGCGCCTCCAACGTCGTAGAAAAGGCGACGACCTGTCTGGGAGTCGGAGAGGGTCAGATGTACCAATGAAGCCGGGTAACGCCGGTGGAGGGAAGGACCCTTACTTTGGACGAGCTTTTGAAGAAGAAGAGGACGGGTGATTGGCGATGAGCCTGGAAACACCGATTGCGATCCGGACACTTCAGAGAAAGCTGTATCGGAAGGCGAAGCAAGAACCTGACTTCCGCTTCTATCTGCTCTACGACAAGATTTACCGCGAAGACATTCTGAGCCATGCCTACGAACTGGCAAAAGCTAATAAAGGAGCGCCAGGGGTGGATGGGCAGACCTTCGAGGCGATCGAGTCGCAAGGGTTAGAGGAGTGGTTGGAAGGAATCAGGAAAGAGCTACACGACAAGACGTATAGACCACAGCCGGTGCGACGGGTATTGATCCCGAAGCCCGGAGGCGGGGAGCGGCCGCTCGGTATCCCAACCATACGGGACCGGACGGTGCAAACTGCCGCGAAGCTGGTGCTGGAGCCGATCTTCGAAGCGGATCTGGAGCCGGACGCTTATGGCTACCGACCGAAGCGAAGCGCGCGAGACGCTATCCAGAAAGTGCACAAGCTAATTTGCGAAGGCTACACCGATGTGGTGGACGCTGATTTGTCCAAGTACTTTGACACGATTCCGCACATGGAATTATTAAAGTCCGTGGCGCGGCGCATCGTGGATCGGGACGTACTACATCTGATCAAGATGTGGTTGAAGGCTCCGGTCGAAGAACGGGACGAGAACGGCAAGCGGCGCATGGCGGGAGGACGAAGCAGCCGACGTGGAACCCCACAAGGCGGAATCGTCAGCCCCATGCTCGCAAACCTATATATGAACCGCTTTCTCAAGCACTGGCGGATCACCGGAAAGAGCAAGGCTTTCCGCGCTCAGGTAGTCACGTATGCGGACGATTTCGTGATTCTCAGCCGCGGCCATGCGGCGGAGGCACTGGATTGGACGCGCAGCGTGATGACGCGGCTCGGCCTTACTTTGAACGAAGCGAAAACCAGCATCAAGGCAGCACGCAAGGAGAGCTTTCACTTTCTGGGTTATACGTTCGGGCCGCATCGCTACAAGCCGGATGGTCACTGGTATCTAGGAGCCAGTCCGTCGAAGAAGAGTCGGCAACGCATCAAGCAGAAAGTGGGAGACCTATTAATACCCGGAAACGTTGGAGAATGGGAAGAAGTGCGCGCTCGCCTCAACCAGATTCTGCGAGGCTGGTCGGCCTACTTTTCCTACGGCTCTCGCGCGACGGCGTACCGAGAAGTCAACAATTACGTCTCTGATCGCGTACGGCATTTCCTGCAACGCCGCCATAAGGTGCAGTCGCGAGGCACCGAGCAATATGGCTATCAGCGGATCTTTGGCGAGCTCAAAGTCCTTCGGCTTGGCCCGCCGCCGCGAATTGCGTGAGCCTTGCGGTGAAGTCCATCGGAAAGCCGGATGCTCGAAACGGGCACGTCCGGTTTGATGAGCGGGGATGAGAAACGGGGCGACGTTTCGGCGTCAGCACCCGCGCTCGTCCTCGACTCTACGATGGGTTGGGGAGGGCACGGCTTTAGCCGTGCCGCCCAGATCCACAAAAGACGCGGGCTTTAGCCCCTGAGGGAATGTTGCCCGCGCGGAGAACGCGATCCTCTAGCACGCGGTTTCCCTTGTGCCCTCCGCGAACCCTCTGCGCGCTCGGCGGTTCAAGGCTCTTTGCCGCATCCGCGGGTAACGAAGAGTTCGCCGCCACACCGCCACTCCCGGTTCCCGATTGACTTCGTCCGACTTTTTTGACACACTGCCGCCGTCTTCACGCGAGGCTCGGCGTCGTGATGATCCCGTCTTTTCCCTGTCGTGTTGCGCCCAACACTCTGGCGCAGGCGGCTGACCTGGTCAACACCGGCAAGCTCGAATCTGGTCTGTGATCCCACCCAACCGGTCCCTGTCCAAGCCTCGGTGATGGCCGCCGTATCCCACTGTTTTGCGTGACTTAGCGCACAGACACGGTCGGCGGCAGCGGCCTATAGTTTGAAATCTCTCGGAACGCAGTCGCGAAAGGAGCTGCCATGAGATTCTTCCAGAGTGCTGCGATATGCCTTCTGATGATCCTTGTCGGCGCCACATGCCTTTTGGCGCAAACCCAGCAGGGCCGCATCGTCGGCCGGGTCACAGATTCCACTGGTGCCGTCGTCGTCAGCGCCACCGTCACCATCCAGAACACGGAGACCGGCATCAAACGGGTTCTGCAAACCAGCTCTTCCGGCGACTACTTTGCGCCCAACCTGAGCCCCGGTCCTTATTCCGTCACCGTCGAAGCGCCCAGCTTTAAAACGGTGCAGCGTAAGGGCATCCGCTTAGAAGTGGCGACCGATGTTCGTATTGATGTCGAACTCAGTCCGGGGGAGGTTTCCGAGGTCATGGAGGTCAGCGGCGCCGCACCGCTGGTGGACACGGTCACAGACACGCTTGGTGGCACCATCACCAACAAGGCCATCAACGAACTGCCCCTGCAAGGACGGGACTTCCAGAACCTATTGGAGTTGCGTCCCGGCGTCCAGCGCACGCCCGGCGGAGGTTTTCATACCGTTACCTCCAACGGCAACCGCCTGGAAGATAACAACTATATGGTGGATGGCACCGACGACAACGACCTCTATTACGGCGAAACCGTGATCAATGATGCGGGAGTGGCAGGCACTCCTGCCAGTCATCTGCCTCTGGATGCGATTCAGGAGTTCAACACCCAGGAGAACCAGTCGGCGGACTACGGCTGGAAACCCGGAGCCGTAATCAACATCGGCTTGAAATCCGGAACCAACGATTTTCACGGCACGGCGTACTACTTCCATCGCAACAGTGCTTTTGATGCCAGAAACTACTTCAACCCTGCCCCCCAACCGGTCTCCGATCTGCTGCTGCACGAGTTTGGGGCTTCCGCCGGGGGACCGATCATCAAGGACAAGTGGTTCATCTTTGGCAACTACGAGGGGGTCAGGCACAAAGTCGGAAATCCATACGACGTGAACAGTCCGGTCACGGCATCCATCGGAGACCCGTCAGTGAGCATACCCGACGCCATGGCGGCTGCCGGCTGTCCTGCGCTGTGCAGTCCGGTCAGCATGCAGTTGACGCAGCTGTTCCTGCCCAACCCGGGTTCGACGGTCTCGTCGAGCGATCCTTCTTTGATCAATTTCAACTTCAATAACCAGAACCGGGAAGACAATTTTGTCGTCAAGTCAGACTACCGCCTGAACGAAAAGAACTTGATCACCGGCCGCTTCTTTTACGCCAACAGTCTGCAGTCGGAGGAAGACACTGCACCCATTCGCCCCGACTGGCTGTCGATCGCCAATACCAAGGTGCAGGTCATGGGCGCAAACTGGACGTGGACTCCGAATTCCAGTTGGGTGAACGAATTGCGTTTCGGGTACAACCACTACTGGCAGAACGATAACGTCGGCGACTACAAGACGAGCGCCGCCGACTACGGTCTGAATACCGGCGTGACCGACTCCCGGCTCTTTGGGTTTCCCCTGATCGACATCGGACCGGTGATCGAAATGGGAGGCAACTCAAGCTGGCCTTTGTTTACGGCTCCGACCTATACGTATCAGGTTGTGGACAATGTGTCTTTCACCAAGGGACGGCACAATTTCCGGTTTGGCGGCGAGTTTCGCCACGGTGGGACGGATCTGTTCCGAGCCCGCAGGGGACGAGGAGTCATCATTTTTGATGATACTTTCGACGACGAAGGCAACGTGGTGAGCCCCGCGCTGGTGAACTTCCTGCAAGGTAATTTTGGCGACGAGGGGTACGCAAGAATCCTTACGGGCGACATACCTCGTTCCATCACCATGAATTCGTTCGGCGCGTTCCTGACCGACGACTGGAGGATTCTGCCTAGACTCACGCTCAGCTTGGGCCTTCGCTATGACCTGTCGCTTCCCATTAAGGATTCCAGAAACCTGATCGCCAACTTCATTCCGAGCATGGGTGGGCTGATCCAGGTGGGCAAGGGGATTGATGCGCCTTATGTGACCGACCGGAACAATTTTTCGCCCCGTCTCGGCGTGGCGTGGGATGTCTTTGGAACCGGAAAAACCGTCCTGCGCGCAGGCGGAGCCCTGATTTATGAACAGCCGACAATCCGGGAATTCATTGACCGCGGAGGCTTGAATGAAAACCCCAGCGGATTGCCCGGAGTCACCCCAGGTAATGGCACCATCCAGTTGGTCACCCGCGAAATCGATGACCCGGTAGCCCTCAGCCAGGCGTGGCTGGCAGGGACTCCGCTTTTTGCTGGTGCCTTGTCGATCCCCTGCGACCAGGACAACCCGTGCGACGTATTCGGGGTGAAGCCCCATCTGGCGACGCCTTATGTCATGTCGTGGAACTTCAACCTGCAACAGGAGCTCACCAAGACCACGGTCCTGCAGGCTGCCTACGTCGCCAATCGGGGGGTGAAGCTGTACAGCCATCGCGACATTAATCAGACCATCGGGCCGTTAAGTTCCGACTGCTACTTCAACGATGATGATAGCTACCATGGTTGCCGCCAGGACTTCCGGCCCTTCGTAATCAACTGCACGACCGGTGCGGGACCCTGCCTGCCCTGGGTGGGGTATGGGAACCTCCTGGAGAATCTAGGCAACTCCATCTATCACGCCTTGCAGATCACCGTCACGCAAAAGGCTTATCACGGCCTCAATTTCCTCGCCGGATATACGTGGTCTCACGCCATCGACAACGGTACCAGCAACCGCGGCGGCTATCCCCAGGACAGCACCCACTTCAACGCCGAGCGCGGTAATGGAGACTACGACCTGCGCCACCACTTCACATTCTCGATCACCTATGACCTACCCAACTGGAAAACGCCGCTCCAATTGGGCGAGGGATGGCAGGTGACCAGCATCGTGAACCTACAGAGTGGCTTGCCCTACACGTTGTATGATTCGTTTGACGACATCAGCTTTACGGGAGAGTTCCTGGATCGCTGGAACTTCTTCGGGAACCCTGACGACATTCACTGGGGAAAAACCCAGCAGATCAAATATGTGTACCCAGGGTCGTCCAATCCGCTCTGCGCCGCTCATGCCTCCGCGGACCAACTTGATACCTACGGCTGCTTCGTTGCCGGTCACACCGTCATCACGCCCCCGAAAAATGGTACCTTCGGAAATCAAGGACGCAATCTCTTCCGGGGACCGACCTTTACCAACTGGGACATGTCTATCACGAAGAAGTGGAGGCTCTCGGAGAGGGTGAACCTGCAGCTTCGTGGAGAGTTCTTCAACATCTTGAACCACCCTAATTTCGACTGGTACACCTTGCCCGTCGACCTTTCGGACCCGGTGTACGGTACTAACGATCTGGCTGTGGTTCACACCACACCGGACGTGGGCGCGTCCAACCCCGTGGTTGGCTCCGGCGGCTCGCGTCACATCCAGTTGGGCGTCAAGCTGATCTGGTAGGGAACAATACGAAAAGCCCCGGCGGAAGCCGGGGCTTTTCTCGTGCGAGTCGATTCGAGCTATTCCTTGTACAGCCACCCTGCCACCAGCGTGGCCAGGATCGCCCCTACCCACATCTCCAGCATCCAGCCCAGGGGGAACATACGGTCAATCGGCGCCCAGGTGGCGGTGCCGAAGTTGGTGGGAAAGCCGGACGCGAAGCCCACCAGAAATCCCACCTTCAGCGCCGTGCCCGGCCCCGGGCCCAGCGTCTGCCGCACCCAGGCATACAGGTGCGCCAAAATGATCGCCAGGACGAACAGCAGCACGATCCACTGCACCTGAAACGCCGGATAGCGCGGCTCCTTCAGGAACTGCCCGGCGCTTTGCGCCGCCTGATAGCGTCCCATGCCAACGATCAGAAACTGATCGGCGATGCTCCAGATGTTCCACACCACTCCCCCGACCAGGCCACCCAGAAAAACACGCCCGCGATTTACGCCCATGGATCACCTCCAAGGTGAAGTAAGAAGAAAACGGGAAAAAAGAGGATGGCGGGAGTCTACCACTCAGGCAAGTTCCGAGGGTGCGACCAAGTTCTGGTTTCTGGCCTGATGATCCCCGCTCTTCCCAATTGCCGCGGAGGCGAGATTTGCTCTGAAACGGCAAATCGGCTTTTCCACAGCTGTTGCCTGAGCTCAACCCCAAAGCGAAGAAAAGACGAAACTTAGCCGCGCGACCCAAGTTTCTAAACCCTACCTATTGTGGTCACCCGCCCGGTTAACCACAACTTCTCGCGCTTTTCATCTTGAGACAAACCACCCTCGTGTGACCTACAACTTTCTTGTTGACAACAAACGATTTAGTCGTAGGATGTGGGAAGAAGTGGAAGAAAGTGGTTGCTTCGGTAGCGGTAGTGGGCAGCGGTGACTTGGCGAGAGGCGCCAGTGGAATTTAAGACTGACACCCCCAAATTCAGCCCAGATAAGCCGAAAACGACCGACATTTTGACCGCTTTTACCTCCCTCGTTGCTGTTGCGGTAGCTGCCAAGCAGTCTGGGGCTCCTTTATGGGGCCATACACATGTTTCGCGGCAATCATCCAACTCGCGTCGACGAAAAAGGACGGTTGAAGGTCCCCGCCGAATTCAAGCGGGTCATCGACGAGAAGTATGGCTCGCAATTTTACATCACCAGCCTGGATGGCAAGGTTGCTCAAGTGTATCCCTTCGAGGAGTGGGAGCGGATCGAGCAGAAGCTGGCCGGGCTTTCAACCTTCAATCCTACGAAGAAGAAGTTCCTGGACCGGGTGAACTACTACGGCCAGATGGTGGAAATGGATGGGCAGGGGCGGTTGCTGATGCCGCAACTGTTGCGGGACGCGGCGGAGATCAAGGGCGAAGTGGCAGTCACGGGCAATCTGACCCACCTGCTGGTTCGCAACCTGGATGCTTACCGCAAGGAAATCGAAGAGCAACCGTTCACTGCTGAGGATGAGAAGACGCTCGACGATCTGGGCATCTAGTGGGCGAGGGTTCAATCGACACCCCTCAGGGGGTTGGGCATGGCGGCAGGCAAGTTGGCCATGTGCCGGTTCTTTTAAAAGAAGCGATCGACTTTTTGGCTATCCGACGCGGCGGGACCTATATCGACGCCACCGTGGGCCTTGGCGGGCACAGCTTAGAAATCGCAAAACGCCTCGGCGCACCGGGTCATTTGATTGGGCTCGATAAGGACCCCGCAGCATTAAACATCGCGCGGGAGAGATTAGTCATTGGTCGTTCGTCGTTAGTCGTTGGCGAAGATTCAAGCCAACGACCAGCGACCAACGACCAACGACTGACCGGCTGGCCCGAGATCACGCTGCTGCACCGGTCGTTTGCAGAAATTGCCAACGACCAACGGCCAGCCACCCTCGACGGTTTGCTGGCCGATCTCGGCGTAAGCAGTCTGCAGCTGGCCGACGCCGCGCGAGGCTTCAGTTTTCAGGCGGATGGACCGCTCGACATGCGGATGGACCCGCAAGCCGAGCTGACCGCCGAACAAGTGGTAAACCAGTTCGACGAGCGTGAGCTTGCCGACCTGATTTACGAATTCGGTGAGGAAAGGAGGTCGCGGAGAATCGCCAGAGCCATTGTCCGGTCGCGGCCGATACGAACTACCGCACAGCTTGCGGATGTGATATCTGCCGCGGCCCGGCCAATGAAACCCGAGCGTATTCATCCCGCGACGCGCACCTTTCAGGCTCTCCGAATCTTCGTAAACCGCGAACTGGACGATCTGCGGGCGCTGCTCGAAGCAGCCCCGCGGCTGCTGAAACCGGGCGGACGGCTGGTGATCATCAGCTTCCACTCGCTGGAGGACCGCATCGTGAAAGATGCCCTCCGCGATGGAGTGAAGCAAGGCCACTACCGCCTGCTGACGAAAAAGCCGGTGACCGCAACCGAGGAAGAAGTCGATCGCAACCCGCGGTCGCGCAGCGCGAAGTTACGCGCCGCCGAAAAGCTGTAGCGCCGGCGTCTCGCCGGCCACGATGCAGCAGACCGCGCAGGTCATCAGGCTTTGGCCTCGGAGAAACTGCCGAGGCGCCCGGCACACTCAGGGAAGGCGTGCCGGGCAAGGCATCTCGAGCTCTGTGGTAGAGCTCAACGCAGTACGGAGGTTGTGATGTACACGGGCACATTGATTAGCGATCTGATCAGCACAGTGGAGCGCGCCGAACAGCGCACTCGCCAGGCCGCCGAGGCCGCCGAACTGGAACTCTGGTACGCGGCGTCGCATGAACTCACTCCGGTCGAACCCAATCTCGTCGGGGTGGCCTAAATGTCGGCGGCTGCGGCTGCAGTTCAAGGCGCGGTTCCCGCTCGCCGGCGCCGGCCCTGCTGGACCGGTACACCGGAAATCTATTTTGCCAAGCCGATTGACAACTCCCGCCTGGTGAAGCTCGAAGATCCCCGCCGCAGCCGCGAAATGCGCCAGTTCGGCGTGGCGCTGGGCTTCCTCTTCGTGCTGGTCATGACCTTCGCCTGGCAGCACTACAAGGCCATTGAATACGGCTACCAGATCGAAGGCCTCAAGGCGCAGCGCAATGGCATGCTGGAGATCAACCGGGCGTTGCGCCTGGAAGAAGCGTCGCTGCGCGATCCTTCGCGCATTGACAACTGGGCGCGCGAGCACGGCCTGCAGCCGCCGCAAGCCGGCCAGATCATCCGCATGGATACCACCCTGCCGGACAATGCGGCGCCGGTCATGGCCAGTGCCGCTCCGGTCTCGGTGATCTCGGCGCGGTAATGACGTTACGCGGCGCCGTGCTCAGCGCCGCAATTCAGGGCAACGGACACGGGACTGAAGCCCTGAAAAAGGGTTGTGGCTTACAAGCGTTTGGCGGCTTGCCCTTAAACGGTCGGCCGCCATGTTTGTCTGAGGATCATACCGGTGGCCGCCAGCACAGTCCGCAACCGCACCCATCTCCGGCTCTACCTTCTGGGAGCCTGGCTGGTGCTCTGGTGCGGCGCCATCTGCGCCCGTTTGGTCTGGCTGCAGATCTTCAAGTACGGGCAGTTCGAGCAGCGGGCCGAGCGCCAGCAGCAGCGCTCCACCGAAGTCGCCGCCAAGCGTGGCATCATCTACGATCGTTCCGGCCATGAACTGGCCATGTCCATTGCGGTGGATTCCGTTTTCGCGGTGCCCACCGAAATCCGCGATCTCGGCCAGGCCGTCTCCCTGATTGCGGGCATCACCAAGGCCGATCCCCGCGAACTGTTGGCTCGATGCAAAGCCGGCCGCACCTTCTGCTGGGTGGCTCGCAAGCCCGACGCCGAAACCGCTGCCCGCATCCGCGCCATGAATTTGCGCGGCATTTATTTCCAGAAGGAATCCAAGCGCTTTTATCCCAAACGTGATCTCGCTGCCCAGGTGCTCGGCTACGTGGGGATGGACGATGAGGGCCTGAGCGGCATCGAACGGGAATACGACGACCAGCTGCGCGGCAAGCCTGGCCGCCTGCTTATCTCCGTGGACGCCCGCAAAAAATGGTTTGGCAGTGTGGAGAAGCAGCCCGAACCGGGGCAGAACGTCGTCCTTACCATTGATCAGCAGATCCAATACATCGCCGAACGCGAACTGAAGGCTGCTATTCAGCAGACCCACGCCGAAAGCGGCACCGTCATCGTGCAGAATCCTCACACCGGCGAGGTCCTGGCGCTGGCCAACTGGCCAACCTTCAATCCCAATCTCTCGGCCGAGATCACGCCGCAGCGCCTGAAAAACCATGCGGTCAGCGATATCTACGAACCCGGTTCGACCTTCAAGGTCGTGACCATCTCCGGCGCTCTCAATGAAAACCTCACCCGCCCCGATGAGAACTTCGACTGTCAGATGGGGTCAATCGTCATCAACGGCCGCCGCATCCACGACTGGCACCCCTTCGGCGTGATGCCGGTCTCTGACATTCTCGCCCATTCCAGCGACGTCGGCGCCATTAAGATCGCGCTTCGCCTGGGCGAGGAACGCTTTTACAAGTACATCCGCGCCTTTGGCTTTGGCCAGCAGACCGGGATCGAGCTGCCCGGCGAGACCCGTGGCCTCACCAAGCCGGTCAGCCGCTGGTCCAAAGTGTCGATCGGCGCCATTTCCATGGGCCAGGAAATCGGCGTCTCCCCCCTTCAGTTGGCGGCTATGATCTCCACCATCGCCAACGACGGGGTCTGGACTCCGGCCCGCATTGTGGCGGCCACCCTCCAGCCGCAAAGCACGCCGCAGATGATCGCCTTCCACCCGGCCCTGGAACGGCGCGTGCTCTCACCCCTCGCCGCCGCCGAGATGAAGCAGATGATGCAGGGGGTCGTGCTGCACGGCACCGGGCGCAAAGCGATTCTGGAAGGCTACAGTTCTGCAGGAAAGACCGGGACGGCACAAAAAATTGACCCCGCAACTCACACCTATTCGCGCACGAAATACATCGCGTCGTTTGCCGGGTTCGCTCCCGTGAACAACCCGGTCGTTACCGTGGCCGTGATCCTCGATTCTCCGCTCGGCGGGCACCACGGCGGAGAGGTCGGCGCCCCGGTCTTCAACCGCATCGCCCAGCAGGTATTGGAATATCTGCATACGCCCCACGATGTCGAGTTACCGCGAAACCGCCAGCTACTGCTGGCCGCGCGCAGAGTCAAAGACCAGGATCTCGAAGAGGGCTCACCTGACCATCTGGGAGATGCCTTGGACATGGCGGAC
>Ga0335070_10004454_pt1 | contig 16382 bp, 9 predicted proteins | sample Lox_Sample_13_FD_206722 | JGI IMG/M metagenome (GOLD analysis project Ga0335070, IMG submission 206722) | Soil microbial communities from Loxahatchee National Wildlife Refuge, Florida, United States - Lox_Sample_1.3 | ecosystem: Environmental > Terrestrial > Soil > Wetlands | place: USA: Florida... | reverse complement strand
GGTTACCTTCTTCGGTGACGGAGCGGCCAATGAAGGAGCCGTGCACGAGGCTATGAATCTCGCCGGCGCTCGCCGACTGCCCATCGTGTTCTTGCTGGAGAACAATGGCATGGCGGTCAGTCTGTCAAGCCGTGAATCGAGCGCCGCGGAGACACTGGTCAGCCGCGCTGTTGGATACGGCATGCCGGGGACGCGTGTCGATGGGCATGACCCGCTTCAGGTCTATGGTGCAGCGGCTGAAGCCGTGGCAAAGGCAAGAAGCGGCGAAGGGCCATCACTCATCGAAGCGGTCGTGTCGCGTTGGGAAGGTCACGCTGTCGGAATCAGGGATACCCGGAGCACCGCCGAAGTGAGTCTGGCACGCTCGCGCGATGCTCTGCGGGAAACCCGCGAGCAACTTCTGCGGGACAATGTCATTACCGCTGCGGAGGCGGATCGCGTGGATGCTGAATGCCGTAGCGAGGTGGCACTGGCCATTGCAGAATGCCTGCGCGAACCGCGCGGCCCATTAGCTACCGCTTGGGCAATTGACGCCGCCGAAGCCGAAGCGTTGACCTTCTCGCCATGAGCGTTCCGACGGATGACATCAGCTACGCCCGTGCAATCAATCGGGCGCTGCGTGAGGCGATGGAGCAGGATCCGAATGTCCTGGTGATGGGACTGGATGTGGGCCGCCAGGGAGGTGTCTTCGGCGTCACGCGCGGACTGCTGGAAACATTCGGCGACGAACGGGTCATCGACGCGCCCATTTCCGAGGCGGGATATACGGGAGCCGCCATCGGTCTGGCCATGGAAGGATTCCGGCCGGTGGTGGAAATGCAATTCGCGGACTTCGTCACGGTCGCCTTCGATCAGATCGCGACCGTGGCCGCAAAAATGTTCTTCCTCACGGAGGGACGCAGACGCGTCCCGTTGGTGGTCCGCCTGCCCTATGGCAGCAGTCTGCTCGGCGACATGTACATGTCGGCCGCGGGCCCGCATCATTCGCAGAGCCCCGAAGCCTGGTTCTGTCATCTCGCCGGCGTCAAGGTCGTAATGCCCTGCTCCTCGGCCGACGCGTACGGACTGCTGAGATCGGCGATTCGGGACGACAACCCCGTCATGTTCTTCGAGCACAAAGGGCTTTATCACAGCCACCGCTCGCCCGTATCCCCTACCGAGCCCTCGATCCCGCTGGGAACCGCGGCAATCAAGCACCCAGGCTCGGATATTACCGTCATCGCCACCGGCGCACTGGTGCATACCGCGGTCGAACTCGCGCGGCAACTGGAACAGGAGAGCATTTCAGTCGAGGTGCTCGATCCTCGAACACTGGTTCCACTGGATCGCGCCGCGATCCTTGATTCCGTGGCACGAACCGGCAGGGTGGTGATCACGCATGAAGCTCCGTTGACGGGAGGCTATGCCGCGGAGATCGCGGCGCTGATAGCCGAACACGCTTTTGAACAGTTACGTGCGCCCATCAAACGCGTGTGCGCCCGAGACATGCCCGTTCCAACAGGCAATCGAGCAATGGGCATGCTGCCTTCAGCCGCCCGGCTGGAAGCTGCGATCCGCAGCAGTCTTCAACTCGCGTAGCGCTTGCGCAGCTCCCGCTTCAGCACCTTGCCACTGGCATTGCGCGGCAAATCCGGGACGAAGTCAACGCTCTTGGGCAACTTGAAGCCGGCGATCCGACTCCGGCAGTGCGCAATCAGCTCCTGGGCGGTCGCCTTTGCCCCGGCCCTCAGCACCACGATCGCCTTGACCGCCTCTCCCCAGCGAGCGTCAGGGACGCCGATCACGGCAACATCGGCCACTGCAGGGTGAGACTGCATCGCGGTCTCGACATCGGCGGGACAGACGTTCTCAGCGCCCGAAATGATCAGGTCCTTGGCGCGGTCCACCACATAGACATACCCGTCCTCGTCCAGATAGCCGATATCACCTGAATGCACGTACCCATCGACCAGCGTCCGGCAGGTTTCCTCCGGCAGATTCCAGTAGCCGATCATGTTGGCCGGCGAGCGGATACAGATCTCTCCGAGCACGCGCGCCGCCACCTCGCGCCCCTCACGGTCAACGACCTTCAGACTCACGCCCGGGAAGGCCTTGCCTGCCGAGCGCATGCGCTCATTGCCATTGACATCATGGTCCTGCGGCGGCAGATATGTCGCGCCGCCAGTGGTCTCCGTCATTCCGTAGAGCTGTACGAACCCGCATCCAAATACGTCGATGGCCTCACGCAGCAGATCCAGCGGTATGGGTGAAGCGGCATAGGTGATGAATTTCAGCGAGCTGTAATCGGTCTGACGGGACTCGGGCTGTTGAATCACCATGCGCATGGCCGTCGGAACGAGAAACAGTTTCGTGATCCCGTACTGGCCGATCATCCGCAATACCGCGCCCGGATCGAACTCGCGCAACACGACGTTGCAGGCGCCGGGGCGCATACCCGCGATGCCCCAACCCACTCCGCCGATGTGGAAGCTGGGCATGGCCACCAGATTCACGTCGTCCTCGCTCCATTCGTCGAACTGCATATCCGCATTGCGGGGATAGCGCATCATCACGAAGAACGAGCGATGTGCCAGCTGCACCCCTTTGGGCTGCCCCGTGGTACCGCTGGTGTACATCTGTATCGCAGCGTCGCTCTCACTTACCGCAACATCGGGCGCGTCCGATGCGCCTTGTTCCCGCCAGCGGGCGAAGGACTCCCACGGCTGCCCGTCCCCCATGCAGATGATGCGGCGCAGCCGGGGAACCTGCTCCTTCACGGCGCTGGCAAGATCGGCGAACTCCGTTCCGACGAAAAGGATCTGCGCACCGCTGTCGTTGAGGATGAAAGCGATCTCCGCGACCGAGAGGCGCCAGTTGATTCCAACCAGGACCGTCGCGGACTTCGCGCACCCAAAGACGAGCTCGAAGAACCGATCCGAGTTCTTCCCCAGGTACGCCACTCGTGCGGCTCGCGTCAGTCCCTCACGGATCAGGCCATGCGCAACCTGATTCGCATTCCGATCAAACTCGGCGTAGGTCGTGACCCGACCTTCGTATACGAAGGCCCGGCGCGCCCCCCGTGTCTGCGCGTGATGAGCCGAAAGCTCACCGAGCGTACCAATGGAATCGGCCGAAGCTATCATCAGAGATCGAACTTCACATCGACGCCGAATTCACGAGGATTACCAAGCAGTCCTTCCGTGAACAGCGGCGGCGCATCCAGGGCAAGGCTCAGGTACTTCTTGTCGGCCAGGTTGCGTCCCCACGCCGATATCGTGAACTTGCCGTCCGTCGGGCTCCAGGAAAGGTTGGCATTGATCAGCCCCGTGGACCGCAGGCGCTCGCTGGTCTGCTGGGTGAAATTACCCCAACGCTCGCCGTTGTAGTTCCACTGCAGCATCGCAGTCGCGTCGCCGCGGAACAGCGGGAAGGCGTAGTTGGCGTCCATCGAGGCCGTGAACTTCGGCGAATATGGAAGCGTCCTGCCATCGTAAACATTGCTGCAGGGAATCGGCTGTGGAGCCGGCTGCGGCGGACAGGTCTGGCCGGTACCGACAGTGAACTGGTCGTAGTTGGCTTTCAGGTAGCCCACGTTGCCGTCCAGGCGCAGTCCTCCGCCGACCACCCACTGCGTCTCGAGCTCGAGCCCGCGGGTGGTCGCCTTGGCGGCATTCACGATCGCGGAATGCTGCACGCCGTTGGCGAAGAACACCTCATCGACCTGCATGTCATGCCACTTGTTCAGGAACGCCGCCAGATTCGCACGAAGGTGATGATCCAGCCAGTCACTCTTCAGTCCGATCTCGAACGAGTCAACGAACTCGGGATTGAACGGCCCGAGATCGCTGGCAAGCGTGATGCGTCCGTTGAAACCGCCTGACTTGAAGCCGCGTGCATAGTAGCCATAGGCGAGGAGCGCCGGGGTCAACTTGTAGTCCAACCCGATCTTGCCGCCGAAGTTCGTCCAATCCTTCTCGCCCTGAACCGGGGGATTTGCCGGATTGACCGGTTGCAGAATTGCGCCGATAAGATTGCCGTACGCCTTCTTCGGATCCGTTCCGGCCGGCTGGATGTAGATGTCATCCTCCCGCGCCATGTGCACCTTCTCGTGGCTGACGCGTACGCCCGCCTGCAACCGCAGTTTGTCCGTCAGGTCCCAGTAGATCTGGCTGAAACCGGACACGTTGGTCGTGTGCTGGCGGGCGAGAGTTTCATCGATCAGATCCGGGCTGACGAAGGCCACCCAGCCCTCGCCGTCCGAGTTGTACATCCACTTCTGAAGGAAGGCACCCACGAGCACTTCGACGCTTTCGACTGGGTGAAACACATCACGCACCTCCTCCGAAAACTGCGCGCCGGTGGTGTTGCCGATCTGCGCATATCCGTACAGATCGATGCCATCGATATCCTGATAGCCACGGCTGCCCCACTTAGCATAGTTCGTGATCGACGTGATCCTGCCGATAGTCGTCAGGGAATTCGCCGTGATCGTGATCCCGTAGCTGTTGGAGTTGTGTTGATCCGGAACGTCCGAGTACAGCTCGAAATCGAATGGCGTGGTGGATCGATAGAATATCTCTCCGGGGTACGACACATTGAGCAGCACGTCGGTGCCGTTGCGCGTCTGCTGACCTTCCACCTTCAGTGTCACATCGGTGGTGTCGGACGGAGTCCACTTGAGGTAGCCACGCTCGCTTGTCGTGTTGACGCCGCCTATGGACTCACCGTTATAGAGATTCGTGTAGAAGCCTTCCCGGCTGCGATTGGACATGGCGACCTTGCCTGACAGGACCCCATCGATGATCGGGAAGTTGAGGGCTCCAGAAATGTTCTTGGATTGGTAGTTGCCAACGCCCGCCTGCCCGTAAGCGCCCAACTCCCCGGTGGGCTGCCGCTCAACGATGTTGACCGCTCCACCGGTCGTGTTCGCCCCGAACAGAGTTCCCTGCGGCCCGCGCAGGATCTCGATGCGCTCGACGTCGAACCGGTCGACAAGGCCCAACTCGTTCACGCTCTGCACGACGCCATCCACGATGGTGGCCACCTCCGTGCCCACATATGGCGACGGATTGCCCACAATGCCGATTCCGCGAATCACGAACGAAGCCGCGTTCGTGAGCCCCGCGTTGACCTGAATCTGCACATTGGGCACTGTTCCGGTAACGTCAGCCAGGCCCTCCACGTGCAAAGCCTGCATGGAGGCACCGCCGATTGCGGTCACGGACAGCGGTACCGACTGCAGGTTTTCTTCCCTTTTCTGGGCCGTAACGAGCACCTCCTGCAGACCGTCGGAAGCGGCCTCCTGTTGCGCACGGACACTCAAAGGCACACTCAGTAGTGAGCAGCCCGATAGGACGGTCAGAATGCCAGCGTGACAGCGGGCATCGCGTGTCTTAGAGACCATCTGCTGTTCCCCCTTTGATATCTGTATTAAGAGTTGAGAAGGTGTATTCAGGCGTTGTAATTCAACTTCAATCCGGGCCTGGGCCAGCGTCCCTTGAAGAGGCGGCCGGTGGCCGAGCCGGTGACCCAGACATCGCGCATGTCAGGACCTCCAAAGCACAGATTGGTCACGGAGTGGTCCGGCAGCTCGACGTGCTCGGTGCGTCCATCGGGCATGAACACGGTGATGCCTCCATGTATGAGCGTGCCGATGCAGATCGCGCCTCCCGCCTCGACCTTGAGACTGTCCAGCATCTGTTTACCCGGCAGGGGCCCGTAGATGCCACGGAGCCAACTGCCATCGGACGGAGCCAGCTCACCGGGGCCGCTTATTTCGAAGGCGTACATGCGTGAGGTCAGCGTCTCGGCAACGTACAGGGTCTTCTGATCGGGTGAGAGTCCGACCCCATTGGGAGTCATCATTCGATCGCGCACCCGTCTGATCAGGGAACCGTCGGGTCGTGCATACAGCAGATGTCCGTGATGAATGGACTCCTTGCTGACCTTGCCCGGATCGCTGAACCACATCGCGCCGTCCTGGTCGAATACCAGATCGTTCGGTCCCCGCAGCGGCCTGCCGTCGCATTCGGTATACAGCGTCCTGACGCTTCCGGTTTTCAGGTCAACCCGCTGAATCGATCCGCTGCGGTAGCCAGCGGGCGCGAATCCTTCGGTTGTGATATGCCCATCGGGCAGCTTCACCCACTCGAATCCGCCGTTGTTGCAGATGTAGACGGCACCGTCGGGCCCGATGGCCGCCCCATTGGGGCCGCCCTCGATCTCGGCAACCGTCGTGCGCTGTCCGTTCGGTCCTATACGCGTCAGAGTCTGGCGGCGGATCTCCACCAGCAGCACGGAGCCGTCGGACATTGCGATCGGCCCTTCGGGAAACTGGAGGTCTTCGGCTACCACATCGAAATGCATCGTGCGCTCCATTCGATCCAACAAGCCCGCTTCTCAGGTCCCGTCCAGAATCCGTATCAGCCCCGCGCTGCCCAGCAGTTCGATCCGGCTGCCGTCGGGTATTCGAATCGTTGCCCGCTCCACGGCCGTCACGCAGGGCAGCCCGTATTCACGGCACAACGACGTGCCGTGCGACAGCACGCCCCCGGTTTCCAGCACCAGGCCGGAGATCCGGCCGAAGACGGTGGTCCACGAGGGATCGGTCTGCCGCGTCACGAGAATCTCCCCGTCCTTGACGCTCGGGAGCGCGCTGACCTCATACACGACACGTGCGGCACCTATCGCCGAGCCCGGGCTGGCCGCAATGCCCTGCAGCTGCCAGGTAGCAGCGCCCTCGCCGGCGGCTTCACTCTCCTCGACGGCATTCCAGCCGCGCAGAAATTTGGGCCCTTGCCGGCGCAGCGTCGTCTCCCAGACCTTGCGTCGCACGGCGATCCGTGCGGAGGCTTCGTTGGATGCCAACTCCCCGGCGAGCGCGCTGTCGACCTCCAGCGTGCCCAGAAAAAACACATCATTGCGGAACTGCAGCACGCCGGCCTCGACCAGACGGCTGCCGAATGAGCGATAGATGCGGCGCACCTCGTACCAGTTCCGATCCACGTAGTAGCGGTGGTTGTCGCGAATCGCCATGTACAACTCGTTATAACGGAACAGACGCCGCAGCAGCCAGCGACGCACGCGAGCCCACGGGCCGCGCAGCGCGCCCAGCAATTCCCGCTGTGCGGCGACCCTGGAGGCGGCACTGCGCGCGTGAATATCGCAGGGCCGCCCGGCTTGACTGGCGACGTAGCCCTTCAGCATGGAGAAGCAAAGATCGATGTCATCACCCCACCGCGGCCAGATGAGGTCCTTGTAGGAGGAGCCGAGATGCCGATGCGCGCGCCAGAAACGCTCGAAACGTTCAACTACCGCCTGCCCGCCGGCGAGCCGCCGGGCCAGCTGCGCGAACGCGAGCCAATTGTCACTGGCAGCGCTGCGCACGGCCGCGTCACCGAGAGCACGTATCGACTGCGCTATTTCCCAGAGTGTCTCGTTCTCGCGCAGTGTTTCGCTGTCATCCAGGCCACTGCTGATGCGAGCATACAAGCTCTCGCCGCTGCAGCCGAGGTGGCCCAACCAGCGCCCGAGAAGACCCGTCAACAGCAGATGCAGATCGGAGGCATGCGACAGGACCGCAATGGCGCACGGCGGGCCCACGGACATCATCTCCTTCTGCACCGCGGCCTGGTGCGCCCGCAGGTCCTGCAAAGACAGCTTGTCCAGGTCCATGTCCAGCCAGGCGTTGCTTTTCTCCACGTACGCGGGCCATTGCGCCGCGACATACTTGTGGTTGTTCGTGAGGGAGCGCATGCGTCTGTTGAATAACTCGTAGCTCAACACCCGGCGCAGGCGGCCGCGCCAGCGCCAGGGTGCGCGCCGGAACCCGGGTTGGAGACTGGGGGGCAGGAAGTTGACTATGCCCTGAATGCGCGCGAGCCGGGGCTGATACTCGTACATCCGGCTGATGACAGCGGTGTCGGCATACGCGGTCGCCTGATGATACTTGAACATGTCCGGCGGCAAGGCGGACTTGTCACCGTGGGAGCGGAAGAAGCCTACCCGTCCCGGCGTGCTGTTGTGAACATTGTAGAACAGTGGACTTATCGGAGACACCCAGGTCTCGTCCGCAAGCATCCGTGACCAGAGACGATCAGGCGAATCCGGTCGCGCACTCGGATCGGCCCTCCAGGGTTCGATCAGGCGGCTGTAGTACACATCGGCGATGGTGGTGATCGGCCTGCTCTGGAGTATGTAGAGCTGTCCCGCCCGCCAGGCCCATTCGATGTCCTGCGGAAACCTCAGGCGCGCGGCCAGCTCACTGCACGTGCTCCACACCTGGTGGATGCCTGCTGGCGGAAAGGGTTCACCGTGTACCCCACGATGCTCCAGGACTCGCCCGGTTTGCGAATCGATCGTGATTTCTTCAGGGTTGACCTGCCCGGACACGAGCGCCTCGCCCAGCCCCGGGGCCGCATTGATCAGCCCTTCCGACAAGGCGAGCTTGACCGGATGGGCTGTGAAGCAGACGCCGGACCAATCTCCGTGGACCATCCGCTGCACGACCACAGCCATCGCGCCATCCGGTGAGGACCCGCGTCTATTTCGATAGTCGACGGCTACAGGTTCTTCATACGATTGCCAACACCGGCGCACAGCGCCGAGCACCGCATCGAGTCCGTGCACATCGAGCGAGGTGTGATAGATCCCGGCGAACGAGCTGTCGGCCGCGTCTTCGCCGAGCGCTGAAGATCTGACCGAAACACCGCCGGAGCTCCCGATGCCCGCGAGCGCGCCCGTCAGCTCAGCAACGAATTCCTCGGTCGGTTCCGTGCGCATCTGCTGGTGCGCAGCGGCACGAATCACGAAGAAATCCGGCACCTGCGCACCCAGTCCCGCCAGGCGTGCGAGCGATGCGCCCTTGCCCCCGGCGCACGACTCGAGCGCACAATCCAAATCGGAGGGATGGAGAATCCAACGCATGCAGGGTGGGTTTTCCTACTCCAGGGTCCTGCCCGCCAGGCCCTTGTGGAGCTGCTCCCGGGTGATCTGCGTAGCCCACCAGCACGAGGCGATACCCGCGCATCGGCCGCGGCCAGCGACTTCCCAGACACCGGCTCCCTCGTAGCCGATGTTGGGGCCTCCTCCGGCAACCGCGGCATACAAATCATCCAGATGCGCTTCGACCACCCGGCCCCTGACGTCCTCGACGCGCAGCGAGATATCGTGCATCAGCCCATTGGGGTGGTAACGCGTGCTTTCGTGAATCGAGCGGATAGCGCGCATGTCGCGGCCATGAGCGATGTAGCCGCGGGGCAGCTCGCGGCCCGGCGGTCCCAACATCTGGGCCTTGACGGACAAAGCTCCGTCCGCGCTTTGAATGGCGTAGGTCTTGAGCGAATTCTGCTCGAAGATACCCATGTCGCGGGTGCCCCAGGAATGATCCGAATCCCCGGTCGTGGCAATCCGATAGCTGCGGGCGCCGATCACCAGCTCGCCGGTCGCGCTCCAGCCGCGATGATATCGGTTCTTCGCCAGCCAGCGCGGCGTCGGGTGTATGTTGTCTTCGAAGTCCCAGGGGTCGGACATGAACCGGCAATCGAGCGAGAAGCGGGCGTTGTCGCCATCGGCAAACTGCAGCTCGTAATGCCGCAATGGTTCGCGGCGGCGCATGCGCAGGCCGCAGATTTCCGCGTCATCCAGATTGGATGCCAACAGCGGGGCGATATCCCGCTTATAGCAGTAAACCCAGCTGTCCCCCGGCCCGGTCAGCAGATGTCCCGGGGCTCGCCAGGCCCTCTCGGTGGAATCGAAGTCGGTGGCGACACCGTGGTAGAAACACACCAGCATGCCGGTCTTCAGCGGCTGGTTCGGTACCACCCACGCGTACAGCCAGCCGCCGATGCCATGGGCCGGCTCGGAAAAGTTCCAGTACCAGCTCTCGCGCCACAGCGGGTCATCATCCCACGCATGCCGCAGCTCATCGTCGGCTTTCAGTACCATTTCGCACTCTGCCCTATGCCGCAACGACCGTACCGACCCGGGTGCCAAGCGCCTACTACCCGTTAGAGTAGTCAAGCGCATGCGATTTCCCGTTGTAATGCCACTGTATCCTTGAGCCCGACCCGCGGCAGCGGGCATCATGAAACCGGCGCCTGCGAAGTCCAGCGCCGCCCGAGAGCTGAACGAGAGATATCGACATGGTTCTGGCCGCCTCCGATGAGCTTCGACACCCCCACGACGACCTGATCAACTGGCGTGAAAGCCTATATTTCAACTTCGCGGATGCGGCGAACGGACTGGGCGGCTGGGTGTACCTGTGGGTGGTACCCAACAAGCCCAGGAAATCAGGGATGTTGGTCAGCTTCTACAAGGGTAGGCACGACCGGCGCGACATCAACGACCTCGCATTCAAGTCCCCGGGTCACCGCTACGTCGCGCCCAGCGGAGACTGGGTCTACTGCTTCAAGCAGGATGTCGAGCCGCTGATCGAGGCTGATTTCGACGACGTCGAACTCTGTGGGCTGCACCTCGTGCGCACCCAGCCGCTCAAGTCATATCGAATCGGCTTCAGGGACGACGCGGGCACCAGCGTCGATCTCGAGGGCGAATTCACAGTGCCGCCTTATGACTACGCGGACGGCCTTCACGCGACACCTTCCTGGGTGGCGCAGAACCGGTATCACCGTACCTGGCGCGTCCAGGGCACTATGGACATCGCGGGGCGCAAGTACGAGGTGCGCACCACCGGGGACAGCGATCACTCCTGGGGAAATCGTGACATGCAGATCTTCTCCCGGCACACTTTCAAGATGTGGTCTTTTCAAACACCGGACGCACGCCGCTCGGTCTCCGTTATCGAGCAGGGGAAAGGCCTTTATCTGGGCTTCGTCGCCATCGACGGCGATGTGCGCAGCGTACGCACCATCCAGCAGACCGCCCGCTATACTGAAACCGGTGTACAGCGCGACATCGAGGTTCGCATCGAGGACACTGCGGGACGGACCGTCCAGGCAACGATGAGCGAGATGTTCTCGGCCATCGGGCACGGTGAGCCGTTCGGACTTTGGGGCTTCGAAGGCGTGGGCCGTTACGAGGTCCGGGACTGGGGGAGCTGCACCGGTGTAGCCTCGTACTTCTGGCCGCCTGAGATACAGGCGCACTTACTGAACGAAGGAAGCTATGGTTGACTGACTCACTGCTGGTCGCAAGCTCGGATCCACGTTGCCTCAGGGAATCGGAGGTGGGCGGCAAGGCGGCGTCGCTCGCAACCTTGACCGCCGCAGGGTTCGATGTACCTGCGTTCTGCGTCGTCAGCTGCGAGGCGTTTCTGACCCACAGGGCCGGCGGAGCGGACCCGCTGCGCCGACCGTTGCGGCAGTGGCTCGACACTCAACCCCCGGCAAGCCGGTTCGCGGTTCGTTCGTCCGCACGAGGCGAGGATTCGGCGGACAATTCGTTTGCCGGTCTGTATTCCACCATCCTGGGCGTCACGGGGATCGAGTCCCTCCTTGAGGCAGTGCAACGCTGCTGGCTGAGCTACGAGAACCCTGAAGCGCGAAACTACCGCGAGCGGCGCGCCAACGACGCGGGCGCGATGGGCGTGGTCATTCAGGCTCTCGTGCCGGCTGAATGGTCCGGGGTGGCATTTGCAGTCAACCCCGTCACGCTTGCACTCAGTGAGGGCATGATCAGCGCAGTACCCGGGCTCGGCGAAGCGCTGGTGTCGGGTTCGGTGAACCCCGAGGAGATCCTCGTCTCCGCCCCCTCCGGAGAGGTCCGATCGCGCAAGGCGGCTGCCGACACCCCCCCGCTGCCGGGGACGATCCTGCGCAAGGTCTGGGAAATGACTCTCGCGGCGGGTACCCACTTTCGGTTCCCCCAGGACATCGAATGGGCGGCGGTGGGTGAGCGCGTGTTCATGTTGCAGAGCCGGCCCATCACGACGGTCGCCGATGTCTTCTACAGTCGCAATATCGAACCGTGGCGAGCCAGCGAGCGGGCCCGGCCGGACGACCCTGACAGGCTGTGGACGAGAGCCTACGCCGATGAAATCTGGGCGCCGCCGGTGAGCCCGCTGTTCTACAACATTCAGAATCTGACTCCTTCCTTCGCGGCATACTGGCGCTGGCATGGCGATCCGGGACCGCTGCCGCCGGACGTCTTCAAATACTACAAGGCGACGGCTTATGCGGATGTCGCGGTGGTACGACGTCAGTATGACTACCACCCCCCCTTCAGCCGCATCGCCGGAATTCTGAACTTCTTCCCCGCGGACATGCAGGATGCGGTACGTCGTGACAAGTGGCTGTGGCGCGGCCGTCTGCGACGCACACTGCTGTTCGAACTGCAGCAGCGCCACGTGCGTTCGTTGGCCCACAACCACGAGACGCTGGCCTCCCTGTGGCCCGGCTTCATCAGACAGTCCGATGAATGGTTCGATCTCGACCTGGACTCCATGACGCTCGAGCAGATCGCTGCACACCGCGCCGAGCTGGATAAGGTCGTCGGGGTCGTCTCGCCCGCGTGCGGATTCGCGGTGGCGTACCACGCACACGATCTGACCTTCATTCTGACTGGCTTGCTGGACAGTTGGTTCGGCAGCGGAGATGAATTGTATGCGCTGGTTACATCGGGACTCGAAGGAAGCATCACTGTCGAGGAATCCGAGCAGATCTGGCGCCTGGCGCAGCAACTTCGCAGCTCGAATGCGGATTTTGCGGTGGACTTCGAGCGATTCTGGCATTCACATCGCCATCGGGGAGCCTCTTACAAGGACTTGATTTATCCGCGCTGGGGGGATGATCGCGAGCAGCTCCTCGAGCTGGTTCGAAGCTACCTCGACAGCCGTGGGGTCAGCCCGCGGGAACAGAATCTGAGGATGAGCCGGACCCGACGCGAGACCCAGGCGCGCCTCCTCGCCGAGTGTACCGGCCTCACGGCGTGGCGGCGCCCGCTGCTTCGCTGGCTGTTCCGTTATAACGAGATCTACATGAGCGAGCGGGACAACCATCGCTTCTATTTCGACCGCGTCTGGTATCAGCTGCGCAGAATCTATCGAAGTTACGGCAGGCGCCTCGCGGCCTCGGGAGTGCTCGGCACGGGAGACGATGTGTTCTACCTCGGCGCGCCCGAAGTCGAACAGGCGCTTCGAGGCGAGCTCGACGGTCGCGAAGCACAGGCTCGGGTACAGGTGCGCAGGCGAGTCTGGCATGAGACGCTGCGCATTCAATCGCCCAAATTCCTTCTCGGCTATACTGAGTATGCTGACCGCGCGCGGCGCACCGATATCACGGCGGCGATTGGCATCGGCGCCAGCCCAGGTCTCGTCACCGGAACCGCACGCATCATCTACGATGCGCGCGAGCTCCCCAAGGTGCGGGATGGCGAAATCCTCATCACCCGGCAGACCGATCCTGCATGGAGCACCGTGTTCGCGCGAATCGCGGGCCTGGTGCTGGAGACCGGCGGAGTGCTCGCCCACGGAGCCTCCCTGTGCCGGGAATTCAACTTGCCGTGTGTCACGGCACTCGATCGGGCGACGGAACTCTTTCACGATGGCGATACAATCACGGTGGACGGCACCCATGGGCGCGTCCAACTGATGTCCGGAGGCATGTCATGAACACCGCGGCCAAGGCAGTTCCCACCCTGGGTGAGCTGCTCAGTGGATATCCGAAGAATTGGGGCAAATGGGGACCGGACGACGAAGTCGGCGCACTCAACTATCTCGGTCCCGAGCACGTGCTCGCCGCGGTCAGGCTGATCAGGACCGGCAAGGTCTTCACCTTGCAGGTCCCGATGGCGAACCCCGCCGGTGACCCGGTATGGCCCGGAGGCCGCAGCAAGCCTGTACGGGTCAATGTGATCGACAAGGGTCACGTTCTGGGCGGCAAAGTGCCCGTCGCTCCGGGCGGCATCGAAGGCTGTGATGACATGATTCACTGTTATCTGCAGTGCTCGACCCAATACGATGCGCTGGGACATGCCTGGTACGGCGATCAGATCTACAACGGCTACGATGCGCGTACCACCATCGGCGGAATGACCAGGGCGAGCGTGCTGCCCATTGCCGAGAAAGGCATAGTCGGGCGCGCCGTGCTCATCGACATGGCGCGCCACCGCGGCAAGGACTCCCTCGACCGCGGCGAAACCTTCAACCATCAGGACGTGCTCGCGGCCGCCGGCAGGCAGGGTGTCGAAATCCGCAAACACGACATTCTCGTGATCCGTACAGGCTGGATCGGGCTTTACTTCCGCGACGCCGAGCGCTTCTACGGCAGCGGCAAGGGGTGGCTCGAGCCAGGGCTGACGCTCAGCCGCGAACTCGTCGACTGGTTCAACGACATGGAAATACCCAATCTCGTCACCGACACCATGGCCAACGAAACCACGGTGGACCCCGTGACCGGAGTAGTGCTTCCCTTGCATGTCGCCCTGATGTCGTACCTGGGCATTGCATTCACCGAGATCGCCAATCTCGATGAGCTGGCGAGGGACTGCGACGAGGACCGCCGCTACGAGTTCTTCTACGCGGCTGCCCCGCTGAAGGTGGTCCAGGCAGCCGGCTCGCCGGTGAATCCAATCGTCATCAAATGATTCACTGAATGAGTCCGATCTCGCGCGCGGCAGTGATGGCGCGCACCCGGGAAGTCACCGCCAGCTTGGCGTAGATGTTCTTCAGATGGAACTTGACCGTGTTCTCGGACACGAAGAGCCGGTTGGCCACATCCTTGTTGGAAGTGCCGTTCGCAAGCAGGACCAGCAGCTCGCGCTCCCGGTCGGTGAGCGTCTGCAGATTGACGCGGTTACGTTCCGATACCTGAGTGACGCTGACACCGGAGATCTGAAGGAGCCGGTGCATGAACTGCAGTTCCTGGCCGATCGCATTGGCGCCCCGGTTGTCCACCAGGGTCTGGTACTCGGTGCGCAACAGTGCCAACACCGGCTCGCCTTCATCGAGTACGCAGCGAATGAATCCCCCGTTGTGGGCCAGGCGCAGTGCCAACCTCAAGTCTCGCCGGGAGGCGCCCTGCTCACCCATCCTCGCGCTGCAAACGGCTGAGAGCAGCTGTAACTTGATCTTGCGCAAAACCCGTCCGCGCTGCCGTTTCAACGCCGCCTGAATCCTCGTCTGCGCATCAAGAAGTTCACCCTGAGCAAGCGCCAGACGGATTTCGCCCAGCTCCGCGTCTTCCGCGTCATGAGCAAACGGGATCCACAGCGCAGGCAGTGTCGATTCGAGCTTTACCGAAGCGCCAACGGTGGCGGCCTGCTGGATCAGGCCTCGCTTGAGCAGTCGGCGCACGCGCTCCCACTTGAAGATGCCGACCAGGCGCGGCCAGCCGCTGTTGTGCGCTATCGATTCCGCCTCGCTCAGCATGGCGTCCGCCTTGCCGTGACGACCCCGGACTTCGTGGATTCGCGCCATGGACAGGTAGGCCACCGCCAGGAAATCGGTACGGGCCGTCTTGCTGATCGCCTCCTGATTCTGCCGGAACACCGCTTCCGCGGTTTCCAGTTCATCGGATTCGTACAGGGCCCAGACATACGCACAGAAGAGCGCGGCGGAGGCGAATGACTTCTCCACCGGCAGCCGGCGCTCGATCAATCCGGTGCGGATCCGCTCGACAGCCTCCTGCAGCTCGCCCTGGATCAGGGCCGCGACCGCCGCCACTGCGAGCGTATAGCTGCGACTGAAGGCCGCATCAGCGTGCTCATTGTAGACGCGCGCGAGCGCAAGATTCTCGCGCGCCGCCTCGAACTCCTGAGCGGTCAGCGCGCAGTAGCCGCGCAGATTGGCGGCAGCAGCCAGCTCGAACGCAGCGAAGCCCGCAGCGTCACGCTGATCCATGCGGACTCGCCCACTGACGATCCAGGCTCCCTGGATGTCGTCTGCGGCGATCGCGGCCATGGCCAGTACGATGTTTGGATCGGTGGTTTGCAGCACTTCCCCCTGCCCGGTATGACTGGCAAGGAACTCCAGCAGCGGCTGCACACGCTGGCGGCGCCTCAGGAATACAAGTGCATAGGCGCATTTGATGGCCAGCTGAGGCCGCGCGGTGATCTGCTCGAGGGGCAGCTGCTCGCTCCAGTGTTCCACCGTGCGCAGTTGAGCATCGGCGACCAGCCGGGAGGACCAGGCATTCAGCGCATCGGCTGCAGTCGAGAACTCCAGACACAGGGTAGCGTGGCGCACGGATTCCTCGTACAGGCCGTTCTCCATGTACCAGCGCGACGCACGGCGATGCACTTCGTGGGCGGCTTCCGGACGTTGCAGTCTGAGCTGCTCCGCGAGAATGGACGAGAACAGATTGTGATACTTGAACCAGCCTGCGTGTGGGTCGATGCAACGCAGGAACATGCCGGAGCGCTCCAGATGCAACAGCAGTTCGCGCGAGTCGCTGCAACCGAGCACGGAGTCGCACAGGGGCGCGCTCAGGCGGGTCAACAGCGAGGTA
>Ga0335070_10004453_pt1 | contig 16384 bp, 16 predicted proteins | sample Lox_Sample_13_FD_206722 | JGI IMG/M metagenome (GOLD analysis project Ga0335070, IMG submission 206722) | Soil microbial communities from Loxahatchee National Wildlife Refuge, Florida, United States - Lox_Sample_1.3 | ecosystem: Environmental > Terrestrial > Soil > Wetlands | place: USA... | reverse complement strand
TGATCGACGCGCGCGCAGGTGGCGCCGATGACCCGCATCCTGATCGACATTCGCAAGAAAGCCTATCCCGCCCATACGCCGCCGGGTGAACATGTGGCGATCCGGAATTTGCTCATCGACGTCCCCGCAGGCGAATTCGTCTGCGTGGTCGGTCCCTCGGGTTGCGGAAAGACCACCCTGCTGAATATCGTGGCCGGCCTGGATCGGAATTACGAGGGCGCGATCCGCACGGAACCCGCCGAAACCGCCCCCAGAATCGGCTATGTCTTTCAAAACCCCAGGCTTCTGCCCTGGCGGACCGTACGGGAAAACATCGATCTGGCGCTACCGAAGAATTCGGGCGGCAAGTCGGTCGGCCATCTGCTCGAAGCGATGGGCATCGCTCATGTTCAGGCCCAGTACCCGCAGCGCCTATCCTTGGGCATGAGCCGCCGGGTCGCGCTGGTGCGCGCGTTTGCCATCGAACCGACCCTCCTCCTCATGGACGAACCCTTTGTTTCTCTCGACGCGCCGACTGCTCGAAAAGTCCGCAGGTTATTGATCAAGGTATGGCTGGAGCGCCCTCACACCGTCCTCTTCGTCACCCACGACCTGCGCGAAGCCATCGCGCTCGCCGACCGCCTGGTATTCCTGTCCCACGCGCCCACCGCCGTTATCCACGAAATCGCGGTCGACATTCCCCGCCCCGACCGGGAACACGAAGAGACCATTGAAGCCTTTCGCAAGCACCTTTTGACCGCATATCCGACCATTCGGTCATTGCTTTGAGCAGTTTCGCCGAAGATCATCCCTCCGTCACGGGTACGAAAGGCGTTAGGTAGCGCTAGCGTCCTGTCCTCTTCCGATGCCGAAATAATCGAAACCCAGCGCCTGCATTCTGGCGGGATCGTAGAGGTTTCTGCCGTCGAAGATAGCGGGGCGGGAAAGGGCCGCCTTGATCGCTTCGAAATTCGGGCTGCGGAAGACGTTCCATTCCGTCACGATCGCCAGGGCGTCGGCTCCTTGCCAGGCGGCGTCCGCGTTGTCGCAAAGCACCAGATCGCCCCGCTCCCCGTAGATACGCTTCGCCTCATGCATGGCCACTGGATCGAAGGCGCGAACCTTAGCGCCCGCGTTCCAGAGCGCTTCCAGCAACACCCGGCTGGGCGCATCGCGCATGTCGTCGGTGTTGGGTTTGAAGGCCAATCCCCAGAGCGCAATGGTCTTGCCGTTCAAATCCCCGTTGAAATAAGCCTCGATCTTCTCATACAACTTCCGCTTCTGCCGGTCGTTCACCCCTTCCACCGCCCGCAGCAATTCCGCCGGATAATCCACGTCCCGCGCGGTGCGCTCCAGGGCCTTGACGTCCTTGGGAAAGCAGGAGCCCCCATAGCCGCAACCGGGATAGATGAAGTGATAACCGATACGCGGGTCGGAGCCGATCCCCACGCGCACTTTTTCGATGTCCGCCCCGAGGCGCTCGGCGAGATTCGCCAGTTCGTTCATGAAGCTAATCTTGGTGGCGAGCATCGCGTTGGCGGCGTATTTGGTCAGCTCGGCGGAACGGATATCCATACACACCAGGCGGTCGTGATTACGGTTGAATGGCGCGTATAGCGCACGCAACAACTCGGTGGTGCGGGGATTGTCCGTACCCACGACGATGCGGTCGGGCTTCATGAAGTCCTCGATAGCCGCGCCTTCCTTCAGGAATTCCGGATTGGAAACGACATCGAATTCCACCGCCTGGCCCAGCGCACTCCGAATGTTGTTCACGGCCTCGCGCACCTTGTCTGCAGTGCCAACGGGAACCGTCGATTTATTGACGATGATCCGGTAATCGCGCATGCGCTCGCCGATGCTCTTGGCAACGGCCAGAACGTACCGTAAATCAGCCGAACCGTCCTCGTCGGGCGGCGTGCCTACCGCGATGAATTGGAACAGGCCATGGGCGACCGCCATATCCGCATCGGTCGTGAAACGCAGACGCTTGGCGGCCATGTTGCGCTGGATGATGGCGTCCAAGCCTGGCTCATAAATGGGTACCTCGCCCCGATTCAATCGGTCGATCTTGCTCTCGTCGATGTCGATGCAGACTACCTCGTTACCCACTTCGGCGAGGCAGGCGCCGGTCACCAGGCCGACATAACCGGAGCCGAATACCGTCACTTTCATGTTTTCACCGTCACAAAGAATAAGAAGTCTTTTTGTATGGCGGCCATCAGGCCGCCCTTCCCCGTTAATTTCGGCAGAATCACCCGCCGAACGCGCGCGCCAGGTCGTTCTTGATGTCGTGCACGTCTTCCAGGCCCACGGCGACGCGAATCAGTCCGTCGCCGATGCCGGCGGCGGCCCGTTCCGACTCGCTCAGGCGGCCGTGGGTGGTGGTCGCAGGATGAGTGATAGTCGTTTTGGTATCGCCTAGGTTGGCGGTGATGGACAGCATTCGGGTGGCGTCGATCAGTTTCCAGGCCACATCCTTCCCGCCGTCCACCTCGAAGCTGACGATGCCCCCGCCGCCTTTTTGCTGTTCTCGCGCCAAATCGTATTGGGGATGGGAAGGCAAACCGGGGTAATGCACTCGCTTGACCCAGGTTTGGTTTTCCAGCCATGCGGCCAGAATCATTGCATTCTCGCTATGGGCTCGCATCCTGAGGCTCAAGGTTTCCAGGCCTTTTAGGAAAACCCAGGCATTGAAGGGGCTCATGGACGGCCCACCGGTGCGCAGGAAGGGGTAGATTTCCTTGTCCAGCAACTCTTGCCCGCCGACGATTGCACCGCCCACGCAGCGGCCCTGCCCGTCCAGATATTTCGTGGCGGAATGTATGACGATGTCTGCGCCCAGCTCCAGCGGCCTTTGCAGCGCCGGCGTGCAGAAACAGTTGTCCACCACCAAAAGGCAGCTGTGCGCATGGGCCAGATCGGCGAGACGCCGGATGTCGGCGATTTCGGTCAACGGATTGGACGGCGTTTCCAGGAACAGGAAACGGGTTTCCGCTCGGATCGCCCCTTCCCAAGCCGGGTAATCGGTGAGATTGACGAAAGTCGTCTCGACTCCGAACTTGCCGAAATAGTTCTGGAACAACAGCACGGTATTGCCGAACACCCCGCGCGAGGACACGACATGATCGCCGGCCTTCAGCAGGCCAAAACCGGTCGCCGCGATTGCCGCCATGCCGGAAGCGACCGCGATGCAGCGCTCGCCGCCCTCCATGACCGCCAGCCGCTGTTCGAAAGCGCGAACCGTGGGATTGGTGAAGCGCGAATAGATGTTTCCGGGTTCCGTTCCGGAAAAACGGGCGGCAGCTTCGGCGGCGCTGCTGAATACGTAGCTGGAGGTGGCGAAGATCGGGTCGCTATGCTCCTGCTCGGCAGTCCGCCTTTGCCCGGCGCGGATTGCCTGCGTCTCCAGGGCGAATTCATTCCACTCAAGTTCGCTCATGTTCACAACCTATCCTGTGCAAATGAAAATTCAGTGAAAGCAGTCTGTAGGTTGGACAGAGCGTGCCCAACATCTGGCGTTGTCGGGCACGGCCTATCGGCCTTCCCCAATCTACACCGCGTTGTGCAGTTCGATGATGGAGGTTTCGCCATGGCGTTTGGTCTTGGCCTGATCGGAGCGGTGTAACCCCAAGTGGTCGAGATAATCCTGATTGATGTCGCCGGTGACATATTCATTGTTGAAGCAGGAGGTGTCGAAGTGCCGGATGTTGGGATTGCCCTTCTGCACGGCCGTGATCAGGTCTTCCAGGTCTTGGTAGATCAGCCAGTCCGCCCCCAGCTCCCGCTGCACTTCCGCCTCGGTGCGGCCATGGGCGATCAACTCGTGGGCGGCCGGCATGTCGATTCCGTAGACATTGGGATAACGCACCGGCGGCGAGGCCGAGGCGAAATACACCTTGGCTGCACCGGCATCGCGCGCCATCTGGATAATCTGCATGGACGTCGTGCCGCGCACGATGGAATCATCCACCAGCAGCACATTCTTTCCCCTGAACTCCAGATCGATGGCATTCAGCTTCTGACGCACAGACTTTTCCCGCATTTGCTGGCCGGGCATGATGAACGTCCGCCCGATATAACGGTTCTTGATGAAGCCTTCGCGGTACTTTACGCCAATGCGGTTGGCCAGCTGCAGCGCGGTGGTCCGGCTGGTGTCCGGAATCGGAATCACCACGTCGATGTCGTGATCGGGACGCTCGCGCAGGATCTTGGCCGCCAGCTTGTTGCCCATGCGCATGCGCGCCTTGTAGACCGAGATATCGTCGATGATGGAGTCGGGGCGGGCGAAATAGACGAACTCGAAGATGCACGGTGAATGCAGAGTCTTCTCGGCGCACCGCCGCGTATGCAGCCTGCCGTTCTTTTCGATCACCACTGCCTCGCCCGGTTGAATGTCCCGGATTAGTTTGAAGCCGAGCACGTCGAGCGCCACGCTCTCCGAGGCGATCACGTAATCTACGCCCCGCTCCGTACGCCGCTCGCCGTACACCAGCGGACGGATGCCGTAGGGGTCGCGGAAGCCGATGATGCCAAAACCGGTGATCATGGCGACGACCGCATAAGCGCCTCGACAGCGGCGATGGACGCCGGCGACCGCCTGGAACACGTCGTCGGCATCCACGCGCAGTTTGCCCAGTACTTGCAATTCGTGGGCGAAGACGTTCAGGAGGACTTCGGAATCAGAATCCGTGTTGATGTGGCGTTGATCCTCGACGAACAGATCATGCTTGAGCGCCTGAGCGTTGGTCAGATTGCCGTTGTGCGCCAGCGTGATGCCATAGGGCGAATTCACGTAAAATGGCTGGGCTTCGTCAGAAGTGGTGCAACCGGCCGTGGGATAGCGCACATGGCCGATGCCCATCTTCCCGGTCAGGCTGCGCATGTGGCGAGTATGAAACACGTCCCGCACCAGACCGCTATCCTTCCTGAGATTCATTCGCCCGCCCTCGCAGGTGACGATCCCCGCGGCATCCTGGCCCCGGTGCTGCAAGACCGTCAGCGCCTCATAGAGTTCCTGATTCACGTCTTCGCTGGAGACGATGCCGGCAATGCCACACATGGATTGGGTTACCTTCTTGCTGAAACTAACGGTACTTCACATAGCTGGCGAGACCCGTCGGAAGCTGATCGCGCAGCCACAGTGCCAGGGATTGAAACGGCGGAATCAGCTGGGATTGTCTCCACCAGGGGTCTTGGGGAAGCGGCGTCACGCCGGCGAGCAGCACCAGCACGGCGGCGATCAAAGTGCCGCGGGCGACGCCGAAAATCAGCCCGGCCAGACGGTCGGTTCCGCTCAGGCCGGTGGAATCGACCAGTTTTCCCAACAAAAAACCGAGCAGCCCGCCCAAAATCAAAGTGACGATAAACAGGATCAAGAATGAGACAACCATCCGCGCCGAGGGAAGCGCAATCAAGGGCTCCAGATAAACCGAGAAATCGCGGCCGAAGCGCAACCCCAGCCAGATGGACACGCCCCAGAGCGTCAGCGAAAACACCTCGCGGATCAATCCGCGCACCAGCCCGATCAACGCGGAAATCCCGATTAGGCCGATGAGGCAGTAATCCACCCAGATCAAGGAAGTCATATTCGCGCTCGCAGCGCGCTTGTGAGTTTAACAGAACTCCACATGCGGCACTTCGTCAATGGTGGGGAACCACAATACCCCGGATGCCGAGCTGCGCCTCGATTTGTTGTTGCATTTGTTCGGCCCGCCCGCGTTCCAATTCGGGCCCGACCTGGACGCGGTAAACCGAACCGGTTTTCCCCGGAACCGCTTCGACAAAGGCCGCGAATTTGGCCTGTCGAAGCTTCTCCGCCAAGGTCCGCGCGTTCCCCTCGGCGGTGAAACTGCCCGTTTGGACGACCCATGCAGCGAGATCACCAGCGGGTTCCGCAGCGGGCGCAGACTTGCCCGGCCGAGCACTCGGGGGCGCGGGTTGGAGCGGCTCCGCTTGGACCAGCGGGGCGCCAGCGGAGGCTTTCCCCGGCTTGACGCTGGCCGAACCGGACTTGGCCTGTTCGATCGGCTCCGGTTTTCTGACCGGCGCTTCCACCGCCTTCGGGGGCGTGACCGTCGCCGGTTTCGGTTTAGGGGGTGTTGCCTGGACCGCCTGCGTCTTGGCTTTTTTCGACTCCTTGGCCTTTTGCTCGGCGAGTTCGGCCTTTCCCGGTTTCTCGGGCTGCTTCGCCGCAGGCTTGACCGGCTCGTCGAAGGGACTCTCGACAGGCTTCAGCGGTTTCTCCGGGACCGGCTCGAACTGCTCCTCCTCGACGGGTGCTTCGAAGCCCTGCTCGCCTTCGGCAGGTAGCGCCTTAGCCTGGGCCGTTTCACCAGCCTTTTGCACGGGCTCGTCGGTAAGCGGAATGATTTTATAGCCGGACTCGGAGCTGTTTCCGGTTTCCTTGGGCGCGACATCCGCCGCAGACTTCGGCAGATCGATCGCTTTTTCCTCAAACGCCTCCGGAATCGGTGGTACCCCATCGGAAACCGTACCCGGCTGTTGATCGGCTTTGTCGAACAGCATCGGCACAAAAATGACGATCAGGGAAACGATGATCGTCACCCCGATCAGACGCTGCTTTAATTGCTGCTCCATCAATGTTTACCTCGGAAAAATCAAGCGATTTGAGCCAAAAACTCGGAAACTAGAAAAAATGAACCAAAAACCACGATCAGGTCGCCATTCTGCGCGTTTCCTCGAGCGGCCGCAAATGCCGCCGAGGCATCAGCAAAACCGCCCATCACCGCATGGACACCCAACTCGCGCAGGAGTTCGGTCAATTGCGATTCGGCAGCGGCGCGGGGCATTTTCAAAGGCGCGAGATACCAGCGGTCGATAAGCCGCTTGATGTGGTTGACGACGCCGACGATGTCCTTGTCCCGCATGATGGCGAAAACCGCATGAATACGCCGGGCCGGAAACTGCCGGCTCAAATGCTCAGCCAGGATTCTCACCGCCTGTGGGTTGTGTGCCACATCCAAAAGAACCGGCACGGCACCGTCGATGTACTGAAACCGTCCGGCGAGCCGCACCGACGCCAGCCCCTTGCGAATGGCGGCCTCCGAAACCGGCCGCCGGTCGTCGATCGCGTGAAGCAACTGAAGTACGGCGGCGGCGTTCAGCAGTTGATGCTCGCCTTTGAGATAGGGAAAAGGCAAATCCTGCAAGCAATTGTCCGGACCGCGCCAAGTCCAGCCGGCGCCTGATTTTTCATAGCCGAACTCACGCCCCTGACAAGCCAAGACGATGCCACTGTCCTTGGCATAAGCCAGCAGTGCCTGCGGCGGATCAGGATCGCCGATGACAGCTGGCTTGTCGCGACGGAAAATACCCCCCTTCTCCAACCCGATGGCGTCGCGCGTATCGCCCAGCCAATCCTGATGGTCGATGTCAATGCTGGCGATCAGCGCGGCGTCGGCATCGATCAGATTTACCGCGTCCAGGCGGCCGCCAAGGCCGACCTCTAGGATTTGGAGATCGAGATCGGCCTTGGAAAAGAGATCCAGCGCGGCCAGGGTCCCGAATTCAAAGAAACTCAGCGTGGTGTCGCCGCGCACCCGGTCGATGCGGGCGAATGCCTCGCAGATCAGGGCGTCGGCGACACACTCGCCATCGATCCGCATGCGCTCGTTGTAGCGCAGAAGATGAGGCGAAGTGTAGGTTCCCACCCGATAGCCCTGGGCCCGCAGGATGGCGTCCAGCATCGCGACGCAGGAGCCTTTGCCGTTGGTCCCGCCGACCGTGATCGTGAACGGGATTTCGGCCTCGGGAAGAAGCGCGCGGAACACCTTTCCGACGCGCGCGAGCCCCAGATCGATGGACTTGGGATGCAGCGTCTCTTGCCAAACCAGCCACTGGTCCAGCGTGGGAAAGCGCATGGATCAACCCGCGCCGAGTTCTTCCGCTTCGGCGGCGATGGCATCTTCCATGCCGGCCGACAATGCAGGCTCTTCATGCAAGAGCATCGCCAGGATGCCGGCAATCTTGTCGCGCATTTCGCGGCGGTCGACGATCATGTCGATGGCCCCGTGTTCCAGCAGGAATTCGCTGCGCTGAAAACCTTCCGGCAATTTCTCGCGCACGGTTTGCTCGATGACGCGCGGTCCGGCAAAACCGATCAGCGCGCCCGGTTCGCCGATGTTGACGTCCCCCAGCATGGCAAGGCTGGCCGACACGCCGCCCATGGTCGGATCGGTCAGCACCGAAATGAACGGGATGCCCGCGTCCGCAAGCCTCGCCAGCGCCGCGCTGGTCTTGGCCATCTGAAAAAGCGACAGCAGGGATTCCTGCATGCGCGCGCCACCACTGGCGGAAAACGCAATCAGCGGGATGCGTTGTTCCAGGCACAGATTGACGCCGCGCACGAAACGCTCTCCGACCACCGAACCCATCGACCCGGCCATGAACTCGAAATTGAACGCTGCGGCAACCAGGGGCCGCGCCTTCAAGAGGCCGCGAGCCACGATCAGGGCGTCCTTCTCGCCCGTCGCCTTTTGGGCCTGGCTCAGCCGGTCCTTGTATTTCTTGCTGTCCTTGAATTTCAACGGATCGAGGGGGCTCAACTCCTCCCCGATCTCCTGGTGGTTACCGTTGTCGAGAAAAACGGACAAGCGCTTGCGGCCACAAATACGCAGGTGATGGCTGCACTTCGGGCAGACGTCCAGATTCCGTTCCAGCTCGGCCTTGTACAGGATGGCGTTGCAGCTGGGACATTTGCACCACAAGCCCTCTGGCACGGCGCTTTTCGTGGATGCCTCGGTGCGTATCTTAGACAGCACCTTTTTGTGAAACCAACTCAAATTCGTTTCCCCCTAAGCCTTGCCTCAGGCGTCCATCGCGGCGCGCATGGAACGGAGCGTGGCGGTGATTTCGGCCAGGGCTTGTGCAGTATTGTCAGCGCTCTGCTCGATCTTGCCGACCAGGGCACTGCCGACGACCACCGCATCGGCCAGCCGGGAAACCGCTTTGGCGGTCTCGGCATTCTTCACGCCGAAACCCACGCCGATGGGCAAATCGGTGAGATGCCTGATCTCGGCCAGTTTCCGCTCGACGTCGCCCAAGTCCAGATGCGACGCGCCGGTCACGCCTTTCAGCGAGACATAGTAAAGATAACCGCGCCCCAGCTTAGCCATTTTCCGGATGCGCGCCTCGGTGCTGTTGGGCGCCAGCAGGAAAATCGGATCGATACCGGCATCGGCCAAAAGGGGCATCAAGTCGGCGGACTCTTCCGGCGGCAGGTCGACGGTCAGCACACCGTCAACGCCGGCATCCCGCGCCTTTTCGACGAACGCCCGGTAACCCATGCACTCGATGGGATTGAGATAACCCATCAGGACGATGGGGGTTTCCGCATCGCTCTGCCGAAACGCTTTTACCATCTCCAGCACGCGGCGCAGGCTGGTCTTGTGGATCAGCGCCCGCTCGCTGGCTCTCTGTATGACCGGCCCGTCGGCCATGGGATCGGAAAAGGGCACGCCCAGTTCGATGATGTCCGCTCCGGCTTCGACCATGGCATGCATGGCCGGCACCGTGAAGGCAGGGTTGGGGTCGCCGGCGGTGATGAACGGGATCAATGCTTTGCGCCCGGCTTGCTTGAGGGCTTGGAATTTCGAGGAAAGACGGCTCACAATGTGATTCCTTCGCGCGCGGCTATGGTGTTGATGTCTTTATCGCCGCGGCCGGACAGGTTGATGAGGATCTGCTGATCGGGCCGCATCGCGGGTGCCAGCTTCATCGCATAGGCCACGGCATGGCTGGATTCCAACGCCGGGATGATGCCTTCCAACCGGGTCAGGGTGTGAAAACCCTCCATCGCCTCGTCATCGGTGATGCTCACATAGTTCGCGCGACCTGAGTCCTTCAGCCATGCGTGTTCGGGGCCGACGCCGGGATAGTCAAGACCTGCGGAGATGGAATGGGTCTCGATGATCTCGCCGTCCTCGTCTTCCATCAGATAGGTACGGTTGCCGTGCAGCACACCGGGACGGCCGGCGCTCAAAGGCGCGGAATGACGACCCGTCTCGATACCGTCGCCCGCTGCCTCGACGCCATACAGCATCACCTCGCGGTCATCGATGAAGGGATAGAACAGACCGATGGCATTGGAACCACCGCCCACGCACGCGATGAGGGCATCCGGCGGGCGGCCGGTCATCTCCTGCATCTGCTGTTTCGCTTCGCGCCCGATGACGGCTTGAAAGTCGCGCACCATCGCCGGATACGGGTGCGGACCCGCTACCGTACCGATGATGTAAAAGGTATCGTCCACATTGGTGACCCAGTCGCGCATCGCTTCGTTGAGGGCATCCTTTAGGGTCTTCGATCCCGAATCGACGGCAACCACTTGCGCCCCCAAAAGCTTCATGCGAAGAACATTGGGCGCCTGCCGCTGTACATCCACGGCCCCCATGTAAACCACGCATTCCATCCCCAGCCTCGCAGCCACCGTAGCGGTGGCGACACCATGCTGACCGGCGCCGGTTTCGGCGATGACGCGCCGCTTGCCCATGCGCTTGGCCAGCAGCGCCTGGCCCACGGTGTTGTTGACCTTGTGGGCGCCGGTGTGATTCAGATCCTCACGTTTGAGGAAAATCTGCGCCCCGCCCAACTCGCGGCTCAATCGCTCGGCGTGATAAACCGGGCTGGGCCTGCCGACGTAATGCTTGAGATCGTAATCCAGTTCGGCCAGGAAATCCGGATCCTTCAGGTAGCGATGATAAGCCTCGTTCAACTCCTGGATCGGTAGCATCAGGGTCTCGGCCACAAACACGCCGCCGTAAGGGCCGAAATGCCCCCGTTCGTCGGGCAGGTTGTAATGTTCAGTCGAGTCGCGCATGGTCAAATTCGTGTACCTCTTTCAGAAATGCCGCCATCTTGTGGGCATCCTTGACGCCTTTCGCGGCCTCCACGCCGCTGCTCACATCCACCGCATAAGGCTTCACCCGCCGCAGGGCCTCACCGACGTTTTCCGGTCTCAAGCCGCCGGCCAGAATCACCGGCAGCGGACACTCCGGCGGAATCATGGCCCAGTCGAAACTCATGCCGGTGCCACCTTTGGCCTGAGGGTCGTCGGCATCGAGCAGCAGCCCGGACGCCTTTCGGTAGGCTTGCGCTGCCTCAATTAAATCGGTTCCCGGCCGCATCCGGATCGCCTTGATGAAAGGCTTTCCAAATCTATTACAGAACTCGGGACTTTCATCGCCGTGAAACTGGATCAGGTCGACGCGCACCTGTCCCAGAACTTCCCCGACTCTCGCCTCCTGCTCTTCCACGAAGAGTCCCACGACGGTCATAAAAGGCGGCAACGCTTCGACGATCGCCTGAGCCCGTTCGATGTCGACATTTCTCGGGCTGGGCGGATAAAACACCAGGCCGATGGCGTCGGCCCCAAGGTGCACGGCCGCCAGGGCGTCCTCGGGTCGAGTCAAGCCGCAAATTTTAACGCGAGTTCGCTTGGAGGGATATGCCAATTTCATTCGTGTGCGGGCGGGACATACCGGCTGGCGTTGGCGGGCAACCGGTCGAAAACCGGGTGCCGCGGAATGCCGAATCTTTCCGGGTAATAAACGCCGCCCAAATATAACCCATCCGGCGGCGCGGTGACACCGGCCAGTTTGCGGTCTCGCGCTGCCAAAACGGCTTCGGCCCAGGCGGGCGCCTGCTTGCCGGAACCGATTTCCATCAACACGCCGGCAATATTCCTGACCATGTGATGCAGGAACGCATTGGCCGCCAGTTCGATCACCACACGCTCACCTTCCCGCCGCACTTGGATAAAGTGCATGATGCGGCGCGGACTCTTGGACTGGCAGCCCTGAGCCCGAAACGAGGAAAAATCGTGCTCGCCGATGAGATGCTTTGCCGCTTCCTGCATGCGTTCGACATCCAGCTCATGATAATGCCAGGTCACCTGCCGGCGCAGCAGCGCCGACTTCATCGGCCGGTTCAGGATCACGTAGCGATAGAAACGGGCGATGGCGCTGTAGCGGGCGTGAAACTCCCCATCGACCTCCCGCACCCAGATGACACGCACATCCTCCGGCAATTCGGTATTGGCCCCCAGCAGCCAGGAACGCATTTCGCGCCGGGCGGAAGTATCGAAATGCACCACCTGCTCCAGGGCATGAACCCCTGCATCCGTGCGCCCCGCACAAACCACATCAACCCGCTCCGCCGCCACCTTGCTCACAGCCTCTTCCACACAAGCCTGGATGGTGCGCCGGTCGCGCTGCCATTGCCAACCGGCGAAGGCGCTGCCGTCATATTCCAGCCCAAAGGCAATGCGGGGCATGGTCAGCCGCCATCTCCAAGCGACCCTAAAGCCCCGCCATCTCCGGAGAAGACCGATGCTTTTGCATCAGGCTCCGCGCCGTCCTTTGTTACTCCTTCCCCCCACGGGGGAAGGCTGGGATAGGGGCGATCTAACAAAAGCATTTCCTGCCTGATCTTTTCTACTACAGCATGTGTTTCAAATAAAACCTGATTGTTCCAGAAACGCAGCACCTTATAGCCTTGTTTTTCTAACCATGCGGTTCGCTGTTCGTCTTCCACACGCCTATCCGCATGCTGGCCACCATCCACCTCGATCACCAGCATTTTGTCGAAACAGACGAAATCAACGATATATGCGCCAATCGGACACTGACGTCTAAATTTGTAGCCTTCGATTTGCTCGAATCGCAAGCGACGCCACAAAGCCAGTTCGGCGCCGGTCATGTTTTTTCGCAGGCGTCTGGCGTTTTGCGTCTGGTTCATTTTTTAAAGTTAGTCATCTTTTTGATCGCCCCCATCCCAACCTTCCCCCGAAGGGGGAAGGGGTTGACTTTTGAGCCGACGAAGGCGCTGCCGTCGTATTCGGTGCTCAAGGCTATACGAGATACAAGTGCTCTTTCCTAAATATCCCGTTTGCCGCGCCGAGCACCGGAGCTTTCGGCGGGAATAACCCGAAGGGGCGCGGAATGGATTCCGCGCGGCGGCAGAGGGTCATGGATGACCCTTCTGCCGACTCCCACCGAAAGCGACAAATTTGCCTGGAGCAAATTTGAACAGCCGAAGGCTGGCCCGTAGGGCGAAAACCACGGAAAGTTTTCGTAGCAGCGCAGGAAATAAGCGGCAACCGGGTCGCCTTTTCTTTGGATGCTTTCTTTTGGCGACGCAAAAGAAAGCATCTCGCCCGTGGGTGCGAGAACCCACATTCAAATAAGTTATCGCGCAGCGATTCATTACCTAATTAAAGCCCTAACATTCGAAGCGGAACCGTCGGGTTACCTCACGCTAACCCGACCTACGTCACTGGTGTTAGGAGTCATAATGATGTTCCCAATAGACCTGGTCAGCCTTAAGCCAAAGCTCATTGAAAGACAACCAGTCGAGTTCTCCATTCGGCCGCAGGACTGAAAAGGAACCAAGAGGAACCTTCGTATACAGATGCTCCGTTCTCAGGTGTGCGGTCTGATCCCAGTCCCTCCGTTCTTTTGGAATTGGATAACGGCCTGACCACTTAATAGCCTGGGTCAATATGCCCAGAAGGCCCTTCTCTCGTGCATCGGATTCTATTCCTACATATTCGCTCAATTCGACCAAGCGATGGTGGGTTAAAATCTTTTTTCGCTTAGCTACAGCAATCGCCTTGTAGAGGAGTTCTAGCGACATCCCACAAAGCATTTCGTATCCCGGCCGCCCCGCCACACGCAAGTCGAACCCTTCTCCCAAGCCACACTTCGCGGCAATGGTTTCTCTCTGGCCGGCAGACATGGCCCACCAAACTGCCGCTGCAGCACTGCGAAGGTCCGTCGAACTATTGTGCCAAGAGAGCGGAGTGTCTGAAGCCCTCTCGAATTTATCGTTGAATCGGGACATAGTTAAATTGAGCTCTAACCCTCAATAATCTTCACCCGCGGCGTAACACTACAAAGCAACACATAAGGAATAGTCGAGGCATGCCTCGCAATCTCCTCCACCGGCAGACCCTCACCCCACAGCGTCACCGAATCCCCCACCTCCGCCTGCGGACAGTCGGTCAGGTCGAGGGTGATCATGTCCATGGACACCCGGCCGATCAGCGGCACGCGGCGGTCGCGCACCAGTACGGGGGTGCCGGAGCGCGCGTGGCGGGGGTAGCCGTCGCCGTAGCCGATGGCGGCGATGCCGAGGCGGGTGGGATGGGGGCAAATCCAGTCGCCGCCGTAACCGATGGCGTCGCCGACTTTCAACTGTTTGATGGCGATCAGCCGGGTGCGCAGGGTCATCACCGGTTTGAGGCCGTCTTCCCACGCCGTCCGGTGGGGGAACGGCGAGACCCCGTAAAGGGCGATGCCGGGACGGACCCATTCGGCCTGAGCATTCTCCCAGGCCAGCAATCCCGCCGAATTGGCGATGCTACGCTCGCCCGGCAGTGACTCGACCCTGGATTGAAACAGCTCCAGCTGGCGCCCGGTCACCGGATCGCTTAGGACATCGGCATTGGCCAAATGAGTCATCAGGGCAATGGGCTCCTTGACTTGGCGGCACCGGCTCAGGCGCCGGTAACAAGGCTCGAATTCTTCCTCGCTCAGGCCCAGGCGATGCATGCCGGTGTCGAGTTTCAGCCACACCGAGACCGGCTTTTCCAAAGCGGTCGATTCCAACAGTTCGGCCTGCAACACCGAATGAATCACCGGTTCCAGCTCGTAGCGGGCGTGCAGCTCCAGTTCCTCGCGGCGAATGAAGCCCTGCAGGACGGCGATGCGCTGCCGGACGCCCGCCTCCCGCAACACCATGCCCTCGTCGACCCGGGCGACGGCGAAGGCGTCCGCATCTGCCAGGGTGCGGGCGAAACGGATCAGGCCGTGACCGTAAGCATTGGCCTTGATGACCGCCATGATCTTGGAGCGCGGGGCGCGGGCGCGCACTCGGGCAAAATTGTGCGAGATGGCCGCCATGTCGAGCATGGCGTGAGCAGCCGGCATCATGCTCAATAGCCCTCGTCGGAATAAGGATTGGAAATGAAATTCTCAAACCGCGTGTACTGGCCCAGGAAGGTGAGGCGGCAGGTGCCGATGGGGCCGTTGCGCTGCTTGGCGATGATGATTTCTGCCGTGCCCTTGTCGGCGCTGTCGGGGTGATAGACCTCGTCGCGGTAGATGAACACGATCAAATCGGCGTCTTGCTCGATTGAGCCCGATTCGCGCAGGTCCGAAGGCACCGGGCGCTTGTTGGGCCGCTGCTCCAGGTTGCGGTTGAGCTGGGAGAGAGCGATGACCGGCACGTTCAACTCCTTGGCCAGGGCCTTTAGGGAGCGCGAGATTTCGGAAATCTCGGCGACCCGGTTCTCGCCTCCGCCTGCGGTCTGCATGAGCTGAAGATAGTCCAACACCACCAGGCCCAGCTGACCGTGTTCGCGGGTCAGGCGCCGGCAGCGTGCCCGCACCTCGGTTGGCGAAAGCGCCGCCGTGTCGTCGATGAACAGCTGAGTCTCCGCCAGGATGTTGATCGCCGAAGTCATACGCGGCCATTCGTCGTCCTCCAGCTTGCCGGTGCGGACCCGATGCTGATCGATGCGGCCCAGGGAGGACATCATGCGCATGGCAAGCTGCTCGCCCGGCATCTCCATGCTGAACACGGCCACCGGCAGCTGTTCCTTGATCGCCACATGCTCGGCGATGTTCATGGCGAAGGTGGTTTTGCCCATCGAAGGCCGGCCGGCGACGATGATGAGATCGGAAGCCTGCAGGCCCGAGGTCATGTCGTCAAAATCGGTGAAACCGGTGCTTGCGCCGGTGATGTGGCCTTCTTTGTGGAACAGGGTTTCGATGCGGTCGACGGCAGCGGCCAGCAGCATCTTGATCGGTTGGAAGCCGCTCCCGCTCTTCCGGCGTTGGTCAGCGATCTGGAATACTTTCTGTTCGGCCGCCTCCACCAGATGGGCCAGCTCGCGTCCTTCGGGACGATAGGCGGAGTCGGCGATTTCCCCGCCCACATGAATGAGCTGCCGCAGCACCGAACGTTCCCGCACAATGTCGGCATAAGCGGCGATATTCGCCGCGCTGGGCGTCTCCTTGGCCATCGAACCGAGATAGGCCAGGCCGCCGGCGTCTTCCAGCCAGCCGAATTTTTCCAGTACCTCAGACAGCGTGATCACGTCGAACGGCGACTGCTTTTCCGCCAGCGCCCGGATGGCGCGAAAAATCAGTTGGTGATCGCGGCGGTAAAAATCCTCTTCGCTGATGCGATCGGCCACCACATCCCAAGTCTGGTTGTCCAGCATCAGACCGCCTAATACCGACTGCTCTGCTTGCACCGAATAGGGCGGGATCTTCAGTGCCTCGACCTTGTTGTCCGCGAAACGGGCTAATTCAGACATGAAACCGGTGCCTACACATTGCGTATGGTTTGGATGATATCAGTAGTCGAGTAGCCGTCG
>Ga0335070_10004451_pt1 | contig 16387 bp, 19 predicted proteins | sample Lox_Sample_13_FD_206722 | JGI IMG/M metagenome (GOLD analysis project Ga0335070, IMG submission 206722) | Soil microbial communities from Loxahatchee National Wildlife Refuge, Florida, United States - Lox_Sample_1.3 | ecosystem: Environmental > Terrestrial > Soil > Wetlands | place: USA... | reverse complement strand
GAAGTACATCATGATGGGGACCAGCTCCAATTTCGGCAACATGTTCTCCATGGCGGGCGCGTCGCTGCTTCTGTCGTTCCTGCCGATGCTCCCGATCCAGATCCTGCTCAACAATCTGCTGTACGATGTGTCGGAGATCGCGATCCCGCTCGACGACGTCGACCCCGAGACGCTCGCCGTGCCCCACCGCTGGGACATGGCCTTCATCCGCAATTTCATGCTCACCCTCGGACCGGTGAGCTCGATATTCGATTTCCTGACGTTCGGCGTCCTGATCTGGGTGTTCAGCGCCCCGGAAGCTCTGTTCCAGACATGCTGGTTCATCGAATCGCTGGCCACCCAGGTCCTGGTGATCTTCGTGATCCGCACGCGCAAGAGCCCGTTGCGCAGCCGGCCGCACCGGGCGCTGGCCGTGACGTCGATCCTGACCGTCGTCGCGGGCGTGGCGCTTCCCTACACGCCGCTCGGCCGATGGTTCGGGTTCGTGCCGCCGTCGGCTGCCTTCCTGGCGGCGGTGGCGGCGATGACAGCGAGCTATCTGCTGATCGCCGAAACCGTGAAGCGGATGTTCTATGCGCGGCTCGCGCGCCGGTCGGGTTAGTGCCCGCCGATCCTTCGCTTCGCGGCGACCAGCACCCGCTCGAGCTCGCGGCGGACCTCCGCCTCGCTCGCCGGCACGTTCTTCGCCTTGAAGTCATCCATGATCTTCCGCACGAGCTGGTCATCCTGGAATCTGGCGACGTCGGACTGGGTCAGATTCGTCGCGTACGCTTCGGCGGCGGCGCCGGACAGACCGAGCTTCCCGGCTGCCCACAGGCCGAGCATGTGATTGCGCGCCGCGTGGACTTTGAAGCGGACCTCCTCGTCCTGGGCGAATTTCTGCTCGAACGCGTGCTCGCGTTGGTCGAAGGTCGTCATGATCGTTCCCCTCTGAGAAACTTATCGGCTGGTGCGCAGGCTCAATATGTAGCTCACCACGTCATCCATGTCCTGCCTCGACAAGGCGAGATCAGGCATGGGGGGATGCGGCGTGCGCATGAACGCCCGCAGGCTGAGCTCTGTGGTCGACGGCATGCGGGCGATCGCGGCGAAGCTCGGGACGCCGTCCGCGGCCGGACCGTTTTGGCGGTCGGACACGAGATGGCAGCCGGCGCAGTCGCGCTGGGCCAACGCGCGGCCGTTCGCCGGATCGCCCGGCAGCGTCTGGGCGGACGCCGTGCCGGCGATCAGGACCAATCCGAGGACAGGCAGGAAACGCATAAAAGCCTCCGGAATGCGGGTTACGCGCGAACGAGATCGCGCAAGCGCGCGGTGAGCTCGGCGGCCGGGATCTTGGTGAGATCTTTCGCCACTTCGCGCGTGACCTTCGCCGCGGCATTCTCGCCCAGAACCTCGCGCAGGTCACCCAGCATCTGCGGCGGCGCGACGAGCACGAGCTGATCGTATTGCTTCTCCACCGCGCCGCGTTCGACGTACTCCGCCATTTGCTTCGCAAAGGCGGATTTCGCGAGGCGATGCGGATCCGTCCGCGGCTCCTCGGCATGGTGGGCGCCGCCGACGCTTTCTACGGAACGGCCCGGCCTGTCGCTGCCGATGTCGCGGCTGCGGAGATGCACCGCGGCGTTCTCGAACGCCCGAACCGACTCCATCGTGCCTTCCTTGCTGTCGTTCATGAACACGTGCGCCCGACCCGCATCGGCGACGACGATCATTGTCCGTTTGTTCTTGGCCATGGGTTCCTCGCTTGGTACGACTTCGAACGATAAGACACCAACCCGTTCCGCCGGGCCTTGATTTCGATCAATGGCTCCGCGGTTTACCTGACAAACGCGCGTTTCCGCTTGATCCAGATCAAGGATAGGCGGCCTGCCGAGGTATTTGATGGCCCGACAGTCGCGAAACAAGGAGAACGGCCATGACATCGGCTCCTGGGCGTCACGGCGACGCCGACACCGCAGCACCTTTTCATCCGCTGGCGGCGTTCAGCGGTCCTGTTCTGGACAATCTCATGAGGACCGGGGAGGCCTATGCGAAGGCGTGCCTGGCCTGGCAGGAGGAAATCCTTCGCTTCGTCGGCGCTCGCGTCGAATGCGCTCGCGATGCCGGCGAGTCCCTGGCGAAGTGCGAGAGTCCGGGCGATTTCGCCGAGCTGCAGAAGACCTGGATGATGACGGCCGCTCAGGACTATTTCGAGGGGGCAAACCGCCTCGCACAGCTCACCTACAAGCTGCTGCCGTCGTGGCTGCCGCCGGCCGTGATCGCGGAAGAAAAACCCCACCCGATCCACAATGCCGCCTGACCACTCCTGACCCCATGACCCCTGCACTGCCAGCCGTGGTTCCGGCCGCTCCGATCGCGAGTGCCGGCCCTGCCGATCAAGTCGTGGCTGTTCCGACGCCGCGCCCGCCGGAGCTTCCTTCGCCATGGGCCGACACGGCCGACGACGACGAGGCCGAAGCGCATGGCTTTCCGGCCGATCGTCTGATCCATGCCTGGCAGGCCCAGTTCACGGGTGGCTTGTCCCCGGCTGCACTCCTCGAAGCCTTTGCGGATTGGGCGATCCATCTCGGCAGTGCGCCGGGCAAACAGGCCGATCTGGTGCGCAAGGCTTTTCGGAAGTGGGTGCGCTTCGCCTACTTCGCGTCGCGTGCTCCGTTCGCGCCGGAGATACCGCCGGCGATCGAGCCGCTACCGGATGACCGCCGCTTCACCGGGCCCGACTGGCAGAAGCTGCCTTTCTCGCTCATATGGCAGGGATTCCTGTTCACGCAGCAGTGGTGGCACAACGCGACCACCGGGATCCGCGGCGTCGATCCGCGCGGTGCGGAGATCGTGCATTTCACGATGCGCCAGCTTCTCGACGCCGTGTCGCCGGCAAATTTCCTGCTCACCAATCCGGAAGTCCTGCGCGTCACGGTCGAGCAGGCCGGCGAAAATCTCTGGCAGGGCTGGCAGAATTTCATCGACGACGCGGAGCGGACGGTTCTCGGCCGCCCACCGGCGGGTGCCGAGCACTACGCCGTCGGCCGCGACGTGGCCATCACGCCCGGCAAAGTCATCTACCGCAACCGGCTGATCGAGCTCATCCAGTACGCCCCGACGACGGACACGGTCGCCGCCGAGCCGATCCTGATCGTGCCGGCCTGGATCATGAAGTACTACATCTTGGACCTGTCGCCGGCGAACAGCCTCGTGCGCTATCTCGTCGGCCGCGGCCACACGGTCTTCATGATTTCGTGGAGGAATCCCACGGGAAGCGACCGCGATTTCGGAATGGATGACTATCTCGAGCTCGGGCCTCTGAAAGCGCTGGAGGCGATCCGCGCCATCGTGCCGGGCGCAAAGGTCCACGGCGTCGGCTATTGTCTCGGCGGCACGCTGCTCACGATTGCCGCCGCGAAGCTGGCCAAGTCTGCCGAGCGGCCCTTCAAGACGATCACCTTGCTGGCTGCGCAGGCCGACTTCACCGAGGCCGGCGAGCTGATGTTGTTCATCAATCACAGTCAGGTCACTTGGCTCGAGGACATGATGTGGGACCAGGGATTCCTCGACACCAAGCAAATGGCCGGCGCGTTCCAGCTGCTGCGATCGAACGACCTCGTGTGGTCGCGGCTGGTGCGGCAATACCTGCTCGGCGAGCGGCCGGCCATGACCGACATGATGGCCTGGAACGCGGATGCGACGCGGATGCCTTATCACATGCATTCGGAATATCTGCGGCACCTGTTTCTCGATAACGACCTCGCGGAGGGCCGCTACCATCTCCGCGGCGAGCCGATCTCACTGGCCGATATCGACGTGCCGATCTTCGCCGTGTCGACGGAGCGGGACCACATCGCGCCGTGGCGCTCGGTGTACAAGATCACCTGGTTGACCCAGTCGGATGTCACTTTCGTGCTCGCGAGCGGCGGCCACAATGCAGGGATCGTCAGCGAGCCCGGCGACGACGGCCCTGGCCGCCTCGGCCGCGGCTACCGCATCAATACGCTCACGAAGAGCGAGCATCACATCGATCCTGATAGCTGGACGGCGCGGGCGAGCACGCACGAGGGCTCGTGGTGGCCGGCGTGGGCGAAATGGCTCGAAGCCTGGTCGGGCGATGCGGTCACACCGCCGGCGATGGGCGCCCCCGACAAAGGTTACGCCCCGCTGAGCGACGCGCCGGGCACCTACGTGCGAAGGCGTTGATGCCGGCACCGCCGCGATTGACTTGAATCAAGGCGACTCACGGCCGGGTGGCGTAAACCGCCGGCATATTTCGTTGCGGAGGCATCCATGACCCAGCGCCAGCTGAGCGAGCTCGTTCGCCATCAGAACCCCCTCACCCTGCCGCCGACGGCGAGCGTCCAGGAGGCGTGCCGCAAGATGGCGGAGCGTCGGGTCGGCGCCGTCCTCGTGACCGGGAAAGATCACCAGCTGATGGGCATCTTCACCGGCCGCGACGCCGTCGCACGGGTGCTCGCCGAAGGGCTCGATCCGGCCAAGACGAAGCTTGCCGATGTCATGACCAAGAACCCGACGACGGCATCGCCCGGCTGCAAAGCGGTCGAGTGTCTGCGGCTGATGCAGGACTGCGGCTTTCGGCACGTGCCGATCGTCGATGGCGGCAAGCTGTCCGGCGTGGTCTCGCGCGGCGACTTCCGCGGTTATGAGCAGGATCGACTCGACGAGGAGACCGGGCTTTGGGAGCGGATCGCCTGACGGCGAGCGGCGTTCACAGATCAGCTTCGGGGCTCAAGAAACGAGCCGTCGCCGTCCTCGATAATGGCCGCCTCGTCAGCCGGGAATTCCACGCTTTCCTCGATCAGATCGAAGTGCCGATAGTCCGACCCTGCGCTACTGCAGCGTACGAGAGCGATTGCATTCTCGAGCGCATCCGCCCGGACTGTGAAATGGTGGATCTTGCCGTTGCCGCCGTGAGCACTGCCACCGCGGGCGCTGCCATACGCTTCGATCAAAAATAGCTTCACGACAGGCCTCCCTTGCGCACGCGGCTGAGCCGCCGTCAGGTTACTGCCCTTCTAGAGATCGGAGGCAGTGCCGGCCTTGACCTGGGTCAACGCCGCCTCGACAGCGTCTTTCTATGTTTCATCGGTGCGGCACGGCTTGGCGGATTCATGAGCCGTCCCCATGTTCTTGCCCAACCATCGGGTGCGCCGTGAAGCAGTGGCTTTGTTTCGTCGCCGGAGCCTTCTTGTCGCTGAGCGCCGGCCAGGCCGCAGCGTCGCCGCCTGCCCCGTCCGTGGCGCAAGAGATCCGGATTCTGGCCAACGCGAGCTCAGGGACGATCCAAGGCGAAACGATACTCATTCGCGATGTGGCGGATGTGTATCGGGCGCTCGGTTATGAGGCGCTGTGGACCGGACCGGGCAACGAGCAGCGTGCGCAGCAGCTGCAAGCGGCTCTCCACAGCGCACCCGAGCATGGCTTCTCCGTCGACGATCTCCATCTCGACAAGATCCGAGCTTTGTCGGCGGCGGCGACACCGGCCGAGGCGGCCCATCGCGATGTGCTGCTGACCGATGCTTTGCTGCGCTATTCCGCCAAGCTGCGCCTGGGCGCCGCACCCGCCGCTACTCTCGGGACGGACTGGGGAATCGCACAGGCTCCATTTGCGGCGGCGCCGGCACTCGTTTCGGCAATACAAGCCGGCAAGTTCGGCGAGCTTCTCGAAGCGCTCCCGCCTGCCAGCCACCAATACTGGCAGCTCGTCAGCGCCTTACGGCTTTACACGCACTACGCGGCCCGCGGCGGCTGGCCCGCCGTTGCGGCTTCCAGCGAAATAAAACTGGACGCTAACGACCCCCGCCTCGCGATCCTGAGACAGCGGCTCCATGCGGAGGACCAGCTGGCAAGTACGGACGCGGCACCCAGCGAGATCCTGGCCGCCATCCGGCAATTTCAGGTTCGCCATGGCCTCGACCCCGACGGACGGGTGGGCCAAAAGACCCTGACAGAGCTCAATGTCAGCGCCGAGCAACGGGTCGCACAAATCGCCGCCAATCTCGAACGCTGGCGGCACTTGCCGCGCCAGTTCGGCAGCGAGTTCGTCACGGTCAACGCCGCCGACGCGACGGTCGATTTCGTCCGCGACGGCTCATCGGCTGTGCACATGCGTGTCATCGTCGGCGATCCGAGGCATCCGACGCCTGTCCTGAACGCGCAAATCTCGGCGATCACGTTCAATCCGCCGTGGAACGTGCCGGTATCGATCGCGACCAAGGAGATTCTGCCGCGCATGAGGCGCGACCCCGGATATCTCGCCGCAAACCAGATCGCGATCGTGAACCGGCCACAAGACCCTTATGGATTCGGGGTGGACTGGCGGCGGATCTCACGGAGTAATTTCCCCTTCCAGTTCCAGCAGCGCCCCGGCTCCAAGAACTCTCTGGGTTTGATCAAGCTGGAGATGCCCAACCCCTTCGACGTGTATCTGCATGACACGCCGGCCAAAGCACTGTTCAATCGCCCCGGACGCGCGTTCAGCCATGGATGCATCCGCCTCGAGCGGGCCGCCGACTTCGCCGAGCGGCTGCTCGACCAGCCGCAATGGACTGCCGCGGCCATCCAAGATGCGATCGCGGACGGAGAGACACGCCAAGTCCGGCTCGCGCGGCCGGTTCCGGTCTACGTCCTATACCTGACCGCGTTTGTCGACGAGGCCGGCGTGGTGAACTTCCGAAACGACGTCTACGGGCGCGACGCGCCGATCGCGCGCGCTTTGGGACCCATCAAAACACCGCCGTCGACGCCGGCCGCAGCACCCGTCATGGCCGAGATCGGCTGCGCCGGGTCGCCTGGGCGCGCGAGCGGCTGACGATTGATTCCCCTGCCGAGCGGAGGGTCGTCTATGATACGCCACGTCCACATGAACAAGGTCTTCGGCATGAGCGGCACACGCAGGCGCGTTCTCAAAGGCATCATCGGATCCCTGGCGCTCGTCGGGCATTCCTCCGCCTGGGCCGCGGTGGCCGGGTTCTCGACGATCCGCAGGCTTTCCTTCGAGAACCTCCACACCGGCGAGCGTCTCAACGCGACCTACTGGGCGGAGGGCCGCTACGAGGCGGAGGCGCTGCGCGATATCGCCTGGGTGCTGCGCGACCACCGCGCGAACGAGGTGCATCCGATCGATCCCCGCCTGCTCGACCTGCTTTACGCGCTGGGCCGCGCCATCGGCCCGCACGGATTCCAGGTGATTTCGGGATACCGGTCCCCGGTCACCAATGCCCGATTGGCGGCAGCCTCCGAAGGCGTGGCCACGCACAGCCTGCATACGCAGGGGATGGCGATCGACGTCCGCGTCCAGGGCATCCGGACATCTGCCCTGCGCGATGCGGCGTTGGAGTTGCACGGTGGCGGGGTCGGCTACTATCCGCGATCGGATTTTGTGCACGTCGATGTCGGCCGTGTTCGCCGCTGGTGATCGCGAACAAATGGCAATTCTCCGATTGCTAAAATGCCACATTTTTAGCTGATCCAGATCAAGGCACGGGCGCCGAGGGCATGGTTTTGTGGCGGCGTCTCATCCTCCGTCTTGAGAGCTGGATTACGTGGCCTCTATGGCGCCTAACATCTTCCTCGTCGATGACGACGATGTCGTACGTGACTCCGTAAGGGTGTTGCTGGAGACGCGCAACTTCACCGTGACCGATTTCCCGTCGGGCGACGCGTTCTTGCGTCGATCGACGAACGACGCAGGCGATTGCATGCTCCTCGATCTCCACATGCCCGGCATGACCGGTATGGACCTGTTGAAACAGCTGCGCCGGCGCGGCGATAAGACACCGGTGATCCTGATCACGGGACGGCTTGATTCGAACGCCCAGGCCGAGGCGCAGAACCTTGGCGTGCCGCTGCTCGAGAAGCCGGTATCGCCGCAAGTCCTCTTCGCAGCGATCGAGGACGCCCTGCACCCGAGGGCTTGCTAGGCTATTCGGGCCGCACCGGAATCTGAAAGCGGAAGACGGTGCCGCCGTCCGGATTGGGCTCCGCCCAGATGCGGCCGCCGTGTGCCTCGATGATGGAATGGCTGATCGACAGGCCGATACCCATGCCCTGCTTCTTGGTGGTCACGAACGGCTTGAACAGGTCTTGAGCGATCTCGGCGGGGATTCCCGGCCCGCTGTCGATCACTGCGACTTCCTGCACGCCGTCTCGTTGGGCGGTCTGGATCTTGATCAGTCGACGATTGACGTCGCGCAGAACTTCGACCGCGTTGCGGACAAGATTGACGATCACCTGCTGAATCTGGATGCGGTCGACATGCAATGGCGGCAGATCGGCCGCCAAATCGTAGGTGATGTGGACGCCGTCGAGCTTCGCTCCGACCGTTGCCAGTTCCGTCGCCTCCTGAACGATTTGACCGAGGTCCGAGACCGACCGCTCGACACTGCCTTTTTCCACGAAGCTGCGCAGCCGACGGATAATCGCACCCGCTCGTTCGGCCTGGCGGGCTGCTTTCTCGAGAAGGTCCGGAATACGCGGAGAAACCGGTGTCGGAGCGGCCTGCAGCATCTGGCGTGCCGCCTCGGAATAGTTGACGATCGCGGTCAACGGCTGGTTCAGCTCATGCGCCAAGGAAGACGAGAGCTGGCCCATCGCGCTGAGGCGCGACGTATGGACCAGTTCCGCGGTCAGCTCCCGAATCCTGCGCTCCGCTTCGTTGATCATGGTCACATCGCGCGCGATCGTTGATACACCGACGACCGCCCCGCTTTGGTCGCGGATAGGCGACAAAGTCAGAGAAATATCGAGGCGTCGGCCGTCTTTCGTGATGCGGACGGTCTGGTACTGGCGGACATCGCCACCGCGCTTCACCTGCTCAATCAACGAGTAGATTTCGTCCCGCAGCTCCGGCGGCGCCAACATGGTGATCGGCCGCCCGATCACTTCCGCCGCCGTGTAGCCGTACATGCGCTCGGCGCCTTTGTTCCACGAGGTGATATGGCCATTCAGGTCCTTGCCGATCACGCCGTCGCTGCTCGATTCGACGATGGCCGCCAGATGAGCCCGTGTTGCTTCCGCCTGCCTGCGCGCGGTCAGATCCTGAATAATGCCGACAAAATTCGTCTCGCCGCCAAATTTGGCTTCGCCGACGGACAAGTACATCGGGAATGTCGTGCCGTCCTTGCGCCGGCCCACGACCTCGCGCCCGATGCCGATGATCTTGCGCTGATGCGTGCGGCGATAGCTTTCGATGTAGCCGTCGTGCTCGTCGTGATACGGCGGCGGCATCAGCATTTTGACATTACGGCCGATGACCTCGTCGGCGCGGAAGCCGAACAGCTTCTCGCAGGCCGGGTTGAACATCAGCACACTCCCTTTGGCGTCGATCAGGATGACGCCATCGACGATCGTGTCGACCAGCGCGTCGAGCCGCGATCTGCCGCGGTCCGGCGAGTCCATTCCGGTGTTTGCTTTGCTCACCTGTGCTCCCTCGAATTGAGGGTGATATCACTCTCAACCTATTAGTATATCTCGGGGATTCAAGAAATCCCTTGTTTTGACGACACCGCCGCACCCTGGCTCGACGTCGGCGTTGATCCGAATCAAGGCGTTGGCCGAGCGGCGGGATGATTGTGCCGGGATCACCGCCTGGAGAGATCGCATGCTTCGTTCTTCCGCGATCGGCCGCATTCTTGCCGCGTTCGGATTGTTCCTCTGCGCCGCGGGTCCCTCCCCCGCCAGCGCGCACAGCCACGTCTTCCTGGGCTTTGGCTTCAGCTACTACGCGCCTTATCCCTACTACTACCCGCCCTACTACTACTACTACCCGCCGCCCGTCTATTACGCGCCCCCTGTCGTATACTACTCGGCGCCTGCATACTATGCTCAGCCGTCGCCGCAGAACTGCCGCACGTTCCAGGGCGATGCGACCAACGATCAAACCCACCAGCCGTTTTACGGGACAGCTTGCCTGTGGGCCGATGGGAAGTGGCATATCGCCAATTGATCCGGCCGAAAGCGTTGCTAGGTGTGAAGCGGCAGCGGTACCATGTCGATACGTAATCTGGATGCGATCTTCCGGCCGAAGAGCGTGGCGCTGATCGGCGCCAGCCCGCGGCCGCAATCGGTCGGGTGGGTCATCGCTGAAAACCTTCTGGCAGGCGGGTTCACCGGCCCGATCATGCCGGTCAACCCGAAACACCCGGCGATCGGCGGCGTACTCGCTTATCCGGACGTCAAAAGCCTGCCCGTTGCCCCGGATCTCGCGGTCATCTGCACGCCACCGAAAACTGTCCCGGGTCTGATCGAGGAACTCGGCCAACGCGGCGTAAAAGGTGCTGTGGTCATCACGGCGGGTTTCAAGGAGCTCGGGAGCGCCGAAGGCCGGGCCCTGGAGGCGGCCATCCTCCAAGCCGCCCGTCCGCATCTGATGCGAATCATCGGTCCCAACTGCGTCGGCATTCTGTCCACGCCGAGCGGGCTCAATGCATCGTTTGCCCATGTGAAACCCCGCCCGGGAAAAGTCGCCTTCGTCACCCAGTCCGGGGCGATGGCGACGACCGTGCTCGACTGGGCCACGGCTCGCGGAATCGGGTTCTCGCACGTCGTATCGCTCGGCGACATGACCGATGTCGATTTCGGCGACATGCTCGATTATCTGGCCAACGATCCCGAGACCACCGCAGTCCTGCTCTACATCGAGGCCGTCACGCAAGCGCGCAAATTCATGTCCGCGGCACGCGCGGCCTCGCGGCTGAAGCCGGTGATCGCCATCAAGGCCGGCCGCCATGCGACCGCCGCGCGCGCGGCCGCCTCGCATACCGGCGCGCTCGCCGGGATGGACGCGGTGTACGATGCGGCGTTCCGACGCGCGGGCGTCCTGCGGGTACAGAATCTGGAAGAGCTGTTTGATGCTGTTCAGACGCTCTCGATGCCGCTGTCGCTCAACGGCGAAAAGCTCGCGATCCTCACGAACGGCGGCGGCGTCGGCGTGCTCGCGACCGACGCGCTCGCCGACGCCGGCGGACCGCTGGCGGATCTGTCGCCCGCGACGCTGACGCGGCTCAACGGCGTCCTGCCGCCGACGTGGTCTCACGGCAATCCCGTGGACATCATCGGCGACGCCACCGGGAAACGGTACGCGGATGCGCTCGCCGCCCTGCTGGATGCGCCCGAAGTCGACGCCGTGCTGGTGCTGAACTGTCCGACCGCGATCGCGTCGGGCGTCGAAGCCGCACAAGCCGTCGTGGACGTGACGCTGGCAAAGCGACGTGCGGTGATGACAAGCTGGCTCGGATCGGGGGCTGCACTCGACGCCCGCCGCTTGTTCTCGAACGCGGCCATTCCGACCTATGACACACCCGATGAGGCGATACGCGGCTTCATGCACGTCGTGCACCGCCGGCGCAATCAAGAGACTCTTCTCCAGGTGCCGGCTTCCGTGGCCACCGACTTCGCGCCCGATCCCGAGGCGGCGCGCCGTATTGTCGAGGGCGGCCTCGCCGCCGGCCGCAAGTGGCTGAACGAGCGCGAACTCGGCGAACTGCTTGCCTGCTACCGCATTCCAACGGCACGGTCGGTCATCGCCGCCGATGCCGAAGCCGCGGCAAAACACGCCGAGGGATTCGGCGTGCCGGTGGCGCTGAAGATTTTTTCTCCCGATATCACGCACAAGTCCGATGTCGGCGGCGTCGCCCTCGACCTGCTCGGGCCCAAGGCGGTGCGCAAGGCCGCCGACGCCATGCGGCAGCGCGTAGCCGCCGCGAACCCGTCGGCGCGGATCGAGGGATTCATCGTCCAGGAGATGATCCGCCGGCCCCAAGCTTATGAGCTGATCATCGGCATGGTGAACGACCCGCAGTTCGGACCGGTCCTGCTGTTCGGCCATGGCGGCACGGCGGTGGAGGTCGTTCAGGACAAAGCGCTGGCGTTGCCTCCGCTCAACATCCCGCTGGCCGAAGACCTGATCTCGCGGACCCGCATCTTCCGCCAGCTGCAAGGCTACCGCGACCGCCCGGCGGTTGCCTTGAGCGAGGTCGCGCTCACGCTGGTGAAGATCTCGCAACTCGTTGCCGATCTCGATGGCATCGCCGAATTGGATATCAATCCGCTGCTGGCCGACGCGAACGGCGTGATTGCGGTGGATGCCCGCGTACGCATCGAGGCGCAACCCGCCACGATCGGCCGCGGGCAACGGTTCGCGATATCGCCTTATCCGAAAGAGCTCGAACGGAAGGTGACCGTGCGCGACCTCGGCGACGCCACGATAAGGCCCGTGCGACCGGAAGATGCTTCGGCCTTCTTGCGGCTGTTCGACGCGCTGACCCCGGACGACGTGCGTTTTCGCTTCTTCGCGCCGCTCCGCTCGCTCGCGCCGGGCCAACTCGCCCGTTTCACCCAGATCGACTACGATCGTGAAATGGCTTTCGTGCTTGAGGCGCCGGAAAACGGCCGCCGCGAGGTTCTATCGGTGGTCCGGCTGGCCGCCGATCCCGACAACCGGCAGGCGGAGTTTGCCGCTCTGGTGCGCAGCGATCTCAAAGGCCGTGGCATCGGGTTCATGATGATGAAGCACCTGATCGACTACGCGCGGCGACGCGGTCTCGAAGAGATCTACGGGGATATACGGGACGACAACGACCGGATGATCCAGCTCGTACGCGATCTCGGCTTCGTCCTCACCTACCCGGCCCAGTCGACGGCCGTCATGCGGGCGACCTTGGCCCTGAACTCCCCCACAGCCGCCGCAGCAAATTGATCTGTGTCAAAGCCGGCCGGGGGGCTCTCCTGTCAGATTAACGGCTATGCCACAGGCGAGCCGTACCATGGACGAAAGACTGACCCCCAGGCTGCTGGACAAAACCACGATCGACCGCGCATTTCCGCTGGTCCGTAACCTCGCACCCGATATCACGCTCGAACGATGGACTCGTTTCGCCAAGCCCCATCTTGCGTCACGGTCGCCCGATTGGCCGCGTGGACTGATGACGATCCAGAACGCCGCGGGCTACATCCTCGGGCTGTTCGTATTCGAGGTCCGCGACGATCTCTACGAGAAACGCGTGCTGTGCATCGACAACATCATCATTCCGAATATTCCCGGTCGCGATGCGATCTGGGCGGGGGTCGTCGATGCCGCCGAGCACATCGCCGCCATGAACGGCTGCCGGACGATTCGCGCCGGGCTCGCCGATGACCTGGAGCCGGGCGCGCGCGATCGCGACCAGACCTGGCTGACCGGTTCACTCGAAAAAGCCGGCTACTCCTTCGAAGGCATGCGGGCGATCAAGCGCCTGGAGGCGCGCCATGCCGCCCACTAAGCACGCGCCGCGCTTCAGCGTCGAAGCGCAACAGCAGCATCATTCGCTGCATCTCGTTCATCCCTGCGATACCTGCGCGGTGCGGCCCTATTCGGCCTGCGCGGCGCTGAATCCCGACGAGCAGAAGCGGCTCGTCGATATCATGAAGACCGTCGAGATCGACGCGCATCAGGCGATCTTCAACGAATTCGACAAGGCACAGCACGTGTTCAACGTGACGGAGGGCGCGGTCAAGATCTACAAGCTGCTGTCGGATGGCCGCCGCCAGATCACCGGCTTCCTCTTTCCCGGTGATTTCCTCGGCCTCACCCACAACGAGACCTACGCCTACAGCGCCGAAGCGCTCGGGCCGACCAAACTGTGCCGTTTCCCGCGCGAGAAGCTGGAGGGGCTGCTGGACGACATGCCGAGCCTCGAACAGCGGCTGCTCGGGATGGCATCGCACGAGCTCGCGGCCGCTCAGGATCAGATGATCCTGCTCGGCCGGAAATCGGCGAAAGAGCGCGTCGTGTCCTTCCTGCTGATGTTGTCGAACTCGGCCGTCCGTCACGGCCGCCCGGGGAATCCGGTGTCGCTGCCGATGACCAGAAACGACATGGGCGACTATCTCGGGCTTTCGCTCGAGACCGTGAGCCGGGCGTTCACCCAGCTCAAGACACAGGGCCTCATTCAGCTTTTGGACGAGCGCCAGGTCCGGCTCATCAAGCCGGACGCCTTGCGCGAAATCGCAACCGGGTTCTAAGCGGGAAGGCAGCGCTAGCGAACGGCGGCCACGCGGAACGGCCGCTGCTTGCCGTCGTGCTCGGTAATCGAGACGTATTCGCCTGCCTTGAAGGTGTGGCGATCGAACCGGAAGATCGGCTCGTCGTCTTCCGTTTCGGCCGGGTCCGGATCGTACGAAAAGACCCATTGGCTGCCGCGATGATGGATCAGCTTGCCCTGCTCGTCGTCCTCGCCGGCCCAGAAGCGGCGGACCGTGCACTTGTCGCGCTGGCTCTTCCATTCGTTGGCATCGAAATGGCCGGCCGCGTCGAGCGGCGCCACGAATTCATAGCCGTGGGTGGTACTGCCCTCCGGGAATTCGGGACAGCGGGCAAGCTCGAGGCGAATTTTGCGCAAGGTCATATCGGATCTCCCAACGAATACCGGTCATAGTCCTGCGGTCGGCCGGTTAGAGCCTTGATCTGGGTCAATTCTCCCCGGCGCGCGATGCCGTATTCGATAGCTGCGTCATGGACGAACATAGCCATCTTTTGCTCGACAGTCTTGCCGCCCTCTGCGGGGCTCCGGTCGACGGCGCTGCATTGCTTTCGGCGCTGTTTGTCGCCGGGCTTGCGGGCGGCGTCAGCCATTGTTCGAGCATGTGCGGACCGTTCGTGCTGAGCCAGGTTTCGACGCGGCTGAGCGCAATCGACATCACCCGCTTTACGGCACTCACCCGCCTTCGCGGTGCGGCCCTGCTTCCGTACCATCTCGGCCGGGTGACGACCTACACCGCCCTCGGCGCCACGAGCGCCTGGCTCGCGGGCGCCGTGGTTCAGGTCGACGGATTTCGCTGGATTTCGTCGGCGTTGCTGCTGGCCGGCGCGGCACTGCTCCTCGCCCAGCTCGGGATCACGCTCATGCCCAGGAAGAACAACGGCACGGGATGGTGGGCGCGCCTCGCTGTCCGCCTCTCGGGGCTGGCCTCGCCCCTGTTCGCCGTGCCGCACGGATGGCACGGCTACGCGCTCGGCATCGCACTCGGTTTTCTGCCTTGCGGTCTGATCTACGGCGCGATTCCCGTGGCGGCGGCCGCCGGGAACCCGCTGATCGGCGCCGCGGGCATGGCAGCGTTCGGCGCGGGCACCTTTCCGGCCTTGTTCGCGGTCGGCTATGGCGGCGTCATCGCAGGCCGGCGCTGGCGCGACGTGCTGGCTCGTTTCGCACGGCCGCTGTTGGCCGTGAATGCCGTGCTGCTGGTCGCCGTGGCCCTGCGCGGCTTGTTGTAGTTCCGGCTTGCTCCAGCTACTCGACGAGATCGCGATACGCATGCCAGGACGCATGCGCGATCAGCGGCACCGTGATTGCCAGGCCAATATAGAACGTCAGCAGGCCGATCGCGGTGAAGACCACGATCAAAGCCGCCCACAAGCTCATCGCGGCCCAGTTGATGCGTGCCGCGACCCAGCTCGTCGCGATCGCGGTAAATACGTTCACGTCGCGATCGAGCAGCATCGGGATCGAGATCACGCCGATTCCAAACGCGACCGCGGCAAGAATGAAACCGATCGCGGCGCCGGTCACCAGGAACGGCAGACTGACCGGCGAAAAGAAAAGGGTTTCGACCCAGCGGTCGAGCGACAGGTTCGTGTTCTGGAAAAACAGCGCGAACAACAGCGTCGCAACCCGCACCCACGCGAGGTGCAGCAGCATCAGCACCAAACCCATCAGGGCGATTTGGGCGCCGTTGCGCTGACAGGCCCAGACAGCCTCCTGCAGGGTTGTCGAGGCCCCTGCCTCGCGCCGCCGGCTGACCTCATAAAGGCCGACTGCGAGCACGGGCGCGACGAAGAAGAAACCGGCCGACAGCGGCAGCAGCAGGTACACATAGCCGCTGATCAGCACGACTGACGTGAGAAGAACGCTGATCGCCACGATGCCGATGCCGGCGGTCAGGCTCACCCGCGGTATTGCCAGGAAATCCCGCCAGCCCTGGGCAAGCCACACCCACGGCCGATCGACCGCGACGCGGCGGATACGCGGACTCGGCGTGCTGAAGACCGGCACGGCATCGGACATTGCAGCGCTCCTTAATAAAAGCGGTTCTCGACGGGCTGGCAGGACTTTAGCGGCGAGGGGGCGGGCTCCCCTTGATCCAGATCAAGGACGTCCAGGACCGGCCGGACGATCATGGCGACGCTCCGAAACGCGCGCGCTCGTGCGTACCGCTGAGAGGAACCAATGAACGATCTTGTGTCGACCGCCCCTGCCAACTCGCAGGCTCAGATGGATGTTTCCGAACCCTATAGCGACGACGTCATCCGGGCTTTCGTGCTGGCAACCATCTTCTGGGGTGTCGCGGCATTTCTGGTCGGCGTCTATATCGCCCTGCAGCTCACTTTTCCGGCGCTGAACCTCGG
>Ga0335070_10004450_pt1 | contig 16387 bp, 11 predicted proteins | sample Lox_Sample_13_FD_206722 | JGI IMG/M metagenome (GOLD analysis project Ga0335070, IMG submission 206722) | Soil microbial communities from Loxahatchee National Wildlife Refuge, Florida, United States - Lox_Sample_1.3 | ecosystem: Environmental > Terrestrial > Soil > Wetlands | place: USA... | reverse complement strand
TCGGTTGACCCCAGAGCCCTACCTCAGTGGGATACGGCGGCGGCTGCTTGGGGTTCGCCCGCCTCCCCTCGAGGGCCCTGATCTGCGCTGTCACTTCTCCGCAGATGTAGCGGCCGGCGCTCCGGTGAACGACGATCTCCAGGGAGTAGGCACTCCCCAGAATGTTCCGACCCAGATAGCCCGCCTTCGCGGCGATCCCGATCTCCCGCTCCAGGATCCTCGCGGCGCCCTCGTACTCGGGCCGGATGAAGATGATCCCTCGATTCGCTTGAATCGCGTAGCCCGCCATGATCATTCCCTCGATGAGCATGTGCGGGTCTGCATAAATGAGGACCCGATCCTTGAAGGTCCCCGGCTCCATCTCATCGGCGTTGCATACGAGGTAGCGCGGGTGTGGGGCATCCTCGGCGACTGCGAGCCATTTCTTGCCGGCGGGAAACCCGGCGCCGCCTCGGCCGAGGAGGGCCGCATCCAGGACGAGTTGCTCGACATCCCGCGGCGAGCGGGTGCGGAACATCTCGGCCAAAGCACCGTAGCCGCCGCTCGCCTCGTACTCGGCGAGGGTCGCGATCCGGTCGGGCTTACGATTCTGAAACAGTACCTGTGGATACATAGTCTAACGGGACGCAGATTTACGCAGATGCACGCAGATTCTTCTTTTTCGTGTTATCGAATGCCTTGCGTCGGAACTCCGGTTGAACGCCGAAGTTTAACAACAGACCCACTTCGATGCCGGTCGCCTTCAGATAATTGAGTAACTGCGCTTCGTGCTCGGGAACAAGCTTTTTCACAGCCTTGATTTCCAAGATGATCCTATCGTCCACCAGGATGTCAGCGAAGTACTCACCTACGACTTCAGCTTCATAAATGACCCGTATAGGTGACTGCGCAACGCCAGCAATCCCAGCCTTTTTGAGTTCTACAAGGAAGGCATTCTCATAAACTTTCTCGAGAAAGCCATACCCGAGTGTGTTGTAAATCTTATAAAAAATCTGTATGATCCTTTCGGTTAATTCTTTATATTTAAAGTCGTATCTGCGTTCATCTGCGTTTATCTGCGTCCTATTCGTGTTCATCTACGTCCTAGTTGTCTTTATCTGCGTCCCGTTTCAGCTCCTCCAGGATCTTGTCGATCTTCTCCGGTGTGAGCTCGCCGTAGACCTTCCGGTTGATGAGGATCGCCGGGGCGCGGTCGCAGTAGCCGATGCAGCAGACGGGAAGAAGGGTGAAGAGACCGTCCGGTGTCGTCTCACCCATGCCGATGCCGAGCTTGCGGGAGAGGTGCTCGCCGATGCTCTCCTCTCCCTGCATCCAGCAGACGACGCTGTCGCAGACATGGATCACGTACCTTCCGACCGGCTCCCGGAAGAGGAAGGTGTAGAAGGTGGCGATCTCCTCCAGCTCCAGGGGAGAAAGCTCCAGGAGCGTGGCCGCCTCCTCGACCGCCTCGTCGCTCAGGTAGCCGTAGTGATCCTGGAGGACGAACATGACGTCGATGGCGAGCTCCCGGGGGTGTTCCGTCCCTGCGATCATCTCCCTGAGTGACTCCCTGAGTTCTCTTGGCACCATGAGGATCCCTACCGGTCAATGTCCGGGAGAATGTAGTCCACCGACCCGATGATGGCGATCAGATCGGCGATCGTCTCGCCGACCGCCATGAGGGGCATGACCTGGACGTTGGCGAAGCCGGGCGATCGGACCCGCAGCCGGTACGCGTAGCCCACCCCGTCGCTCACCACGTAGTAGCCCTGCTCGCCCCGGGGGATCTCACAGGAGGCGTAGGCCTCGCCCTGAGGGATCTTCGGCCCGCGGGTCACGTTGATGAAGTGGTGGATGAGGCTCTCGATATCCCTCAGCATGTCGTCCCGCGCCGGGATCACGTAACGGTAGTCGTCGGTGACGTAGCGGCCGGGCGGCATCTCCCGCGCCGCCTGCTCAATGATCCGGAGGCTCTGCCGCATCTCTTCCACCCGCACCAGATACCGGGAGTAGCAGTCCCCGCCCGTGGCGGTGGGGACCTCGAAGTCAAACTGGTCATAGCCCGAGTAGGGGAGCTTCTTGCGCAGATCCCACTCGAGGCCGCAGGCCCGGAGGTTCGGCCCGCTGACCCCCCACTCCATGGCGTCCTCCAGCGAGATCCTCCCGATCCCCTCGGTCCTCGCCCTGAAGATGGGATTCTTGGCGATGAGAGCCTCGTACTCCCGGAGCCGCGCGGGGAAGACCTTGACGAAGGCGTCCACCGCCTCTTTCCAGCCGTCGGGTAGATCTTCCCGCACTCCGCCCAGTCGGAACCAGGAGGGATGCAAGCGGCCACCGGTGATAAGCTCGACGATGTCCATGATCGTCTCGCGCTCGCGGAAGGTGTAGAAGTTCGGGGTCATGGCCCCCACGTCGTGGGCATAGGTGGCGAACCAGACGAGGTGGTTGCTCAGCCTGAAGAGCTCGCTCACCATTACCCGGATGCACTGGGCCCGGTCGGGCACCTTGATGCCTGCCAGGGTTTCCACCGCCATGACGTAAGGGAGGTTGTTGGCCGCCCCGGCCAGGTAGTCCACCCGGTCGGTGTAAGGGATGAATTGGTGCCAGGTCTGGCGCTCCCCGATCTTCTCCACGCCCCGGTGGTGATAGCCGATGTCCATGTCGAGCTCGGTGATCTCTTCACCATCCAGGGCGGCGATGTAGCGCATGAGGCCGTGGGTGCTCACGTGGTGCGGACCGATATTGAGGATGAGCTCCTCCTCGCTATGGGCCCGCCTGAGGTACAGGCCGCCGTCCAGGGGCTGACGCTTGCGGGCATCTTCGAAGGTGTACGGCGGCATCTCCGTGGCCCGGCCGGGATGGCTCTTCCGCAGCGGGTGCCCCTCCCAGTCGTGGGGCATGATGAGGCGCTGGAGGTTCGGGTGGCCCTCGAAGCGAATGCCGAACATGTCGAAGACCTCCCGCTCGTACCAGTTGGCGGCAGGCCAGATGTGGGTGACGCTCCGAACCGCGGGCGTCTCGCCCTCCAGGGGGACCTTCAGCCGGATGCGTGTGGGGCCGTCGAAGGCAAGCAGGTGGTAGACCAGAGTAAAGTCGGGGTAGGCGCTTCGCTCCCTGCGGCGGGATTCATCAACCGCGGTCAGATCCTCAAGGCGGTGGAATCTCGGGGTCGCCTCGGTCTTGAGGAACCGGAGGACATCGGCAACCTGCTCTCTCCTCACGATGAAGGTGAGCATGTCCGAGGTATGGGTCGCCTGCCCGACAGCCTCCCCGAACCGAGCCTTGAGGAGTTCGGCAACGCCCCGGTCCGCCTCGCCGAGCTCGATCCGCCGGGGCGGCGGCGTCCACATGAGGTCCGATCGGCTCTCCCAGAAGATGGGCGGCGACTCCGAGGTGCCTCTGATCGCCGTCCCCTCCATGCCCGGCCCGCGGGGGTCCCGCGACTTGGTCTTGCCGTCGACGAGAATGGGCGCCTGGGTTCCCTGGGTTCCCCCTTTGACCCGGAAGAGGGTGCGGCCGGGCCGCTCCTCCGCGGCGATCTTCTTCTGCAGCAGGACGAGGCCCTGCTCCACCGCCTCCGGCCGCGGCGGGCAGCCGGGGATGTAGACGTCCACCGGGAGAATCTGATTCACCCCCTGGACCACGCTGTAGACATCGTACATGCCGCCGCAGTTGGAGCAGGAGCCCATGGAGATCACCCACTTGGGTTCCGCCATCTGGTCGTAGAGCCGGAGGACCACCGGGGCGATCTTCTTGAAGACCGTACCCGAGATGATGAGAAGGTCCGCCTGGCGCGGGGAGGGACGAAGCACCTCGGCTCCGAAGCGGGCGAGATCGTAGCGCGCGGTGAAGGCGACCGCCTCCTCCACGAAGCAGCAGGACAAGCCGAAAAACATGGGCCAGAGGCTGTACTGCCGGGCCCAGTTGATGACCGTGTCAACGGCGTCGAGAAAGAGCTCTTTCGGGTTGGTCAGTCTATTTGCGAGGCGGGCCGCCAATCAAGTCCCCCCTTCTTCCAGATGTAGACAAGACCCAGGATCAGCACCAGGATGAAAAAGCAGATCTGCAGCCACCCCGCCCAACCGAGGGCGTAGTAGGAGATGGCCCAGGAGAAGATGAAGGCACCTTCCACGTCGAAGATAAGGAAAAAGATGGCGACCAGGTAGAAGGGCACCGGGTAACGGAGACGGGCGGTGCCGGTGGGAATCACGCCGCTCTCGTAGGGCCTGAGCTTTTCCGGGTTGTTCTTCTTCTCCCCGAGAAAGGAAGCCGCGGCGAGGAGCAAGGCAACGAGCCCGATTACCATAAATCCATACAGGGCGAGGCTGAAGAGACCCGGCTCCCAGGGGGAAAGCATTCCGACATCGGGCAGAGGGTCCAAGTCCCCATCCTCCTCTGGCTCTCACCACTCGGTTGATCGGGCGTCTCCGGCCGGTTCCCCGGTGCGAGACAAGAGAGCGCCCTCCTTCTTTGTTCACAATTCCAAGACACGGATTAGGGACGGAGGGCACCTGCGTCGGCGGCAAAAGCGCTGGATGCCATGATAGAGAAGACTTTGGCAGAGTGCAATACCCTTCCTCTCCTCCCCCGCTCCCCAGTAGAAGGGGCCGCCCCGATGGGCGGCCCGCCAAGGGTGCCGATCACGTGACCGCCCCGCCCTCAGGCATCAGGGCGGCGCCCTCACCGCAGTAACTAATGCGGCCAGTAGGGGTAGAGGGTCTGCTTGACCTGCTCTATCCCCTGCAACATTGCCTGGTGCTTCCGCTCATCCTCCAGGACGTAGGTGAGAAGAAAGCGCTGGATGCCGAGGCTCTTGTCCTTGGCCAGCGCCAGGGACTCCTCCGTGGCCTTGACCATCTTCTCCTTCACCTCGAAGTGCTGCTGGATGAGTCCCACCACCTCACCGAACTGGTCGAGGCTCATGGTGAGCGGCTGGCGCTCCATGCTCTCCACGATGAGCTCGAGCACCCGCGAGTGGAGCTCCGCGTCCCGCCTGATGATCTCCATCACCGTACAGACGACGGGATGATCGCATCGGGCTATGGTCTCCTCGATCAGCGAGGCCGATTTCCGGTCCAGCTCTTTCCAGCCTCGAAGATGCTCAACAATCTTCTGGTTCATTTCTTTCATCGTCATCGCTCAGCCCTCCTGCTCATCGGCAAAGGCCCCACCCGGCACGTGTCCGCGTCGGGAACCGGGTGATGACCGCCGTCTCGCGTTCCCACCTGCCTCTCTCCAAGGACGGTCGGGCTCAGGGGGAATGGAGTTCGAGTCTGATGCTAGTATACCCATGGAAATGAACCTCGCCCAGTCCGACCGGAACATGTCTCCTTCATTCTTTCGCAACGGGGGGAGGCTTCGGTTCAGTACCTCCCGAACCTTGCCTGTTGACATCGTCCCAGAGGGTCGGCTACCTTGACATACACGCTAGCCATGAGGCGGAGCGCGAGGGTTGGGCGGTGCCAGCGCGGCTTGTGCCCCTCGGCTTGTCAAGGCGATTGCTTCTTCACTTCCTGCCGATTGATCGCTAAGCTTGACGTGGTAGGGGTTTCCAGCGCGCCGCGCCGCACCCGGCGAGGGGCTCGCGCGGGTCGACCGCCCAGACGCCGAGGGGCATGTCCGTCAATGACTTCCCCGGCAATGAGTTCCCCGGCAAAGAGTTCCATGGAACAGCAGATCCAGTTTCTCAATCATCGCGGCGAAAAGCTTGCCGCCACGATCCATCTTCCCGACGGCCCCTCTCGCCGTGGCGTGATCCTGGGTCACTGTTTCACCTGCTCTCGGCATACGACCATCTTGCGGAGCATCTGCCATGCCGTGGCCGCCTCGGGCTTCCTCTTGCTGCGCTTCGACTTCTCCGGAAACGGCCAGAGCGAGGGAGCGTTCACCGAGTCCACCTATTCCAAGCAGATCGAGGAGATGAAAACGGCCGCCGCCGTCCTCGCCGAGCGCGGCGTCTCCTGGCTCGGGCTGGCCGGGCACAGCATGGGCGCCATGGTGGCGCTCCTAGCGGCAGCGGAAATCGCCTCGGTGAGGGCCCTTTGCGCCCTGGCGGCGCGCTCTCGAGTCATGGGCGCAGCCGAAGTCCTTACTCCCGCACAGCTCCAGGACCTTCAGAGGACCGGGCGGGTGCGCTTCGTGAGTCGCGGGCGGCCGCTGGAGCTCACCCGGGAGATGTTCAGTGATGCAGCCTGTTACGACATAGGCCGCGTCGTCTCTTCTCTCTCGCAGCCTCTTCTCCTCGTCCACGGCGCTCGCGATGAGATCACCCCGGTGGACGAGGCCTACCACATCCAGCGCTACCGCCCGGAGGGAACGAGGCTCGCCGTGATCCCCGACGCGGACCACATGTTCAGCGGCGATGAACACCGGCGGGTGGTGACCGAAGTGGTAGTCTCCTGGTTCGTGGAGCAGGCCGCGAGAACGGAGGCGTAGGGCGGGTCATGGTACCCGCTCGATGGGCCGATGTGGCCGACACTGAGCTCTGCCGCAGTGAGAATCGGCCCTACGGCCATCGTTAGTTGACCTTTGTCATTTGGATTTGACTTGGCATTTGCCATTTGAAATTTGACATTTGGAATTACCATCCGCGTTCATCTATGAAAATCTGTGTCCCATACAACCCGTGAGATAGGATGGATATGACCTTTCCCGGCGCCTGGAATGCTGATTTCATCGACGAGCAGTATCAACGCTGGAAAACCGACCCGAACAGCGTCTCATCCGACTGGCGCTTCTTTTTCACCGGCTTCGATCTGGCCTCAACCAGAGAGCGGGAGACTGTGGTCGTCTGTGATGAGGAACAGATGCGGCGTCAGTCATGGGTAGATGCCCTCGTGCACCGCTACCGTGACCTGGGTCACCTCCTCGCCTGCCTGGATCCCCTCGTGGCATGCCCGACGGATCATCCCTTGCTCGATCTGAAGGCCTTTCACCTGACCGACGAGGATCTGGACCGGGAGTTCTATGCAGACCTTGTTCACCAGACCGGGCGGGCAACCCTGAGAGAGATCGTCCGGGTCCTCAGGGAGACCTACTGCCGTTCCATCGGGATCGAGTACATGCACCTCCAGGATCCCGACGAGCGTCGCTGGGTCCAGGAGCGCGTCGAGCCCGTCCGGAATCGGACGAGCCTGACCAGGGAGGAGCGGGTGCGAATCCTGAAGAAGCTCTACCAGGCGAACCTGTTCGAGCAGTTCCTCAACCGAAGATACCCGGGTCAGACCCGGTTTTCCCTGGAAGGAGCGGAGGTCGTCATCCCCATGCTCGACGCCTTGGTTCGATATGCGGCCGGGCAGGGATGCCGAGAGATCATCCTCGGGATGGCCCACCGCGGCCGGCTGAACGTTCAGGTGAACGTCCTCGGGAAGCCTTACCGCGACGTCTTCTGCGAGTTCGAGAGCAGCTACGACCCCGAGAGCGTCGTGGGCTCGGGGGATGTGAAGTACCACAACGGCTACTTCGGCGATCTTGCCGTTGCCGATGGCAACATGGTGCGCATGCTCCTGGTCAACAATCCCAGCCATCTCGAGACCGTGGACCCGGTCGTGGAGGGGTTCGCCCGGGCCCGGCAGGATCTCTTGGCCGATCGGGAGGGCAAGCGTGTCCTCCCCCTTCTCATCCACGGCGATGCTGCCTTTGCCGGCGAGGGGATCGTCGCGGAAACCTTGAACATGTCCCAGCTCGAAGGCTACCGTACCGGCGGCACCGTGCATATCATCATCAATAACCAGATCGGGTATACGACCCCCCCGAAGGATGCCCGCTCCACCTGTTACTCCACCGATATCGCCAAAATGCTCATGGTGCCCATCTTTCACGTCCATGGCGAGAGTCCGGACGCTGCCATCCACGTGGTCAGGCTCGCTTGTGACTACCGCAGGCAGTTCGGCAAGGATGTGGTCATCGATCTGGTCTGCTACCGCCGTTACGGCCACAACGAAGGCGACGAGCCCTACTTCACCCAGCCCCAGATGTACACCCGGATCAGGGAGAGACCGCCCATCCACAAACTTTACTCCCAAACCCTTCTCGAGGAGAAGCTCATCACCGAAGACGATATCCAGAGGACGCAGCAAGGGATCAACGAGTGCCTCGAGAGCTCGTACCAGGGCAGGGAGTGCGTGTTCCCCGTGACGAGATTCTACGACGACTGGGAGGGAATCGGCTCTGAATACTCGGACCAAGCCGTCGAGACAGGGGTCTCCGGCGAGCGGCTGCTCGCTTACGCGCGAAAGCTGAACACCGTCCCCCAGCGGCTCTCGGTCTATTCCAAGCTGATGGCGATCCTGAAGCGGCGGCTGGAAACCGTGGAGAAGGGAGAAGGGCTCGACTGGGCCAATGCCGAAACCCTTGCCTTCGCCTCTCTGCTGACCGAAGGGATTCCTATTCGGCTGAGCGGTCAGGACAGTCGCCGCGGGACCTTCAGTCAGCGGCACAGCGTCCTCGTGAATACGGAAACCGAAGAGGGGATCATCCCCCTCAGCTCTCTCGAGGAGACCCAGGCGCCCTTCTCGATCTACGACAGCATCCTCTCGGAGGAGGGTGTTCTCGCTTTCGAGTATGGATACTCCCTGGCCCAACCCCACGGGCTCGTTATGTGGGAGGCCCAGTTCGGCGACTTCATCAACAACGCCCAGGCGATCGTCGATCTCTTCATCGCCAGCGGGGAGTCCAAGTGGGGCCGCCCGAGCGGCCTCGTGCTCCTCCTCCCCCACGGTCTCGAGGGCCTGGGACCTGAGCACTCGAGCGCCCGCCTCGAGCGTTTCCTCCAGCTCTGTGCCGGGGAGAACCTCCAGGTCTGCAATCCCACCACCCCGGCCCAGTATTTCCACCTCCTCCGGCGTCAGGTGAAGCAGCCCTTCCGGAAACCTCTCGTCGTCATGACCCCCAAGAGTCTGCTGCGCCATCCCCGGGCGGTCTCGAGGCTCGAGGACTTCACCTCGGGGTTCTTCCGACCCGTCCTCGCCGATGGCGAGAGCGGCAAGCCGGACCGGGTTCTCTTCTGTAGCGGCAAGCTCTACTACGAGCTCCTCCAGCGACGGGAGGAGGTGAAGGCGGCCCGCCTCGCCCTGGTCCGGCTGGAGCAGCTCCATCCCTTCCCGAAAAAGGAGCTGGAGGAGCTCGCCAGGCGGTATGGCGAGGCGAGGGAGTGGTGCTGGGTCCAGGAAGAGCCGGAAAACATGGGGGCATGGCAGTTCGTTCGACCGCGGCTGGCGGCCCTGGTTCACAAGCACATCAGGTACATCGGCAGGAAGGCGGCGGCCAGCCCGTCCCCCGGGTTCCACAATATTTATAAGATCCAGCAAGAGGCGGTGATTTCGGAGGCCGTGGGGCCGAAACCGTAGGCGCACCTCCGCACCCGCCTAGATTGGGCCGGTACGGAGACCAGCCCTACGAGGGATGAGATCGCGGTGCCCTTGCCGAGAAGAAGGAACATCCGGCTCCCAGCGGCTGTCTACGAACAGGAGAATCTGGTATTCTCGATCACCATCTGTACCGCGAAACGGCAACAATTCTTTCACGATGCCTCCTTAGCAAGCCAAATCTTGGAGGCGCTGAAGTCGGGAGTCATCGCGCACGAGGCGCAGGTGTATGCCTACTGCTTGATGCCTGATCATCTCCATCTGCTACTGGCTACCGGCTCCGGTAATCTCGTTGAGATCATTGGCCGCTGGAAGAAGTTCACTGGTCATCTACTAAGAAAGAACGGGATGCAAGGGCCCTTTTGGCAGCGGGGATTCTACGATCACGGCTTGAGGAAAGATGAGGAGGTCATCAAGATTGCTGAGTACATGGTGATGAACCCGGTAAGGGTTGGTCTGGTGGAGCGTTGGGAGGATTACCCATTTTCATGGCATAGATGGATGGAAGGCAGACGCTGATTTCACGTAGGGCGGGTCTCCGCACCCGCCCAGCTTCGCCTGGTACGGAGACCGGCCCTACGGCGTACCCCAAGACATTGGTTGGTGGAGACATGAAGATCGAGGTGAAGGTTCCGAGCGTCGGTGAATCGGTGCGGGAGGCGGTTCTCGCCCAGTGGTACAAACGAAACGGTGATCGAGTGCGCAAGGACGAGCCGCTCTTTGTCATCGAAACCGACAAGGTGACCCTGGAGGTGGCCGCCGAGGCCGACGGCGTGCTCACCATTCTCGTAGAGGCGGGCCAGACCGTGGCCATCGACGCTGTCGTCGCCGAGATCGACACCGAGGCCGCTCCCAAGGAAGCCCCGCCGCCGGTAGTGGAGGCGCCGCGCCCTCCGGCACCGGAGCTCAAGCCTCCTCCGCGGCCCGCTGCACCTCCCGCGGCAGCAGCCGAACAGGTGGAGCCCGCCCGCGTACTCTCGCCGGCGGTGCGCCGGCTGGTGGCCGCCAAGAATCTCGACGTCGCCGCCATCACCGGCACCGGGCCCGGCGGGCGTATCACCAAGGGCGATGCCCTCCTTCACCTGGAACGATCCGGGGCAGCGGCGGCCCCGTCGCCGGCCCCGTTACCCGCCGCGCAACCCGTGTGCGTCCCCGCCGAGCCGGAGGAGTCGGTGACCCGGAAACCCATGAGCCAGATCCGCCGGCGGATTGCGGAACGGCTCGTGGAGGCGAAGCAGAGTACGGCCATGCTGACTACCTTCAACGAGATTGACATGGGCCGGGTGCAGGACATCCGCGCCCGCTACCACGACTCCTTCCAGAAAAAGTACGGGGTGCGGCTCGGCATCATGTCTTTCTTCATCAAGGCAACCATGGAAGCCCTCAAGGAATTTCCGGAAATTAACGCCTCCATTGAGGGGACGGACATTCTCTACCACAACTACTACCACATCGGGGTCGCCATCGGCGGCGAACGCGGCCTGGTGGTCCCTGTGATCCGTCACGCCGACAAGCTGAGCTTTGCCGAGCTCGAGCGGACGATCATCGACTACGTGAAGAAGATCAAGGAGAACCGCCTGGCCCTTGCGGACCTCGAGGGCGGGACGTTCACCATCACCAACGGCGGCGTCTACGGCTCTCTCCTCAGTACCCCTATCCTCAACATGCCGCAGAGCGGCATCCTCGGCATGCACAAGATCGAGCCGCGACCGGTGGTGGTCGGCGGTGAGATCGTGGTGCGGCCCATGATGTACGTGGCCCTCACCTATGACCACCGCATCGTGGACGGGAGACAGGCGGTGACCTTTCTCGTTCGCATAAAGGAGTCCATCGAGGACCCGGAACGAATCATGGTGGAGATATGAGGGGTCCATGGTCGGTAGTCCGTGGACCGTTGTCTGTGGCAGAGAAATCAAAATCCACGGACGACTGAGAATGGACCCGCCGGAGGCGGGCAAGTTACTGACACTGAGAAGCGGTGGGCAATGCCCACCCTACAGGATGGTGAATCGCATATGGCAGAGCAGGAACGGTTTGACTTAGTCGTCGTGGGCTCCGGCCCCGGGGGCTACGTGGCGGCCATTCGTGGCGCCCAGCTAGGCATGAAGGTCGCGTGCATCGAGAAGGATGAGCGCTTGGGCGGCGTCTGCCTGAACGTTGGGTGCATCCCGAGCAAGGCGCTCCTCGATTCCAGCGAGTACTACCACCTCGCTCGCGAGCACTTTGCCGAGCATGGGATAAAGACGGGAAAGCTCAAGCTCGATCTTGCTGCCATGATGGCCCGGAAGGAGCAGGTGGTCCAGGAGCTCACCGACAATGTGCGGAAGCTTCTGGACGGAAACCACGTCGCGGTGATTGGCGGGGTGGCACGCCTTGCCGGACCCGACCGGGTGGAGGTTACCGACGGCTCAGGCGGCAGTCAGCTCATCGAAGGGAAGGCGATTCTTCTTGCCACCGGGAGCGAACCGGTCGCGCCCGCCGGCCTCGCCTTCGACGGCGATCGCATCGTGAGCTCAACCGAGGCCCTCTCCTTTCCGGAGGTACCGAAGCACCTGGGAATCGTGGGCGGCGGCTACATCGGTCTCGAGGTCGGCTCGGTCTGGCTCCGCCTCGGCGCCACGGTGACCGTCATCGAGATGCTGCCCCAGATCGCCACCCTCCTCGACGGCCAGGTTGCCAGGGGGCTGGAGCGAATCCTTACCAGGCAGGGTCTCCATTTACGTCTCCGAACCCGGGTCCGAGGGGCGGAGGCTTCCGGGACCGGTGTCCACGTCTCCCTCGAGAGTGAGGGGCGGGAGGAAGCGCTCGAGTGCGATCGCCTGCTCGTGGCCGTGGGGCGCCGGCCGCTCACCCGGGGCCTCGGGCTGGAGGAGGTGGGGGTGAAGACGGATCCCCGCACCGGGCAGATCCTCGTGGACGAACAGTATCGGACGAGCGTCCCCACCATCTACGCCGTCGGCGACCTCATTGCCGGGCCGATGCTCGCCCACAAGGCCTCTGCCGAGGGGATCGCCGCCGTCGAGTGCATCGCCGGGCTCCCGGGCGAGGTGAACTATGACACCATTCCCGCGGTGATCTACACCTGGCCAGAGGTTGCCACCGTCGGCCTCACCGAGGAGCAGGTCAAGGAGCGTGGCGTCCCCTATTGCGTCGGGACCTACCCCTTCTCCGGGGCGGGCCGCGCCCGCTGCATGGGCGAAAAGGACGGTTTCGTGAAGGTCATTGTCCAGAGCAAGACCGATCGCCTGTTGGGGGTTCACATCCTCGGCCCCCGGGCCTCTGATATGATCGCCGAGTGTGTCCTGGCCCTCGAGTTTGGGGCGAGCTCCGAGGACCTGGCTCGAACCGTCCACAGCCACCCGACCTTCGCCGAGGCCCTTCAGGAGGCGGCCATGGCCGCGAGGAAGTGCTCCATCTATTCATCGTGACGGCCGGGGAGGTAAGAGGATGCTCCACACGCGCCTGGCTTCACCGACCAGCCCGGCTCACGCGGCAGTCTCCTCCCACATCATGAAAAGGAGTTTTTCAGCATCCTGCTAAAGGTCGCTGCGACTTGCGCTGAGCTTCGGTGAAGTGAGATCGGGCCTAGAGGAAATTCGGTAAACATCCCTTGCCTAACCGGATGAGATACGATATTTTGATGATTAAGTCTTTGTAAAACAATCCTCGAATCTCATCCCGCTCCATCACTTTCACTCGGAGCCCTTCGCCGACCATGGACCGGAGAACTTTTCTCAAGATCGCCGGCCTCGGTAGCCTGTCGCTCGCAGCCGGGTGCACCTCGCAGCCCTCGAAGTTCCTTTACTCGCTGGTCCACGCCCCGGACGATCAGGTCACCGGCGAGCCCACCTGGTATGCCACCACCTGCCGGGAGTGCCCGGCCGGGTGCGGCGTCCTTGCGAAGGTTCGTGAGGACAGGGTCATCAAGGTGGAGGGGAATCCCCTTCATCCGATCAACCTTGGCACCCTCTGCATGCGTGGACAGGCGGCCTTGCAGGCGGTCTACAACCCCGATCGGATCAAGACGCCGCTCCTCAGGGAAGGGAAATCCTGGCGAGCCCTCTCCCACGGTGAGGCTCAGAACCTTCTCATGGAGCGTTTCGGCGCCGCAGCCGGGAGAGGCCCCGGCAGGGTGCGCCTGGTCTCCGAGGTTGTCGGGGAAACCCTCCTCGGCCTTATGCAGGAGACCATGGGGAGGGCGAAGTCCGCGGCGCCGATTCTCTTCGAACCTTATGCCTACGAGCTGCAGAAGACCGCCAGCGCCAAGGTCTTCGGCGTGGACGGCCTCCCCTCCTACCGGATGGAGCAGGCGGATCTCCTTGTCTCCTTCGGGGCGGACTTCCTGGAGACCTGGCTCTCGCCGGTGGAGTATGCCCGCAAGTTCAAAGGGATGCACGCCCTCAAGAATGGACGGAAGGGCTTCTTCGCCCACGTGGCTCCGTACCAGTCCTTGACTGGCGCCAACGCCGACCTCTGGGTGTCGTGCAACCCCGACAGTGAGTGGGCCGTTGCCTTCGGCCTTCTCAGGGAATATGCTGGAAAGAGGGGAAGTCAGAACCTCCCCGAATCCGTTCGCGCTGTGGCCTCCCGCTTTGCCGGCTCTTTCACTCCGGAAAAGGTGAGCGAGATCGCCGGAGTTCCTCCTGAGCCCTTCGGGAAACTCGCTGCCGCTCTCCTTCAAGCCCGAAAGCCCCTCGTCCTCGGAACCGGTACCGGCGCCGCCGGTCCAAATGCCCTCCAGACCAATGTGGCCGCCAATCTCCTCAACCTTTGTCTGGACCCTGATCTGGCTCTTTTCGACTTTACCGCGAGGCACCGCGTCGAGGCAGCGGCGAGGAGGTCTGACTTTGCGAAGCTCCTCGGTGAGCTGGACCGCGGCTCCGTTGATCTTCTCCTCCTCAACAATGTGAACCCGGTCTATAGCCTGCCGCCGTCAGCCGGGGTCAAGGAAGCCCTGGAGAGAGACTCGCTCTTTGTTGTCAGCTTCAGCAACTTCATGGACGAGACCACGGAACTCGCTGATCTTGTGCTGCCCGTGCGGCTTCCCCTGGAAAGCTGGGATGAGTATGCAGGAAAGGGCGGGCTCGTCTCAACCCTGCAGCCGGCGATGAGCGGCCTCACCGGCGCGCCTTATCTCGGCGACCTGATGTTGAGGCTTGCCTTCGGCGCCAAGCCGCCGGTGGCGGACTACCGCGCGTATCTTTTCGCCCGCCTCAGTGCCGACAAGAAGGTCCGAGACGAGATCAGCTGGCTCGAGACCTTGGAGCATGGCGGCAGCTTTACGCCCTCCGCCGGCGCCAGGGAGCGGTTCACAGCAGGGCCCGCCCCCGATCTCGGGGAAATGTTGGTCTTGACCCCCGGCGTCCAGAGTCAGGGGGAGCTCACCCTCATCGCCGCGCCCTCTATCCGTTTCTTCGACGGCCGGGGTGCAAATCGGCCCTGGCTTGCCGAGATCCCGGACACGGTCAGTCAGGTTGCCTGGCAGACGCCGGTTTCGGCCAATCCTGCTACCCTGGCCAAACTCGGGTTACGGGTAGGAGATGTGGCTGCGATCGAGTCCCCCTGGGGCAAACTTGAGGCACCGGCCTACGAGGCGCCCGGAGTGAAGCCGGGTGTGCTAGTCATGGCTCTAGGGCAGGGACACACGAGCTACGGGCGCTACGCGCAAGGCAAGGGGCTCAACCCCATCCCGCTCCTTGCTCCGGAGCTCGGACGCGCTGGCGGTCCGGTCTTTGCCGTATCCCTCGCCGCCGTGAAGAGAACCGGACGTTCTCACACCCTAGCCCACGAGGACGGCAGCCGCACGCAGCACGACCGGAAGATCGCCTTGACCACCACGATGGCCGAGCTCGATCAGCGAGTAGCCCAGCGAGAACATGGGCTCGGCATGTGGCAGTTCCCGCTCGTGCTTCCGCTCCCGGAGTACTGGGACGAGAAGGAGCGCGACATCTACCCACCCCACAGCCACGTCGACTACCGGTGGGGCATGGTCGTAGACCTCGACCGGTGCATCGGCTGCACTGCCTGCGCCGCCGCCTGCTACGCCGAAAACAACCTTGGTGTCGTGGGCGAGAAGCACATCATCGAGGGCAGGGAGATGGCCTGGCTCCAGATTCAGCGCTACGAGGACCGGAGACTCCCAAGCCGCCTCACATTCCTTCCCATGCTCTGCCAGCACTGCTGCAACGCGCCCTGCGAGTCGGTCTGCCCGGTGTTCGCCCCGCACCACAACAAGGAAGGCATCAATAACCAGATCTACAACCGCTGCATCGGCACCCGGTTCTGTTCCCAGGACTGTCCTTACAAGGTGCGGCGCTTCAACTTTTTCACCTGGCAGTGGCCGGAGCCCCTCAACCTCCAGCTCAACCCCGAAGTGACCGTCCGGAGCAAGGGGGTGATGGAGAAGTGCTCCTTCTGCATCCAGCGCATCAAATCCGCGCATGACGTCGCCAAAAACGAGGGAAGAAAGATCCGAGACGGAGAAGTGCAGCCAGCCTGCGTGCAGACCTGCCCCACCGGAGTCTTTACCTTCGGCAGCCTGATGGACAAAGAGAGCCGGGTTTGGAAAATGGTGCAGGATAAGAGGGCCTATCAGGTTATGGGCTACTTGAACACAAAGCCTGCGGTTATCTACCTGAAGAAGGTGGTCCAGGAGGTATGAGAGAAAACGCATCCCTTACCTACAGCGAGGTCGATCGTACGATCCTCGATACCCTGAGCCCGCCATCGGGGGGCTACTGGCTTCTCCTCATGCTTCTCGTCTTGGGGGTCCTGGCCGGGGCCGCTTGCTGGACCTATCAGATCTTCGTGGGAATCGGTGCGGGCGGACAGAACCATCCGGTCATGTGGGGTACCTACATCATCAACTTCGTCTTCTGGGTAGGTATCGCGCACTCGGGAACCCTCATCTCCGCCATCCTCTACCTCTTTCGGGCGGGCTGGCGAAACCCTATCGCCAGGGCCGCAGAGACCATGACCATCTTCGCCGTTTCGATCGCCGGCCTTTTTCCTTTCATCCACGTGGGCCGGGTCTGGGTTGTTTA
>Ga0335070_10004449_pt1 | contig 16390 bp, 15 predicted proteins | sample Lox_Sample_13_FD_206722 | JGI IMG/M metagenome (GOLD analysis project Ga0335070, IMG submission 206722) | Soil microbial communities from Loxahatchee National Wildlife Refuge, Florida, United States - Lox_Sample_1.3 | ecosystem: Environmental > Terrestrial > Soil > Wetlands | place: USA... | reverse complement strand
TGATGAAGGAGCTCTTTTTCCTGCTCAACGACGCGCTCACGCTGCTGGAAAGGGCGACCCAGGCGGGGACCGCGCTCGTGTTCGGCTATCTGGGCGGCGGTCAGACGCCATTTGTGGTTTCCGACGCAAATTCCAATTTCATTCTTGCGTTCAGGGCGCTGCCGATCGTGCTCGTCATGAGCGCGCTCTCCGCGCTGCTGTTCTACTGGGGCGTGCTGCAGCGGCTGGTGCGCGGCATCTCCTGGCTGCTCGAGCGCGCGATGCGCGTGGGCGGCGTGGTGGGGCTGTCTACCGCGGCGAACGTGTTCGTGGGCATGGTGGAGGCGCCGCTCTTCGTGCGGCCCTGGCTCGCGCGCGTGTCGCGCGGCGAGCTCTTCGCCATCATGGCCTGCGGCATGGCCTCGATCGCGGGCACGGTGCTGTTCCTCTACGCGAGCATCCTCGGCAAGGTCCTGCCCGACGCGGTGGCGCACCTGCTCATCGCCTCGATCGTCTCGGCGCCCGCGGCGCTCGTGGTCTCCTTCCTCATGGTGCCGCCGGAGGGCGATGCGACCGGCGGGGCGCTCGACCTGAAGTCCGACGCGGCAAGCAGCATGGACGCGCTCACCAAGGGCGTGCTCGACGGCGCGCAGCTGCTCGTCAACATCATCGCGATGCTCGTGGTCTTCGTGGCGCTCGTGACGCTCGTCAACCTCGTCATCTCGCCCTATACGCTGCAGGGCGCGCTCGGCTGGGCGCTCGCGCCGCTCGCCTGGCTGGCGGGCGTGCCCTGGAGCGAGGCGCAGGCCGCCGGAAAGCTGCTCGGCACGAAGACGGTGCTGAACGAGCTCATCGCCTACCTCGACCTCGTCAGGGAGCCGGGCCTCTCGGACCGCAGCCGGCTGCTCATGACCTACGCGCTCTGCGGCTTCGCCAACTTCGGCTCGCTCGGCATCATGATCGGCGGCATGAGCACCATGTGCCCAGAGCGGCGCACCGAGATCGTCTCGCTCGGCCTGAAGTCCATCGTCGCCGGCACGCTCGCCACCTGCCTCACCGCCGCGACGGTGGGGCTCATCGTCTAGGATCGAGCGCGCATGGCGGCCGAATTCCACGGCGTGTTTCCCTACCTCGTCTCGCCGGTCCGGCCCTCGGGCGAGGTGGACGCCGAAGTGCTCGCGCGGCTGTGCGACGACCTCATCGCCGCGGGCGTGCACGGGCTCACGCCGCTCGGCTCCACGGGCGAGTTCGCCTACCTTTCCCTGGCGCAGCGCAAGCGCGTCGTAGAAGTCGTGGTCGGCGCCGCGCGCGGGCGCGTGCCGGTGGTGGCGGGCGTCGCCTCTACCACCACCGCCGACGCGATAGCGCAGGCGCGCGAGTACGCGCGCCTCGGCTGCAGCGGCATCCTCGCGATCCTGGAGGCCTATTTCCCGGTGGCCGACGAAGGCGTCTACGGCTATTTCGCCGCGATCGCGCAGGCGGTCTCGGTCCCAGTGGTTCTCTATACGAATCCCAACTTCCAGCGCTCGGACCTCAGCCTGCCGGTGATCGAGCGCCTCAGCCGCCTGCCCAACGTGCGCTACCTCAAGGACGCGTCGTACAACACGGGCCGGCTGCTCTCGATCATCAATCGCGTGGAAGGGCGCATGAAGGTGTTCGCCGCGTCCTCGCATATTCCGGCCTGCGTGATGATGATCGGCGGCGTGGGCTGGATGGCGGGCCCGGCCTGCGTGGCGCCGCGCCAGAGCGTGGAGCTCTACGAGCTGTGCCGGCGCGGCGACTGGGCGGCGGCGATGCAGCGCCAGAAGCCGCTCTGGGCGCTCAACCAGGCCTTCGCCAAGTACAACCTCGCCGCCTGCATCAAGGGCGGGCTCGCGCTGCAGGGCTACGCGGTAGGCGATCCGCTGCCGCCGCAGGCGCCGCTCTCCGCCGAGGGCGTCGAGGACGTGCGTCGCGCGCTCGCCGCGATCGGCGCGCTCTGACGCGGCGCCCGCCGCGAAGACTAGAATAGCGAGGCCCGGGGGCGCGGGGAGAGCGCCCGATTCGATGGGGCGTGCTCTTCAACTGCAAAGGGGAAACCATGAAAGCAACGAAATTCGCTGCGACGTCCGCGCTGGCCGCGGCAGCCGCGCTTGCCGCGTGCGCGCATATGAGCGGCGCCGACTGGGTGACGATGATCGACGGCGGACAGGGGCTGGACAACTTCAACCGCACGGGCGACGCGAACTGGCACGTCGCGGACGGCGCGCTCGTGGCGGACGCCGGCAAGGGCGGCTATCTCGTTTCCAAGAACGTCTACCGGGACTTTGAAATCCGCGCCGAGTTCTGGGCGGCGACCGACACCAACAGCGGCGTCTTCCTGCGCTGCGCGGATCCGGCCAAGCCCGGCGCGGGCGTCTGCTACGAGGTGAACATCTGGGACATCCGTCCCGAGCCCAAGTACGCGACCGGCGCGATCGTCGACGTCGCCACCGTGCCGGTGCCGCTCGTGCACAAGGCGGGCGGCCGCTGGAACACGTACGAGATCACGGCCAGGGGCACCGAGCTGACGGTCAAGCTGAACGGCGTCGTCACCGCCAGCGTCAAGGACGGCAAGCACGCCTCGGGGCCGTTCGCGCTGCAATTCGGACCCGGCGTCAAGGGCGCGATCAGCGGCCCGATCAAGTGGCGCAAAGTCCAGATCCGGTCACTTTGATTCAGGGCAAACGGCGGCGGCGGGCGCTCGGGTCCAATGGGGGCGAGGGCCGGGTTGTGGCCTATACTGAACGCGGAGAGCGCCCACCATGGACGGCACGGAGACTCGCACGAAAGTCACGATCTTCACCAACGCCTATCGCATCAAGGGCTACATCGACTTGCTGCCGGGCTCGCGCATGACCGACTTCATGGCCTCGGCGCGCGAGTTCATCGCGGTCACCGAAGCGGAAGTGTGGGAGCTCGAGATCGGCGGGCGGCAGCTGATCGCGGCGCCCTTCCTCGACGTGAGCCGCGAGCACATCCAGATCATCGCGCCGGGCTAGCCGTCGGCGCGCGCCGGCTCAGGGGATCGGCACCGCCTTGAGCAGCAGGTCGCCGAGGTCCAGTCGGCGCGCGGCATCGTTCGCCGGCCGCAGGCGGTGGCCGGCGACTCCGGGCAGCACGGCCTGCACGTCCTCCGGGATCACCTTGTCGCGGCCCTCGATGAGCGCCCAGGCGCGCGCCGCGCGCAGCAGCGCGAGCGCCGCGCGCGGGCTGAGGCCTGCGGCGAATTCAGGCGCGCGGCGCGTGTGCTCGACGATCGCCTGCACGTAGTCGACCAGCGCGGGCGCCGCGTGCACGCGCTGCGCCTGCGCCTGCAGCTCGACGAGCTCGGCGGGGCTCATGCACGGCGCGAGGTTCGCGAGCAGGTCGCGCCGGTCGGTGCCGGAGAGCAGCGCGCGCTCGGCGCCGCGGTCCGGGTAGCCGAGCTCGATGCGCATGAGGAAGCGGTCGAGCTGCGACTCTGGCAGCGGGAAGGTGCCCACCTGCTCCATGGGATTCTGCGTGGCGATCACGAAGAAGGGCTCGGGAAGCTTGCGCGTCTCGCCCTCGGCGGTGACCTGGTGCTCCTCCATCGCCTCGAGCAGCGCCGACTGCGTCTTCGGCGTGGCGCGGTTCACCTCGTCGGCGAGGATCACCTGCGCGAAGATCGGGCCGGGATGGAACTTGAACGCGCCATTCTCGCGGTCATAGATCGACACGCCGAGGATGTCGGCCGGCAGCATGTCGCTCGTGAACTGGATGCGCTGGAACTGCAGGCCGAGCGACTTCGCCAGCACGTGCGCGAGCGTGGTCTTGCCCACGCCCGGGATGTCCTCGATGAGCAGGTGGCCGCGCGCGATCAGGCAGGCGAGCGCGAGCCGGATCTGCGCTTCCTTGCCGAGGATGATCTGGCCGGCGGCTTCGATGATGCGCGCGACGGGCGAATCGCCCACGGCGTGGAGTTGCTTTTTCAGCAGCATCGCGACATTCTACGTTAGTATTCATGATCTTATGTCGACGGCGTTCATTTCCCACGCGGACTGCCTGAAGCACGACATGGGCGCCGGGCACCCCGAGCAGCCGGCTCGCCTCACGGCGATCGAGGACCAGCTCATCGCCTCGGGGATCGACGCCTACCTGATTCGCCACGAGGCGCCGCTCGCCACCGACGAGCAGCTCGCGCGCGTGCACCCGATCGAGTACGTGCGCGCGATCCGCGAGGTCGCGCCGCAGGAGGGTCGCGTGCACCTCGACCCCGACACCGCGATGAACCCGCACTCGCTGAACGCCTCGCTGCGGGCAGCGGGAGCAGCCGTTCTGGCAGTGGATCTGGTTCTTAACAACAAGGTTCAAAGCGCGTTTTGCAGTGTTCGACCCCCGGGCCACCACGCCTGCCGCGCGCGGCCGATGGGCTTCTGCATCTTCAACAACGTCGCGGTGGCCGCCACGCACGCGATCGAGGCGCACGGCGTGGAGCGCGTCGCGATCATCGATTTCGACGTGCACCACGGCAACGGCACCGAGGAGATCTTCGAGGGCGACCCGCGCGTGCTGATGGCCTCGACCTTCCAGCACCCGTTCTATCCGTACAGCGGCACCGAGATGCCGGCCACCAACATGGTCAACGTGCCGCTCGCGGCGGGCGCGGGCTCCAAGCAGCTGCAGGAGGCGGTGACGCGGCAATGGCTGCCCGCGCTTAAGGAGTTCAAGCCCGAGCTCGTGCTCTTTTCCGCGGGATTCGACGCGCACATCGAGGACGACATGGCGATGCTGCAGTTCAAGGACGCCGACTACCGCTGGGTCACCGAGCAGGTGAAGGAGGTCGCCGACAAGTACGCCAAGGGCCGCATCGTGTCGATGCTGGAGGGCGGCTACGCGCTCTCGGCGCTCGGCAGGAGCGTCGTGCAGCACTTGCGCGTGCTTGCCGGATTGAATTGATGTTCCGTTATTGGCTGCTCGCCGTGCTCCTGGCGCTTGCCGGTTGCGGCGAGAAGCCGCCGGCGGCCTTCCAGGGCTACGCGGAAGGCGAGTTCGTGCTCGTCGCCGCGCCCTACGGCGGGCGCCTGGAAAAGCGCTACGTCAACCGCGGCGAGGATGTGGACGCCGGCAAGCCGCTCTTCGTGCTCGAGCAGGAGAACGAGAAGGCGGCGCGCCGCGAGGCCGAGGAGCGGCTGCGCAACGCCGAGGCGAAGGCGCAGGACCTCGTCACCGGCAAGCGCGCGCCCGAGGTGGACACGGTGCGCGCGCAGGAGGCGCAGGCGCGCGCCGCGCGCAAGCTCGCCGAGCGCACGCTGCAGCAGCAGAAGGCGCTCTACGAGAAGGGCTTCGCCTCGGAGGAGGCGTTCAACAACGCGCGCGCCAGCTACGAGCGCGACATCGCCAAGGTCGAGGAGACGGAGGCGCAGATCCGCGTCGCGCGCCAGACCGTAGGGCGCGAGAAGGAGATCGCCGCGGCGCAGGCCGAGATCGGCGCGGCGCGCGCGGTGCTGGCGCAGAGCGACTGGCGGCTCGAGCAGCGCTCGATCGCGGCGCCCATGAAGGCGCTCGTGCACGACACGCTGTATTCGGAGGGCGAGTGGGTGGCCGCGGGCAGCCCCGTGGTGAGCCTGCTGCCGCCGGGCAACGTGAAGCTGCGCTTCTTCGTGCCCGAGACCGTCGTCGGCGCGCTGAAATACGGCCAGGACGTGAGCGCGAGCTGCGACGGCTGCCCCGCGCCGATTCCCGCGAAGATCACCTACATCTCGCGCCAGGCCGAGTACACGCCGCCCTTCATCTACAGCCGCGAGCAGCGCGCGAAGCTCGTCTTCCTCGTCGAGGCGCGGCCCGCGCCCGCGGACGCCGCGAAGCTGAAGCCGGGGCAGCCGCTCGATGTTGTGCTGCATTGAGTCTTTCTCTTGAATGAATCTTGCTATTGACGTAGAGGGGCTGAATAAGAGCTTCGGCGACAAGCACGTCGTCAAGGACCTCGCGCTGCGCGTGCCGCGCGGGCAGATCTTCGGCTTCCTCGGCCCCAACGGCAGCGGCAAGACCACCTCGATCCGCATGATCTGCGGCCTCCTCAAGGCCGACTCCGGGCGCGGCACCTGCCTCGGCTACGACGTCATCCGGCAGTCGGCCGAGATCAAGCGCGAGGTGGGCTACATGACGCAGCGCTTCTCGCTCTGGGAGGACCTCACCATCCGCGAGAACCTGGACTTCATCGCGCGCATGTACGGCATGAAGAACCGCCGCGGCGCGGTGAACGACGCGCTCGAGGCGCTCGGGCTCGCCGCGCGGCGCGACCAGCTCGCCGGCACGCTCTCGGGCGGCTGGAAGCAGCGCCTCGCGCTCGCCTCCTGCATGCTGCACCAGCCGAACCTGCTGCTTCTCGACGAGCCCACCGCGGGCGTGGACCCCAAGGCGCGGCGCGACTTCTGGGACGAGCTGCACCGCATGTGCGAGCAGGGCATGACCGTGCTCGTCAGCACGCACTACATGGACGAGGCCGAGCGCTGCCACCAGCTCGGCTACATCGCCTACGGCAATCTCCTTGCGCTTGGCACCGCGCAGGAGCTCCTCGCGAGCCACGGCGAGCCGAACCTGGAGTCGCTCTTCGTACATCTCATGCGCGGCGCGCAGGACGTCTTCCAGTGAGCGTGCAGGCGCCTTCGCTCTCGCGCTGGATCGGCATCATGCTGAAGGAGTTCATCCAGCTCAAGCGCGACCGGCTCACCTTCGGCATGATCATCGGCATCCCGATCCTGCAGCTCATCCTCTTCGGCTACGCGATCAACTCCGACCCGCGCCAGCTGCCCACCGTGGTCCTGATGGCCGACCACGACCGCTACGGGCGCACGATCCTCTGGGCGCTCCGGAACAGCAGCTACTTCGCGATCGACCGCGTCGTGCAGACCAAGGAGGAAGTGAACGCGCTGCTCGCCGAGGGCAGGGTGCAGTTCGCGGTGACCGTGCCGGAGAATTTCTCGAGGAAGGTCGCGCGCGGCGAGCGCCCGCCGCTGCTCGTCGAGGCCGACGCCACCGATCCCTCGGCCACGGGCAACGCGCTCGCGGCTCTCGGCAACATCGCGCGCAACGCGCTCGCGCGCGACCTGCAGGGCCCGCTCGGCGTCCTCAACCCCGGCCCCGACCCGGTGGAGCTGCGCGTGCACCGGCGCTACAACCCGGAGAACGTCACCCAGTACAACATCGTGCCGGGGCTGCTCGGCGTCATCCTGACGATGACCATGATCCTCATGACCGGCCTCGCCATGACGCGCGAGCGCGAGCGCGGCACCTTCGAGAACCTGCTCGCCACCCCCGCGCTGCCGATCGAGGTGATGACCGGCAAGATCGTGCCCTACATCCTCATCGGCCTGATCCAGGTCGCCATCATCCTCGGCGCCTCGCAGCTGCTGTTCGAGGTGCCGCTGCTCGGCTCGATCCCGCTGCTCTACTTCTGCGTCTTCCTCTTCATCGCCGCCAACCTCGCGCTCGGCATCACCTTCTCGTCGATCGCGCGCAATCAGCTCCAGGCGATGCAGATGACCTTCTTCTTCTTCCTGCCCTCCATGCTGCTCTCGGGCTTCATGTTCCCCTTCCGCGGCATGCCCGAATGGGCGCAGTGGCTCGGCTCCGTCCTGCCGCTCACGCATTTCCTGCAGCTCGTGCGCGGCATCATGCTCAAAGGCAACGAGCTCCCCTACCTCTGGCCCCACATCTGGCCGATCATCGCTTTCATGCTCGGCGCGATAGGGCTGGGATTGCTCGTCTATCGGCGCACGTTGGATTAGGATGCCCCATAGAGGGTGTCCAAAAAATGGAAATGGGGTCAGAGTCATTTCCTGGAAATCGACTCCGACCCTAAGTCACCGAATCGAATAAGAGAAGGCGGAGAGGAAAAATGGGTAGATCAACCAGTCGGAATCTCGCCAGGCGCAGGCTCATGCAGCGGCGCGTCAAGAAGATGAAGAAGCTGATCAAACAGAAGAAGAGGAATCGGTCCGCGGCCTGAGGGGGGTCGAAGCGAGTCGCAGCTACTGCGAGATAGGACGGACGACGCGCAGCAAGGCGGCGCGCTCTGCGGTGGGCGCGAACGGCCGGCTGCGGGAGACGACCCGGCCTTTCAGTTTTCGAAAGTGCGCGGGGTCCTCGCGGCAACGGCGGATCTGCTTCGCCAATTCCTCGTCGTCGAACAGCCGGTAGTAGCCTGGATGGCCTGCACCCAACATGCCGACGTTGCCTGGCACTCGCGAAGCGAGCGCGGGCGTGCCGATGCGTGCCGCCTCGCAGATGACGTTGGCGCCGCCTTCCATCACGGAGCTCACCACGAGCACGTGGCTGCGGGCGATCCAGCGCAGCGCTTCGGCGTGGGGAACACTTCCTACCCAGCGGTAGCGGGGTTCGCGCTTCATCCATTTCCGGGCCTTCTCGGCCATGCCGGGCTCGAGCGCGCCGCCGATTTGGACGACTTCGTAGTCGCCTTTGAGGTGCTGGAGGGCCATGACGGCGCGGAAGGGGTCTTTCACTTTGCGCAGGTGGCCTACGACGGCGATGCGGAAGGGGCGCTTGGGCGGGGAGTGCTTGAGCTTGGTGTCGGAGGACTGGTAGACGACGCTGGTCTTTTTCTTCCACTTCTTCGGCAGGGTGCGCTTCGCTTCGGACTGCAGGACGATGATGCGGTCGGCGAGGTCGAGGGATTCGCGCGCCTTTTTCGAGCCGCGCGGCAGGTCGCGGTAGAGGTCGGTGCCTGTGAGGGCGACGATCAGCGCGCCCTTGGGGTGTGCGTTCCTGTAGTTGCGCACGGAGGCGTGGCTGCGGTCGGCGTGCAGGGCGATGAGCAGGTCGCAGCGCTCGCCCGCCCATTCGGTCGCGATCGCGACGCGGTGGCCGGCCTGGCGCAGCATGCGCGACCAGCGCGCCGCGGTGTGGCGGTTGCCGACCCGGGTGCCGGGCTTGGCGGGGGTGACGATGACGATGCGGGCCATGGCGTCGGCTAAACTGCGGCGGCCATGTTAGCCGAGCTGCGCGCCGACCTGCTCGATGCCCGCAAGCGCTCCGCGCGCGTGTACGCGGACCTGGAGGGCGAGCGGCTGCTGGGCCCGAAGCTCGAGATCGTCAACCCGCCGCTCTGGGAGATCGGCCACGTAGGCTGGTTCCAGGAGTACTGGTGCCTGCGCCGGAAGGCGGACGGCAGCGCGGGGCCGTCGATGCTGGAGGGCGCGGACCAGCTCTACGACTCGGCCAAGGTGCACCACGACACGCGCTGGGGCCTGCCGCTGCCGGACTTGAAGGCCACGCGCGCCTACCTCGCGAACGTGCTCGAGCGCGTGCAGGAGCGCATGGCGAATGAGCCCGCGAACGAGCAGCTCGCGTACTTCGTGCGCCTCGCCACCTTCCACGAGGACATGCACGCCGAGGCGTTCACCTACACGCGCCAGACGCTCGGCTACGCGCACGAGGGCTTCAAGATCTCGGGGATGGTGTCGTGGGACCTGGAGTTCGGCAGGCAGAAGCTGTCCCTGGGTGCGAAGCCTGGCAGGCAGTTCGTCTTCGACAACGAGAAGTGGGCGCACGAGGTCGAGGTGGGGCCGTTCGCGATCGCGAGCCACCCGGTGACCAACGCCCAGTACCTCGTCTACGTGGAATCGGGCGGGAAGATCCCGCGCTACTGGAAGCAGGAAGGCGGCAAGTGGCTGCAGCGCCGCTTCGACAAGTGGGTGCGGCTCGATGCGCATGCGCCCGTGCTGCACGTGGACTGGCACGAGGCGAACGCGTACTGCGCCTGGGCGAAGCGGCGTTTGCCCACGGAAGCCGAATGGGAGTGCGCGGCGGCGGCGGGCCGCATCGGGCCCGCGGGCGTGTGGGAGTGGACCGCGAGCGATTTCGAGCCGTATCCCGGCTTCGTGCCCGATCCCTACAAGGAGTATTCCGCGCCCTGGTTCGGCACGCACAAGGTGCTGCGCGGCGGCAGCTTCGCGGCGCCCGCGCGGCTGCTACGTCACACGTTCCGCAACTTCTACCTGCCCCATCGCGGCGACGTGTTCTGCGGCTTTCGCACCTGCGCCCTGGACTAGCTCGCGCGCCGCGGCCTCGAATGCCGCGGGCTCGTGCGAGCCCACACGCACGCGCGGCGCGTCCTTCAGGCGCGGGAAATTGTGCGATGCCGAGCGCCGGTAGGCGGGGTCGTAGTGCTCGTCGAGCAGGCGCGCGACGAGGTCGGCCCAGCGGCCACCGGCCGCGAGCGCCTTCCATTCGCCGATCCGCTCTTTGCCGTGCAGGCCGATGAGGCAATCCAGCTGCGCGTAGAGCGCGGCGGGATCGGCGAAGAAATGCCGGTATTCGCCCATCAGCAGCGCGACGCGCGCTTCGGGCGGCGTGTCGAGCTGCACGCACTCGCTCGCGCGCATGCGCGCGATGAGAGCGTCGGGAACTTGCAGCTGACCGATTTTCTTGCTTTCGCCTTCGACGAAGACCTCTTTCGAGCTTTCCAGAGAGGAAAGGGCTTTTAGAAGAAGGCTCTCAAACATTTTCTGCGAAGGCTGTGGGCGCTCGGGCAGGTTGCCGAGCACCGAGCCGCGGTGCGCCGCCAAGCCTTCGAGATCCAGGACTTGCGCGCCTGCGTCGCGAAGCGAGGCGAGCAGCCGGCTCTTGCCGCTGCCCGTGACGCCGTGCACTACGCGAAAGCGATACTTCTCCGGCAGCTCGGCCAGGCGCTCTACGACATGGCGGCGGTAGGCCTTGTAGCCGCCCTCGAGCGTCTTCGCGTCCCAGCCGATCTCGCGCAGCACGTGCGCGAACGCGCCCGAGCGCTTGCCGCCGCGCCAGCAGTAGACGAGAGGCCGCCAGGTCCTCGGCTTGTCGAGGAACGACTTTTCGATGTGCGCGGCGATGTTGCGCGCCGTCAGCGCGGCGCCGATCTTCTTGGCCGCGAAGGGCGACTCCTGCTTGTAGATCGTGCCCACGCGCGCGCGCTCCTCGTTCGAGAGCACGGGGTAGGAGCCCGCGACCGGAACGTGGTCTTCGGCGTACTCGGCCGGCGAGCGCGCATCCAGCACCGCGTCGAACTCGGCGAGCCGCGAGACGTCGATGCTCGTTGATTTCACGGGTAAAATTCTACGCCGATGAACGCTCCCGAGAAGATTCGCCTCACGCAGTTCAGCCACGGCGGCGGCTGCGGCTGCAAGATCGCGCCCGCCGTTCTTTCCGAGCTGCTGGCCTCGACGCCGGTCCGCGGCCTGCCGAAGGAGCTGCTCGTGGGCACCGAGACCGCCGACGACGCGGCGGTCTACAAGCTCAACGACACGCAGGCGCTCGTGGCGACCACGGACTTCTTCACGCCGATCGTAGACGATCCGTACGACTTCGGCCGCATCGCCGCGACCAACGCCATCTCCGACATCTACGCGATGGGCGCGAAGCCGATCTTCGCGCTCGCGGTGGTCGGCATGCCGCTGGAGAAGATCCCGCTCTCGGTGATCGGCCGCATCCTCGCCGGCGGCGAGTCGGTGTGCGCCGAGGCCGGCATCCCGATCGCCGGCGGCCACTCGATCGACGTGCTGGAGCCGATCTACGGCCTCGTGGCGCTGGGGCTCGTTCATCCCGACAAGGTCAAGCGCAACAGCTCGGCGAAACCCGGGGACCTCCTGATTCTCGGCAAGCCGCTCGGCGTGGGCATCCTCTCGGCGGCGCTGAAGAAAGGGCAGCTTTCGGACGCGGGCTACCAGGCGATGCTCGCGGCGACCACCAAGCTCAATACGCCCGGCGTGGCGCTCGCCGAGATGCCCGGCGTGCACGCGATGACCGACGTCACGGGCTTCGGTCTCGCCGGGCACCTGCTCGAGATCTGCAGGGGCTCGAAGCTGCAGGCACAGGTCTCGTTTTCGGAATTGCCTTTGATTCCAGAGGCAGTTTCTTTCGCGAAGGAAGGAATCGCTACCGGCGCCTCGGACCGCAACTGGAAGGGCTACGGCCAGGACGTCACGGTGCCCGCAGGCGCGCCCGAGTGGCAGCGCAAGCTTGTCACCGACCCGCAGACGAGCGGCGGGCTGCTCGTCGCCTGCGCGCCGGAGGCCGAAAAGGCCGTGCTCGCCGAGTTCGTGAAGCACGGCTTCGCGCAGGCGCGCCGTATTGGTGCACTCGCGGCAGGCGCCCCCCGGCTGACTTTCGCCTGAGGGCGGCTTGAGCCGGCGCGGCAGAATGCGGGACAATTGCGGCTTCTGCAATCCCTGTTGCTGCTATCCCGTAAGGAGGTTTCTGTGAAGCGTCGCTCATTCCTGAAGAAAGCCGGTCTCGGCCTCGCCGCCGGCACGGTCGCCGCGCCGGCCATCGTTCACGCGCAGTCGCCCACCGTCAACTGGCGCATGGTCGGCAGCTGGCCGAAGAGCCTGGACACGCTGTTCGGCGGCATGGAATTCATCTCCAAGCGCGTCGCCGCGATGACGGGCGGCAAGTTCAACATCAAGGTGTTCGCAGCGGGCGAGATCGTCGGCGGCCTGCAGGTGCTCGACGCGGTGCAGGCGGGCACGGTCGAGTGCGGCCACACCGCGACCTACTACTACTTCGGCAAGGATCCGACGTTCGCGCTCAACTGCGCGATCCCGTTCGGCCTGAACGCGCGCGCGCAGACCGCGTGGATGACGCACGGCGGCGGCATGGAGCTCGTGCGCGACTTCTACAAGGGCCACGGCGTGACGATCTTCACCGCGGGCAACACGGGCGCGCAGATGGGCGGCTGGTTCCGCAAGGAGATCAGGACGGTCGCCCAGATGAAGGGCCTGAAGTTCCGCATGGGGGGCTACGCGGGCCGCGTGATGAGCAAGCTCGGCGTGGTGCCGCAGCAGATCGCCGGCGGCGACATCTACCCGGCGCTGGAGAAGGGCACCATCGACGGCGCCGAGTGGGTCGGCCCGTACGACGACGAGAAGCTCGGCTTCTACAAGGTGGCCAAGTTCTACTACTACCCGGGCTGGTGGGAGCCGGGCACCGAGCTCGACCTGCTCGTCAACCTGAAGGCCTGGGAGGCGCTGCCGAAGGAGTACCAGGCGATCCTCGAGAGCGCCTGCGGCGACTGCAACCAGTGGATGATGGCGAAGTACGACGCCGACAATCCGGCGGCGCTCAAGCGCCTCATCGCGGGCGGCGCGCAGCTGCGCCAGTGGCCGCGCGAGATCATGGTCGCCTGCTACAAGGCGATGATCGAGGTCAACAACGAGACTTCGGCCGCCAACCCGGCGTTCAAGAAGATCTACGAGTCGATGCTCAAGTTCCGCTCGGACGAAGTGCGCTGGTTCTCGCTTTCCGAGGGCGCGATGAGCAGCTTCATGGAGGCCGCCGAGCGCGCCTCGGAAGGCGGCGGCAAGAAGAAGTAGCGGCGCCGGCGCGCGCGCTCAGCGCTGCTTGAGCAGCGGCGCGAGCGCGCGCCACACGTTGTTGACGATGAGCGGCTGAGCCGACTCGGTGGGATGGATGCGGTCGGGCTGGAAGAGCTCGGCCCTGTCGCCGAAGCCCTCGAGCAGGAAGGCGAGGTAGCCCGACCGGCGCTCCTTCGCCACCTCCGCGAACGCGCGCTCGAAGGCGCGGTTGTACGCCTCGCCGTAGTTGGGCGGCATGCGCATGCCCACGAGCAGGACCTTCGCGCCCGCCTTCTGCGCGCGCGCGACGATCGCAGAGAGGTTATTCTTCATCTGCGCCACGGGCAGGCCGCGCAGGCCGTCGTTGCCGCCGAGCTCGAGGATCAGGATCGCGGGCCTCTCGCGCTCGAGCGTCTTGTCGATGCGCGCGAGGCCGCCGGCGGTGGTCTCGCCCGAGATGCTCGCGTTGGCGACGCTATAATCGGCGTGCTCCTTCTTCAGGCGTCCCTCGAGCAGGGCCACCCAGCTGCTCTGCGTCGGCATGCCGTAGGCCGAAGACAGGCTGTCGCCGTAGACGAGCACCTTTTTCGGCGCGGCGTGCGCCGCGAGCCCAAGGCAGATGAGCCAGAGCGATAAGACGATCCTCAGCGCGCGCGGCATCGGCAAGACGGTCAGGAGCGGGGACAGCGACCTCGTCATTCTGCGGGATATCGACCTCGCCGTCACGGCGGGCGAGGCGGTGGCCGTGGTGGGGGCCTCGGGCTCGGGCAAGTCGACGCTGCTCGCGATTCTCGCGGGCCTCGACACGCCGACGACCGGCCGCGTGACCCTGGACGGCACCGACCTGTTCTCGCTCGACGAGGACCGGCGCGCCGAGCTGCGCGGCAGGGCGGTGGGCTTCGTGTTCCAGTCGTTCCAGCTGCTGCCCTCGCTCACGGCGCTGGAAAATGTCATGTTGCCGCTGGAATTGAGAAAAGATGTCGATTCCGAAAAAAAAGCAGGAGAAATTCTCGGCCGCGTGGGGCTGGAAGAGCGCTTGCACCACTACCCGAAGCACCTCTCGGGCGGCGAGCAGCAGCGCGTCGCGCTCGCGCGCGCCTTCGCCGTGCATCCGAAGCTGCTGTTCGCCGACGAGCCCACGGGCAGCCTCGACGCCGAGGCCGGCGAGGGCGTGATCGAGCTGCTGTTCGAGCTCAACCGCGGCTTCGGCACCACGCTGGTGATGGTGACGCACGACGAGCATCTCGCGCAGCGCTGCGCGCGCGCGATCCGCCTCGTGGCGGGAAGGGTCGCGGCGTGAGGCTGTCCCTCGCGATGCTGGCGCGCGACTGGCGCGCGGGCGAGCTGCGCGTGCTTGCGGCGGCGCTCGTGGTGGCGGTGGCGAGCATTACGAGCGTCGCCTTCTTCGCCGATCGCGTCGGCGCGGCGCTGCTGCGCGACGCGCACCAGCTGCTCGGCGCCGACCTCGTGCTCGTCTCCGACCACCGCTGGCAGCCGGGCATCGCCGAGGAGATCTCGAGAAGGGGCCTGGAGCGCGCCGAGTCGACCGCGTTCATCAGCATGGCGATGGCGGGCGAAAGCGCGCAGCTGACGGGCGTGAAGGCGGTTTCCGAGAACTATCCCTTGCGCGGCAAGCTGCGCATCGCGCCCGCGCTGAACGCCGAGGACGCGCCGGCGCAGTCCGGTCCGGCGCGCGGCACGGTGTGGATCGAGGAGCGCCTGGTGAGCGCGCTCGGCGCGCCGGTGGGCTCGGAGCTGCGTCTGGGCAAGGCCGCGCTGCGGGTCGCGGCCGTGCTGACGCTGGAGCCCGAGCGCGGCGCGAACTTCTTCAACCTCGCGCCGCGCCTGGTCATGAACCTCGCCGACGTGCCCGCGACGGACCTCGTGCAGACGGGCAGCCGCGTCAGCTACACCCTCTACGCGGCGGGCCCGCGCGAGCGCGTCGCCGCGCTGGAGGCCTGGGCGCGCGGCAAGCTGGAGCGCGGCCAGCGCGTCGACAACCTGGAAAGCGGGCGGCCCGAGGTGCGCGTTGCCATCGAGCGCGCGCAGCGCTTCCTCGGCCTCACGGCGCTGCTTGCCGCGATCCTCGCGGGCGTGGCGATCGCGCTGGGCACCCGGCGCTTCGTGGAGCGCCACCTCGACGCCTGCGCGGTGATGCGATGCCTAGGTGTAACCCAAAGTCGATTGCTCGCGCTGTTCGGCGCAGAGTTCCTGCTGCTCGGCGTGGCCGCCTGCGCGATCGGCGTGGCGGCGGGCTTCGCGGCGCAGTTCGCCATCTCCGAGATCCTCGGCGGCCTGCTGCGCGCCGACCTGCCGCCGCCCTCGGCGCTGCCGGCGGCGCAGGGCTTCCTCGTCGGCCTGGTGCTGCTGCTCGGCTTCGCGCTGCCGCCGCTGGTGCAGCTGAAGAACGTGCCCGCGGTGCGCGTGATCCGGCGCGAGTCGGGCGCGGCGCGCGGCGGCACGCTCGCGGTCTACGCCGCGGGCCTCGCCGCGCTCTCGGGCCTGCTCCTCTGGCAGGCGGGCGACCTGCAGCTCGGCGTCACGGTGGTGGGCGGCTTCGGCGCGGCCGTGGCGCTGTTCGCGGTGATCGCCTGGACGGGCTTGAGGTTCTTCTCCGCGAGTTTCATTTCCAGAAGAATGGGTTTTTCAAGCATCGCCTTGCGCTATGGCCTGGCGAACCTGCGGCGCCACGCGCGCGGCAACGCGATCCAGGTGGCGAGCCTCGCGCTCGGGCTCACCGCCGTGCTGCTGCTCACCTTCACGCGCAACGACCTCGTCGACGCCTGGCGACGCAGCGCGCCGCCGGACGCGCCGAACCGGTTCCTGCTCGGCGTGCAGCCCGACCAGCTCAAGGAGGTGCAGGCGTTCTTCCGCGAGCGCGGCCTCGCCGCGCCGGAGCTCGACCCCATGGTGCGCGGGCGCCTCGTCGCGGTGAACGGGCGCAAGGTGTCGGAGAACGACTACGCGGACGAGCGTTCACGGCGCCTGGTCGAGCGCGAGTTCAACCTCTCGTTCGCCGACCGCGCCCCGGCGCACAACACCGTGGTGCAGGGGAAGTGGTTTTCCTTGAATGAAAATGCCTT
>Ga0335070_10004448_pt1 | contig 16391 bp, 39 predicted proteins | sample Lox_Sample_13_FD_206722 | JGI IMG/M metagenome (GOLD analysis project Ga0335070, IMG submission 206722) | Soil microbial communities from Loxahatchee National Wildlife Refuge, Florida, United States - Lox_Sample_1.3 | ecosystem: Environmental > Terrestrial > Soil > Wetlands | place: USA... | reverse complement strand
CAGCGGTCGTACAGGTCGTGTTTCTTCAGGCACTCGCGGCAGGTCGGTTCCGGATGGTTCTTATGCCGCAGGCAGCCCTGCTTCAACTGGTGGCAGTAGTGACATTCCTGCCAGCCTGGGACTTCCTTCCACTCCTCGTGAAAACGAAGGTCCAGATGCTCTTTCGGTTTACCCATTACATCTACTCCTGACCCTTTCGTGATATATGTCGGTATGTCGCTACGACTATATAAGCATCCCGTTCCGAGAACGGAATGATCTCCTGATCTGGAGACTAACGATAAAAAAAGGTTGCGATTCCGGGCCGGGCCTTCAACCCATCCCGTAGAGCTGGAGGAACGAGTACCCTCCGAACAGGCCCCACGGGTTGCCCTTCAGGGGTGTCCGGGCGAAGGTCAGGTCAACGTGCCCGTCAGCCGCGACACCGGAATAGTCCACGTCCTTGTTGGTGATGGTGATGGTCGTGGGCTGGGTGTCCGTGCCGAAGCTGGGCGCGTCAACGACAGTGAAGCCCTGGTCGCTCTTTGCGGTGATGGTCAGGGCACCGGTCCCCGAGACCCGCGTGACGTAGCAGCCCGACCGGTAGTACGTCCGGGTGCCGTCCGGGGCGCAGGTGAAATCTGCTCCCTCAGGGAAGTGCTGGATGACCTCAAGCGAGTGGAACCCGTTGTGGACCGTCGTGATGTAGAGAGACTCGCCATCCTGTGCATCGAGCTGGATGGCCCCCTCTGTCGGGACGCCCACACATGACTGGGCGATGAAACCGAACACTCCGCCGTACCCTGGCTTCTCGAAAATCTTGTCGAGGAAGCTCATGGGCGGGCAACTGTTGTCGCCAGACGGCGGCGTGACCGGGGGCTCCGGGGGCTGTTCAACCGGAACCATGGTCCACGTTCCCGAGTCCGAGCCCTCGACCCACGAGCCGGAGCCGGAGATGACGCATCCATCGATCTCGCCAGTTGCGGTGAGCGTGTACCCCTGGGTGCTTCCCGGGCCGGTCAGCGTGTACGTGATGCTGGTCCCGGTGATGGTCCCGGTGATGAGCCAGGTCTGGCCGTCAAGGTTGTAGAACCCATGGCCGGTGAATGCACCGGTGCCGCTGTTGTAGGTGTCGATGACAAGCGTGTGTTCATAGACGGGTCCGCTGACACTCGTGAACGTCAGCGTGTACTCGCCGACGACGCCACTGGTGCAGCTCTGGTCGGGAACGCAGGCGTGATTCTCCGCGTGCTGACCCGCAGGGCAGTTCAAGTCTACGCAGGCGTGGCCCGAGCAGACCTGATCACCGTCACACTGGCTGTTGCAGGTGCAGTACCCGCTGATGGCCTGGCACGAGTACACGTCCTGGCATTCCTGATGGGTGCCGAGGATCTGCTTCTCGTGGTTCTGGCCGTCGCAGGATACATAGCCGCTCGTGTGGCATTCGTAGACTGTCTGGATAGCGTAGCTGAGGCAGTCTCCGCGCTCATACGGGCAAGTTACGGCGTTGTGCCAGATGTACCCGTGCTGATGACAGGATTGCTCGCTTCCATAGTTCTTCGGATGCCCCTGTGAATCGGTGCAGTACCCATTGGACGGGTTGCATGTTCCGCCGCCAGTTCCAGAACAGTAGTCGTGGTTGCACGTTTTCGTGCAGACCTGTTCCTGGGTAGAAGGACAGAGATGGCACGATCCATAGTCAGTGACCGTATGGCAGTTATCCTGCCCAGTCACCTGACACCCCTGCCCTGCCGGACAGGTGCCAAAATCGTGCGGCCCACAGGTGTAGCTATACCAGGCCGCAGCCGGAAGAACCAGCGCGGCTGCGAGGACCAGGATGATCCCCGCGATAAGGATTTTGTTCGCAGACATTTTCCTTTGACCTCCCACATACTCACCATGGCGGCTTCCCCGCATCAGGTGATGTAAGTGCGTTACCTACTCCTGACAGAGTATGTGCATATGTCAGTATGTCGTTACGTCTATATAAGCATACCGATGTGTCAGGAAGTGTAAATTCCTGAAAAGTTTTCAGGTTCCCAGGTCAGTCTTCGACGGCATACATCGCTTCGCATACCTTAACCGGAGACAGGTCGTTCCCGATGGCGAGGATGGCGGTCAGTTTCAGGAGTTTTTGCCTCCTGTACTGGAGGATTTCCTTGTCTCCCGCCCAGAAGGTTGGCTTCTGCCAGATAAACGACGGCTTTGTGAATTCGTCTGTCACGATGCCCTCGCCTCCCGTTCTTTCTGCTCCCGAACTATCCTCTTCCACACGTTCTCTTCCACGAGAGCGTCGTCTTTGAAGGTCTCTTCCTCGATGAGCTCGAAGTGTCCGCCATAGAAGCGGTACAGCCAGGTTCTCGCCCACTCCTCGAAGTACCCGCTGCGACCAATCTGGCGATCCCAGCCGAAGCAGGCCACGAACCCCGGCGCGTGGCCTTTCGAGGCATGGTCCCAGAGCCACCTGAGCGGGTGGCGATGTATCTCCTCGTCACTGGCTATCGCCCCGCAGGTCAGGCAGTCCATGATGCCGATGACCTTCCGGCCCCGGCACTTCAGGAACCCGTTGATGAATGCCCTCGGGATTTTACTCGTCTGTGAAGGGCTCTCCATACTTCGTCTTCCTGAAGACGCAATACTTCCTGACCGCCGTGCGATACAGGTTCCTGTTGCGCCTGTGGATTTTCACTATGTACTTCGCGTTGAAGTCCACCATGTCCCTCGGGACCGAGCCCGTCTCCCTGATGACGCGCCGCAGGGCACTTACCAGGTTGCCCTGGTATGATACCGAGAGTCCCTGCTGGCCCAGGGCCGCCCTGAAGCCTTCCTCGTCCGGGATGGGTGGCAGCTTCTCCATCATACGCGTCGCTTTGCCTCCTGTTCCTTCCTGAGTTCATCGAGGGAATACATGATGATGGCCAGGTAATACGTCCCGACCCCAGCGACTGCGCCGATGAGGGTCAGCGGCAATACCGCGCCTTCCGGCAGGGGCGGCTCAACCAGGATGAACCTGTGCAGGACTGCGGCGATCAGAACGACGGGGACCATCGTGGTTATCATCATGAGGAAGAGGAAGATGTGGCCCCGCACCAGGGGGTAGAGCGTGAGGAAGGCTATCATCCCCATGGCGAAGGCCAGGAGCGTCCAGCCGGTGCTCTGCTCGATGAATAGGATCATGCCTTCTTCACCACCACAGGCGGAGGCCCGATCCTGTCGATCTCCCTGCCCAGCAGGACTCCTATCCTCAGGTCTTTCCGCCTCATGCTGTAGAGGAGGACCATGAGGACCGCCACGAAGACCAGGAGGGCCGCGAGGAGGAACAACCCTGCGCGGTTCCTCCTGATGATGGCCACCGCGATGCTCGGGGCGAAGACCACGACCACCACCAGGATGAAATACCGGATTGACCTGATGAATGCCTTCAGCATGGCCCACTCCGACGGTTCTTTCGTCATATCTTTGCCCCCAGGGTTGCCTTCCACTCCTGCTCCCACTGGTAGAGGATCTTGATGGACGCCTTCTGCCCATGGAAGACGTAGAGGGATACCGGGATGATGCCGATCATGATCGAGGCAAAGAAGATCGCCACATCCGGATTGCCGTGGTAGATGGCGATGGCCGTGCATAACCCGAAGGACACCGTGCTCAGGATCGGGACTTCCTTGTAGTGCCAGAGGAACCATTTGAAGAGCTGGAAGTTCGTCGGCTGCGCCATGGTCAGTCCCCGAGCTGCTCCTTGCCGAAGTCACGGAGCTTCTTCGCGTTCAGGATCCGCTTCTTGGCATCCTCCGTGTCGGTAGAATCGAAGTGGACCCGTATCGTGCCATTCGGCAGCCTGTTCCCGATCTCCAGGAAGTCGAGCATCGCCTTCCCCTCGTACCTGTGGATATGCACGGTCTGCTGCTCGGTGCCGAAGGCGATGTCTGCCCCGGCCTGCTTCGCCATCTCCTTCAGGTGTGGGTGTTCGAGGATGCGCTTCAGCAGCCCCGGGTGATCGTCCACAATCGCAATCGCCAGCCAGTTCCAGAACTCGTCCTCCTCTTCGTCAGGGACGAGCCCGTACAACTCCTGGTACGCGATGATCATGTTGTCGAGCTGGTCGTGATACGGGTAGGCCGTGTTCCAGCCGTGCAATTTCGACCTGTCAAGAGGTATCCTGTCAGTTCCGCCAACCATATTTCATCCCTTCCTGTTCGCCGGAGTGATGGCCTGCCGGTCCTTGTAGATGACCCGCATCCGGTCCTTCTTCCAGAGGTACATCACCAGCACCAGGGCCGGGATATAGACGAAACCGAGGAGTGCCATGAGCCTCGCCGCGAATCCGTTCCCGGTGAAGATCGCCACTCCCAGGAGCAGCATCACCCAGGCGAAGCAGAACCCTGGCATGAAGCCCGTCTTCCGCAGGTAGTACCTGAAGACCTGCCATCCGGTTGGTTCGTCCTCTGTCATACGAACAACCCCAGGATTCCACCGATAGCCATGGTGCCCCCGACTGCCATCACGAACATGCTCCTGTAAGCGGCTGGCCAGTCCAGACCCGGGTTCATGATGACCCAGAACGTGGCCCCGAAGAGAATGGCAATTCCCCCGATGATGGCTGCCAGGCAGAGGCCGTCCCTGAGGAACCGCTGCGCTTTGGTCATGGGTTCGCTCATGACCACTCCACCCCCAGGTCGTCCAGGAGCCTCATGAAATCCTCTGGACTGACGAGCGTTCCCCCGTGCTCGAACAGTTCCTTCCTGTGCGCGAAGAACTCCGCCTTGTGAGGGAGCCGCCCGTGCTTCTTCTTGAAGTCATCGACCCACTTCTGATTATCGGCCAGTTCCTCGTTGACCATCTTATGGATGGTTGCTTCCTGGATGGTCGGCTTCATGATCCCTGCTCCTTCCCCTGCCGGTAATCACTGATCCGTGCCTTCGGGTTGCCCATGCAGGCCGAGACCGCCTCGGTGAACCTGTCCACGGTCCTGTCCTTGGCGATGATCGTGAGGATGTACTGGACGATCTGGCCGTCCTTCATCATGGGCGTGACGCCGTAGATTACCTTCTCGAACTCCGCCATCCTGATGGTGGCTTCTACCGGCTCGCGGTCTATGATGTCGGTGATCTTCCTCGTCCTGAAGACCTGGACGTAGGCTTCTCCCTGGAGAATCTGGTGGTCCACTTCCCCCGAGTAGACGTTGGCCTCCGTGACAATGAACAGCAGGGGCTTTGTTTCGTTCCCGAGTTCATAGGTTGTATACTGCCAGACCCCGGGCTTCCCCAGGACATCGGCAGCCGCCAGGTAGAATTCCGGGGCCATGGCTTTGAGATTCGCGGAACTGAATGCCCTCGGGCTCATGCCTGATCCCCTTCCTCCAGCAGTTTCTTCATGTTGGCTACGGCTGCCTGGGCGATCTCCAGGGCCTTCGGGTCGGTCTCGACCTTGACGACCTTTTCCCAGTCCCGAATTCGCTGGACCAGCCTGGCACGCCTTGCCTTCTCTTCCCTGGTCAGGCCCTTCGGCATCGTCATACCCGATCCCCCTTCATCTTCCTGAGGCGCGGAAAGGCCGCCACGATGATAGCCTCAATCTCTTTGGAGGCTACCGGAGAATCCAGTTCCGCAACCTCAAGTGTCCTTGTGCCATGGAGGATGACCCTGGCCTGGTCCTCGTTGATCGTGATTGTGGCAAACCTCTCCCCCCGCTTCAATTCCCTCGCATAGAGCTTGAATTCTACCGGCCATACTGGATGCTTTGTTCTGCGTTTCTTTATCCTGACCTCGTGCCCGTTCTTTCGCCATGTGCATGCGATTCCCTCTGCCTCGCACTCTGATTCAGCCAGGCCGATGAAGAAGAACTCCTTGCCGCCGATCTTCATACCTCTTCACCGTCCAGGAAGCACATCTCCGTTCCTCGAAACTTATCCATGCAGGACACTCTCCGGCATGGTGTTCGATTCTTGCATCACAGGATGACACCGACTATGAAGGTCTGTAACCTCCATCCTCAGACAAGCGTTTATGGTCTCCGTGGAACTCACGGCGACTATCTTAAGATTCATCGCTGCGGTCACGTCCCGATCCCCGATGTACCCGCAGAACTCGCAATGATAGGTGCGCTCTGACAAGGGCATCTCAGCCTTGACATGACCGCAGACCGGGCACCGCTTCGTCGATGGAAAAAATTGGTCGGCCTCCACAATTCGGCACCCATACCATCCGGCCTTGTACTTGAGCTGCCGGAGAAATTCCGACATACTAGCATCCGCCAGCGCACCAGCGAGTGAGTGGTTCTTTATCATCCCAGCAACATTTAGACTCTCGACGCCGATCACCGACTTGGTTTTCGTCAGTATCGTCGTAATCTTATTGATGTTGTCCTGGCGGATATTATGGATCCTCGCGTGCATGCGTACCAGCTTCATCATGGCCTTCTTTTTGTTCGCGCCCCCCTTGACCTTTCGGCTCACGGCTCTCTGGAGCCGGTTTAGCTTCCGCATCGCTTTGGGTAGTACCCGAGGGTTTGGGAAGATGGTTCCATCACTGAGGGTTGCGAGATTCTTTATGCCGACATCTAAGCCCACGATGGTCTCTCTGGGCTTCTCGGGTATCTCGACCTCATTCTCCCGGTGGAGGGATACGTACCACCGTCCGGCACGCTCGCTCATGGTTGCCTCAGAGATCGATCCTGAAGGCAGGTAGCCGCGTTCCTTCAATCGAATCCGGCCCAGCCGTGGAATTTGGATGCTATCTGGCCAGATCCGGATGTTATTACGGTCCGTCACGGTGAAACCTCCGATGCCCCTCTTCCTGGACTTCATCCGTGGGTATCTACTTATGCCCTTGAAGAACCGCTGGTACGCGACTTCAAGATCCCGGAGGGCCTCTTGGGGGCAGCACTTTGAAACCTCGTACATCCACGGGAACTGTTCTTTCTTCAGAGCGTTTAACTCCCGGTGGAGGTCAATGGCCGTAGGATATTTTATGTGTGGCACCGGCAGGAGGTTCATCATTCTGACCTCCTCGTGCCTGCGTATTCCCCAGTTGTACGCGAATCTGGCAGCCCCTGCACTCTTCATGAGGAGCGTCCGCTGTCGGTTGTTGGGATCAAGCTCGACCTTGTAGCTCCTGATTATTGTGCTGGCTACCATACCTCTGTTACCCTCGGCGATTCCTGGCGACCCCCATATAGGTGAGCACAGAAACTCGTTGGGGCTGCATCTGGCTTCTTCCCGCTCATGGTCCCTTCTCAGTCTCCTTCCGGATTACTGCCCTTTCGCCCTTGATGTGTTCCTTGCTGGAGGGGATCCCGAGCCGATCCCTCTCTGCCTGGGCCGCCATGTGCCGCTGGATGTCGGTCTCGTGCAGGGCCCGGTTGATGGCCTTGAGCTGGATTTCGACTGCCTTCAGGGTATCCCGGGCGGTTATGATGGCAGAGTTGGCGATCTGTAACTCCTTCTCCACATTGAAGGGGTCGCCAAAGGTCACAGGGGCTTTTTCTTCTTCCCTATAGGTGGGAGGTGCCTGAACCGCTGCCGGGGCCGCTGGCGGGGCTGCCCTGGGGCTCTCCGGGGCTTCCGGTACTGGACCCTGACCCCCCTTCCCGGCTTCTTGCCCTGGGGCCGGTTCTTTCTCGAACTGGGCCTGGAGGATCTTGTCCGTGAGGTCTTCCCCGAACCGCCCGATCCACCGCACCTGGCCGTCCTTCTCCTCAGGGTAGACCAGGGTGCGCTTGCCATCAATCTTGAATAGCTTGGTGCCCTTCGGCCTGCCCCTGCTCGCCATCAGGGTGCCTCCTGGAGATGCGCCCTGCGGAGCCAGTCCTGGAAGAGTTCCTCGGCCCTCTGCCTGAGCTCGGCTTCCGTCTGCCCATTGGTGAACCTTGAAGCCCCCCTGCTGATCATAAACGAGGACAGAGTATATTCCTCCACCGGAAATTCATTTGTTCTATGGCCCGGCCCCACGCCGGTCTTGTATTTCTGCGGGTAGATCAGGAACAGCCGCACGTCACCCGAATAACCACCTATTGGGGCGAGCTGCGGGTCCGTGCGCTTGAACTGCCCGAGGGTTTCCTTTTTCCAGATCAATGGCAAAACGTCACCCCCTGGAGCTGCGCTCTGCGGAGCCAGTCCTGGAATGCCTGCTCTGCCAGGGCCATCAGTTCCTCTGCCGTAGCCCTTGCCGAAAACGTGCAGCCCGGATCCCGTGGCCTCTTTATCAGCGAGGTCATGTAGAACCGATGTTCCGGTGGACCGACACTCGATGGGTAAATAACGAAGAACCGGATTCCCCCGGCGTACCCGCCTATCGGTCTTTGTGAGCTGTCAAAATTATGAAGCCCCCTCCGGTTCCCTTCTTCTCTCCTCCAGGTCAGCGGCATAGGAGCTCCCAATACGGGAAGTTGTCCGGCGTCAGGAGGGAGTCCGGGAGTCCCGTCAGCTTTACCACATAGCCATCCGCCTGCTTGCCGATGACCTTGGCCTTCATGCCGTTTTTCTTGTTAACAAGCATGACCCCTTTTTTCAGGTCTTTCTCAGATACCATTCAGCTCACCTCCTCCGTGGTTGCAGCCACCTTTGGCGGCTTCGGCTTCTTGCCCGGCCTGAAGTCCTTGTACTTCAGCTTCCACATCAGGGGTTTCCACTGAGGGGGATCCCCGTCGCGGTAGAACAGCAGCGGGTCCGGCCTGGCCACGATGCCCTCGGCCTTCATGACCTGACTGAAGTGCCTCGCCAGGCTGCTGTCCCCACTGTTTCCGAGGATCTCGTCCAGGTCGGCCTCGCTCCTGGGTAATGTGTCGATGATGCGAACCTCCGGGACCGTGAGCGGGAGCATGAGCTTCCTGGCCACATCCGCGACGTTTGCCCTGGAGAGCCACCAGCCGTCTACGACCACATCGAAGATGATGAAGGAGACCTCCTGGTTCCCCTGGTAAATCGCGCCGTGCTTGCCGATCCCCCTGCCATAACCTTCCCCGAAGACTATGGCCTCCGGCCAGAGTTTCGTTTCCGGATCCTGGCTGAAGGCCGCCTGCATGACCTGCGGGGTCAACTTCTCGGCCAGGAACCGCAGGAGCGGGCCCGGGATCTGCGCGTCGTCCGTCTTCCCGCCGAACTCGATGGAGCCGTCCCCGTGGAGCCCGACCCGGATGTTTGTCCCGTCGATCTTCTCAGTGACATGCCACTGCCTGATGTTCAGGTACTCCTTCCTCCTTACCTTGGCGATATCGACCTGGTACACCTCGTTGCGGTCATACAGGGTCTCCAGTTTTGGGTAGGTTAGAATCATGACGGATGCCCCCGCCTGAAGTGATCGAGGATCTTATCGATAATGGAGAACCTGCGGAGCCATTCCCCGATGGGCCAGGCTGGATATACATCCGTCACCCAGATCCTGCCGTCCTTCTGCTTCATGACCAGGAGGCCGTGCTTCTTTTCGTCCTTCGGGCGGCAGTTGATTTCGAGGGTGCCGTCTTTGTACTTGGTCACGGTTGAGACGTTGTAGTTGGCGACCACCCACTCGGGCCAGGGCAGCATCTCGGGGTAGAGCTCCAACTGGCGCAGGTAATGGGCATGGTCCATGAGCGTCCTGCCGAGAGTGCGCTGTTCTTTCAGCCCCAGGGTCAGAGCCTGCCGGTAGAGCCCTAACAGCTTCTCATCTCCGCCCATCCGCTCCTCCCATGCCTTCAGGTACTCAGGGTCCGGATCGATCTTGTCCCCGAACCTGTAAGTCCTCCACTTACCCTCTGCGGGCATTTTCTCTTCCATATCATCTAAGGACATTCCTGTTCCCCCATGGACACCAACTGCGGGTCCATCTCTGGCATCAGGCCCCGCTCCAGGAGGCCGAAGCCATCTGCATACTCCCTCGTGTGTTCGAGTCCATGCCTGGCCTCGAATCCATAGACCCGCTGCGCGATCTCTTCGTTGCTCCGCTCCAGCTCCTTGCCGTCGAGGTGCATGCTCCAGGTCATCCTGAAGATGTGGCCCCCGCAGCAGCAGCACTCCAGCATCAGCGGATCGCCCACGTAGGGAACCCAGGCATCGCAGGTCAGACACTTCTCGAACTGGATCGCCTCGTCCCGGATTCGCTTTGCCTTTGCGCGTTCCTCTGCGGCGTGCTGGACCGAGGCCACCCTGTAGAGCTCGTTCTTCCTGTCGATGGTCATGAGTTCGTATTCCATCCAGGAGCGGAGGAAGTGCATCGCATCTCCCCTCATGCTGGGCGGCCATCCGAAGCCATCGAGGGCCTCCATGTATTTCTCGGTGATCAAGCCGACCACCGATCTCCAGTCACCCACGATCCCCGTGAGCGGATGTCCGATTTTATATATCACTTTCATGGCGTTTCACACTCCCCGTAATTGTAGATCGGAATCCCCCGCGTCGAGTTCCCCAGGACGAGCATGATGGTTTCATTCTCCGGGAGATTCACGTTCTGGGCCAGCGTGACCGTGGCCCCGCTGCTCCCCGTAGGATTTGCGATCAGGAGATTTCCTGCCCCTACGAAGGACGAATCGTAGAGATTGTAATAGCCCCCGTTAATCCTGCCATAGATATCGTCCCGATAGGTGAAGGTGGAGATATCCGTGTAGGCTTCCTCCGTGGCCGGATCCCCCGGGTGTGGGATCACGAATAGAGAGAAGACCGGCTGCTGGTTTAGGACCACACTGACCTCGGTAGTAGTCCCGTTCCTGCACACATTCACCCCTGGCGGGCACTCCTTGCAGGCCGGACCCTGGACCACGAAATTGAAGAAGCCCCACACCCCGATGATGATGGCGAGGCCGATGACGATCCCGATGATCCGCGCCTTCTGCGAGGGTATCATGGCCCGGCCCCCTGGATACATCTCGGGCAGAGGACAACGCCCGGCTGGAACTGTGCCACGGTCCCGCATGCCAGGCAGACGAGCTTGGTCCTATCCAGGGACCGCACCATGATGACCCCTGCCATTTTCATCTGGTTCCCGCAGCTCCTGCACGGCACTCCCTGCCACATCGCTGCCGGTGATTCCACGAGGAGCATCCGCCTCTCGCCACAGATCGGGCAGACCCAGAGGGCCTTCGGTGCCCGCTTCGCATCCCTAACACCCGTTCTCGGAGCCATAATCCCTCCTTTCGTGGACCGCGCAATCCCCCGCGCACCGTGGATTGCCACAACTCTCCGCTTTCTTTGGCGTTCCATCCTTCTCGAACTTCTCCGGGCAGACGCTCTCGCATTCCCCCGCGCCGAGCTCAAGGAGGATCTTGCAGTTCCTCGCGCATTTCGGAAAGACGCAGGACTCCTGCTCGATGTCAGGCACCATGGGCCGGATCATGGCGTGACCACCACCCGAGTCATCCCCATGAAGGTGTCGTCGGCCCCGGTCAGATATTTGTGCAGGGTGATATGGTAATCGTTAGGGGAATTGAAACACATCCTGAAATCGCAGTTAGCCCCGTTCCCCCTGAAACTCTTGATGATGAAATCGTCAGTGACGACGAATGTTCCTTCGCTTGTGTTGATTATCAGCCAGTGAGGGGTATACCACTCGGATGGACGCCCTGACCAGGAGTATACCTGGTTTTCCCCAGATCCGATCTCGGCGTTGTAGAAAGTGGCTTGTTTCGTCACCGGGATGACCGGCAGGATCAAAGGGATGATCAGGAAGGCTGCCATGACCGCGAGGACAACCATGATTGCCCGTTCCTGCGGGTTCATACGTGGAACCCCCTGGCGGCCATGAGATCCCTGCCGTCCATCCAGTCCAGGAAGTCCGGCTCGATGTGGTCCCCGTGGCACCTGTCCGCGAGTTCCTGCATCCCCGCACACGTGGTCGCGGTTGCGGCCACCCGCCCGATCATCGGGGTCATCATCCAGTTCATGTCTGTGCCCCCGTCCCTGTACCCCTTATTGTAGGCGAGGTAATGCCCGACGAGGACGCCTGCCAAAGACGCGGCGATGGCCCACAGGATGGCGATGACGATATCAACGTCGGTCATTTCCCTTTGACCCCCTGGCCGTAGACGAACCGCAGGATCCGGTCCGCCGTCTTCACCGGGGTCAGCGGCCCCTTGTCAGGTACGTTGCATGCATGACGCGAGCCCTCGGTGGAAACATCCCGCTGCTCCCAGAAATCGAGGAGGATCATTTCGAGTCCAGCTCTGACTGCTGCCTCATCGATCTCCATGGAAAAGGTGTTCTTCCTGACCGTCTGGAGGAGATCCTGGTAGACCTCCTTCATGCATTCCTCGACGAGAATCTTGGCACTCATCGGGATCCGGTCCGGGCGGTTCGGGATATCCCCCGCCGCCCTGTGCTTGGCAATCCACCTGTCGCATTCTGCAATCTTTTCCAGGAGGTGGGATTCGAGGCTGATTTTCTTCGCGGCCATGTTACTTCTCCAGCCCCGCACGGAGCACCGAATGCGTCTGGCCGCACTTCCGGCAGATCCAGTAGTCACGGTCTTCCGAGAGGTCTCCCCGCTCGATGACCTGGACTTTCCCGCACTTGCTACACTTGCAGGTATCCTCCCGCCATTCCCTGATGTACGGGCAATGCGAGAGCAGAGCGGGATACTCGATGTTGTGCTCCCTGAGGAAATCGTCCAGCGACATCTCTTCACGCTCATGAAGCTGCTGTTCGATAATCTCCCTGCGAAACCGCGCCTCCTCCTGCTTCGTGATCTTCCTCCCCTTGATGGGGAAATCGTAGTTCGCCTTGAGGTCGAGCTGGACGACGAGCCGGGCAAACCGCTTCGTTTTGCATTCTGTGAACGGGTAATTCTCCGGGTGCTTATTGTAGGCGTTCATGTGTTTCAGGAACTCCGGGGCTCCCGGATTCCCTTCTCTCAGATCGCCTTGAAGTTCTATGGCCACGTTATGTTCCCTCCATGAGTTCCTTGATGCCTGGCACCTCGGGAAGCTCGGCTGGTTTCCAGAGGGCCGCCTTGGTCTCCTCTTCACCGATGAACCGGCCTTCCGCGATGTAGGCGAATGCACGCCGACCATAATTCCCCGTCACAGCCTTGACCTTGACGAGATAGAGCGAAGGCTGCTGCCCCATCCTCGCGCCGGTTGTGGACAGCCCGTAGAACCAGTAGTACCCTTCTTTCTTCGGCCACTTCCTGGTCCACTTCCCTGCCATCAGCTTTCCCTCCGAAGCTGCTCCATCACGAGCACCTGGCCTCCTGCCGCCCTGATGCCGATCCCCATGTCCCTGGCGTCGCGCCAGTTGTCGCAGACGGCCTCCTGCTTCTCTCCTGCGGTATTGATGTACCGGATCCTCACTGGCGGGGAATCAACCTCATATGGGAATCCCATGGATTCAAGCACGTCGGGCATAGTTACACCCTGATGGCCGCGTAGCGGTCCCGCTTCTCCGGCTTCGCTGGCTTCTTCTTTGCCTTCTTCTCTACCACAGCCTCTTGCGCTACCTTCATTGCCTCGTGTTCTTTGACGACCTGCTCGATGATGCACTCGCCGTCACGCCGCCCCTGGGTGAAGGCTTCGTGCATCTTGTTTCTATGGGCACTCTGACGTGCCAGCTCCCGGTTGTGGAAATGCCTCCTGACATGATACTCGGCCTCGTCCCTGGTCCGGAAGACTTCGTTCCAGTGTGCGATTGCCCAGCCCCCGTTTACTTCATGGATACTCCGAAGGGTCATGACGAGCTCGTGGGCATATGCCTCGGCCTCATGGCGGCTCTCGAACATCATGGAATCCACGACGTAGGAATCACCTACCCTCCGCATGACGACATCGTGGCGTCTGCCCTCGCGGACGTGCCTCTGAGCGGCACCCAGGTTGCCGAAGTACATGCCATCCACTTCGTAATCTTTTATCCCGTTAATCTCGACTTTCCTGATTTTGTCGTAGGGATTGTAATCGCTCATGGTCACACCTTGATCGCTTGGTACTTGTCCCGCTTCCCCGTCTCGGGTTTCTCCTGCTCGTGCTTCTTCGGCAGATTCGGTCTCAGGGTTCTCATGTAGTCCTTCGGGAAGTCTTGGGAGCCGTAGTTCCACCAGCCCTCGATTTCGTTCTCCCAGATGGCGACGATTGCCTTCTCGTAGTCCTCCCTCGTGAAGAGGCCGGGGTACACGTCGTTCTGGCCGACCCTGAATCCCTGCTTCTCCAGGAATGCCTTCTGCTCGGCCATCTGGTGGAGATCGCCCCTGATGGTGAACTGGGGCAGCTCCCGCACGGCCCGCTGCTGTGCCCGGTTCTCCTCGATGATCCTGATCATCCGCTCCTGGGTCATCTGCTCTGACAGGTGCCTGGCCGCGAGGATGGCTCCCTGGTAGGAGCTGTACAACCGATCCGCGACCACGTAGCCAAGCTGGGTCTTCCGGATCCCGTACCTCGCCATCTCAACCTGTGCTTTCATTGACCGTTCATCCCTCGGGCAGTAGTCGTTTGCCCCCGGATTCCAGCACTTCCTCGATATGCAGTAATTATGCACCTGGTCGAAGTGCGTGCAATGAATGCATCGTTCATCAGCAGCCATACTTCGCCCTCTCCTCGCATTGTCCCCGGCACCAGGATCCCTGCCATGCCGTCTTGCGCCCGTACTTCCGGTGGAGTTTCTTCATGCCTTCGAGGTTTGCCGAAGTAATGTCGCCCCAGATGTCGTGCCAGACAGCATCGTACCGGACGCCCTTCGGGGGACTCCACTCATATGCATCCGCATTGATGATGGTGAGCCGGTCCCCGAACATGGCCTGGTAATGCGCGGCGACGAGGGCGATGACATCCTTTGAAATCTCGATGACCGTGGCGTGCTCGACGCCGGGCATCATGAGGCATGCCTGGGTGCAGTAGCCGAGGCCGAGGCCGTTGATAAGGATCCGGCCCTTCGCCTCCCAGAGCATCGGCCAGAGATCCCGGTACTCGTCATGAGTATCGGACATGATGAGCTCGCCACTGAAATAGAGGCCGGTGTAGGTGCCTGCCCTCACGTACCGCCTGTCCCTGTGGAGGAAGGCGTGCAGCCGCTCATTTTGTTCCTGCTCCTCGGTCACTGTATAATTCCGCACCGACCAGTCTCCCGACCTGCCTTCCGGAACCGTGACCTTGAAGTACTCGCCCATTACATCAGTCTCCGCATCCCCGCAGTGAGCCCGGCGGCGATCTCCTTGCCGAGCTCCCGATTATGGACCCTGAAGACGATCTCGTTTCGGAAAATCTCGAAGGCTGCCCGGGCCTGCGTCTCTTCCGGCAGCTTGAACTTATTGCAGAGGTCTTCGAGAGCTTCATCCGCGATCTGCTCGATCTCCCTGGTGTCCATACGGTGCCTACCTACTCCCTGATATGAAATCCTATGTCGTTATGTCTATATAATTCTACCGCCCTATCAGTCACACAGAAGATCCTTATATTTGAGCCGCCTTATCTCAAGGTCCATCCGTTTAAAGAAATAGAAATAGGAATGCCTCCTGAACCTGATCTTCCTTCTCGTGTCCACGCGATCAAGTTCCCTTTTTCTCTTCAGGGCCAGGCCCAGGTTCATCTTACCCATTATCAACTTCTTTTTCTGTTTCCAGATTGACCATGAAAACTTCGTCGGCATCACAAAGCTCTCCGTCGCCGCTTGTCATGTTGGTTCCTTCCTTTTGTCCATCAATTTCTGGATAAAATCCGTGAGATCCTGGAGGCAGTCCCTGGACCAGTTGCATGGGAAATTCGCGGATATGAAGATGTACTGCCGCCAGGGACCATGCCACTTGACGATACCGAGCCTGGTCTGATCGAACTGGCTCACGACGATGTACCGCTTTGTCACTTGGCTAGGCACCGTCGCATCATCGAACCTAAGATGTCCTGTCATTTCATCGCCCACAATATCATGATTGCGCCACATATGACCGTCCATGCGAGAGTCGTGACGGCCCGGTATTCCCAATCGACATGCGGCCCCGGGTTGTCCATCGGGAACGGGTCCAGACCCAGCTCGATCCGGATCCCCTTCCTCCAGGAATACGATTCCTTCTTCATGGCCACCACCACCAGACCAGGAAGAGGGTGATGATGGCACCCAGGGCAAACGCCACCTTCCCCGCCCCAGTGACGCTCGTGCGCCCGAAGGCACAGATGGCCGTCCGTCTCATCCCCATGTTCAGGAAGACCAGGACCATCACCACCAGGATAAGGGTGGCAAAAACTTTCACTGGTAGGCCAGGGCTCATCCTTTTCCAAGCCTCTCGAAGTCCCTGTCATTATGAGATGCCGAGGGCATCGATGATGTCTCCCATGACGGTAATCCATGGATCCGGATTGACCAGATATGCGGCCACCATTGCCCCCCAAAGCATGAGCCAACCGTGGTCTCCGAAGTACACCACTGCAATGGCCCCGGTGAATACGAGTGAGCCGATGGCAAAAATGAGGATTGCCCTGCGGGTCTGCTCGCAGATATGCTCGGTCCATTCGTCCACGTTATTGGGATCCAC
>Ga0335070_10004447_pt1 | contig 16391 bp, 16 predicted proteins | sample Lox_Sample_13_FD_206722 | JGI IMG/M metagenome (GOLD analysis project Ga0335070, IMG submission 206722) | Soil microbial communities from Loxahatchee National Wildlife Refuge, Florida, United States - Lox_Sample_1.3 | ecosystem: Environmental > Terrestrial > Soil > Wetlands | place: USA... | reverse complement strand
CTCGATCGTGTCCGCGATGCCGTTCATGAACTTGTTCTCGTTGACCGAGCCGTTCGGGCCGCCCTCACCTGACGCGCCGTTGTCCGACACGATGATGATCAGCGTGTTGTCGAGCTCCCCTGTCTCCTCGAGGTAGTCGAGGAAGCGGCCGAACTCGTGGTCGGCGTGGCTGACGAAGCCCGCGTAGACCTCGGCCATGCGGGAGAACAGCTTCTTCTCGTCGTCGGTGAGCGAGTCCCACGGCCTGACGACGTCGAGTGCCGGCCAGTCCTGTCCCTTGGGCCCCTTGAGATCGGCGTACGGGTTGATCGGCGAGAGCTCGACGTCCTTGCCGACGATCCCCAGCTTCTTCTGGTTCTCGAGGATCGTCTCGCGGATCTTCTCGTAGCCCATGTCGAACTTGCCCTTGTACTTGTCCGCCCACTCCTTCGGTGCGTGATGCGGCGCGTGGCCGGCGCCGAACGCGTAGTAGAGGAAGAACGGCTTGTCAGGCGCGACGGCCTTCATGTCGCGGACGAACGACAGCGCCTTGTCGGTGAGGTCGATCGAGAGGTGGTAGCCCTCTGCCGGCGACTTCGGCGGATCGACGGTGTGGTTGTCGTGGATCAGGTCGGGATACCACTGGTTCGTCTCGGCGCCGATGAAGCCGTACCAGCGGTCGAAGCCGCGGCCGGACGGCCACCCGAGCCTTCTGGAGGCGAGGTTCTCCTCGTCCTCGGCGCAGAGGTGCCACTTGCCGACCATGAAGGTGCTCCAGCCCCGCTCGCCCAGGATCTCGGGGGCCATCGCGCACTCCTCCGGAATGTGGCCGTTCGCGTTCGGGAAGCCCGACGACGCCTCGGAGATGCAGGCCATTCCGTTCGTGGTGTGGTTGCGGCCCGTCAGGAAGCACGAGCGCGTCGGCGAGCAGAGCGCCGTCGTGTGGAAGTTCGTGTACTTCAGGCCCTTGTCGGCGACACGCTTGATGTTCGGCGTCTCGATCGGCCCGCCGTACGGCTCGAGCGCCGAGAAGCCGACGTCGTCGAGCACGAGATACACGACGTTCGGCGCGCCCTCCGGCGGCACCGGCTGGGCGTACGGCGTCCAGTCCGGGGTCGAGTCCTTGATGTCGATGTTGATGACACCCTTGAACGGCTTGCTCATGATCCTCCTCCTTCGATCGCGGCGGACGTCTTCACGTCGGCCGCGACCTTCTTGTCAAAGTGATGCAGCGCGAGATACATGCCGAGCCACGCGACGAGCAGTGCATAGGCCTCCCCGGCGGCGGCGGTGTTCACGTGCATGGACCGATCTCCTCTCGTCGGATGGTTCAGCCGTTGCCGGTGAGGCTCTTGCACGAGTCGGTGCTCTTGAACGCATCCGAGAGCGACCCGCCCGCGTCCTCCACGGTCTTGACGGTCGTCTCCGCGGTGCTCGCAAGGCTCTTCACCTGCGGTGCGAGCGGCGCCAGCGTCGACGCGATCGTCGTTGCCGACGCGCCGCTCGGGATCTGCGCGACGGCGGACTTGACCGAGTCGACGGTGGTCGTCACCTCGGTCGAGAGCTGGTCGACCTGCTGCTTGGCCGCCGTGCCCTCCGAGGTGTTCGGGGGCGGAACGGCCTTGATCTGCGTCACGAGCGTCTTCGTCGCAGACTCGACCTGCGTCAGCTTCGACTGCAGCGTGGCCTTCGAGAGGCTGCCGCTGCTGAGGTCGGTGACGACACCCTTGACCTGGGTCTCCCAGTCGCCGATCGCGGTGCAGACGCTGTTCGCGTACGCCTCGTTCGCCTTCTGGTCTGCGCTCTTGCCGCATCCCGCGACCACGAGGACCAGGACTGCGACCAGAGCTGCCGGCGCTGCGACACCACGGCGTGAACGACGTCGGGCCTGTTCTTCGACCATGGCTCGACGCTACGACGGCGGGGGTCGCCGCGGCGTCGGCCAAAGTGGCTGAAAAGCGCGCGACCTCGACGAGTGGGCTGCGGGCCTGCCCTACGTTTTGTCGCCGGAGGTGAAGAACGAGGCGAACGACCCGCCGAGCGATGCGACGACGACGACCGCCCAGATCTCGAGGGCGATGTCCACGACGCGGCCGGCGGAAGTCACCGGGTTCTTCAGCTGCGACGAGATCGTCAGGAGCTGCGCGGTCGAGAAGAAGAACGCATCGCCCAGGCCGTGAATGTCGGTGCCGACAGCGTTGCGCTCGAGCGCCCACACGGTGAACGAGGCAATGATGTCGACGACGAACGTCAGCCCGAGCGCGATCACGATGCGTGAGATCAGGCGCCGGTGGCGCTCCTCCCAGTGCAAGGTGCGGTGTATCTCCTCGCGGATCACGCCGGACCGCCTAGGCGACAGCGCGGCGTCCACGACGTCCGCCCTGTTCATCGACCATGGCTCGAGGCTACGACGCCGGCACCGCCGCGGCATCGACCGAAAAGGCTCAAGTCACGGCAGCGGCGATCTCAACCTCTTTGGCCGATGAAAGCGCGGCCGCCGAGCACGTACCTTTCGGCGGTGAGCTCGGTCCTGACCATCCCCGACGCGCCGCCGGCGTTTCATCTGCTGGCGAAGCCGACGGGTGCGGTGTGCAATCTCGACTGCTCGTACTGCTTCTTCCTGTCGAAGGAGATGCTGTATCCGGGGTCGCGGTTCCGGATGGCGGACGAGTTGCTGGAGGCGTATGTGCGCCAGCTGGTCGAGGCGCACTGGCAGGTGCCGGAGGTGATGATCGCCTGGCAGGGCGGCGAGCCGACGATGATGGGGCTCGAGTTCTTCGAGCGGTCTGTCGAGCTCGCCGAGCAGTACCTGAAGCCGGGGCAGCGGGCGTCGTACACGATCCAGACGAACGGGACGCTCCTCGACGAGGAGTGGGCCGCGTTCTTCAAGGAGCACGAGTTCCTGGTCGGGATCTCGATCGACGGGCCGCGGGCGATGCACGACGCCTACCGGGTGAACAAGGGCGGCAAGGGCTCGTTCGACCAGGTGATGCGCGGCCTCGAGCACCTGCAGGCGGCGGAGGTGGAGTGGAACGCGCTGACGACGGTGCACGCAATGAACGCGGAGCACGGCCGCGAGGTGTACCGCTTCCTGCGGGACGAGTGCGGCGCGCGGTTCGTCCAGTTCATTCCGATCATCGAGCGCGTGGCCGAGGCGGACGAGAACGGCACCGTGCCGTGGACGTCGTGGCGCGACCGCCCGCTGTACGAGCAGAAGGGCGACCGGGTCACCGGCCGCTCGGTCACGGGCGAGCAGTACGGCCGTTTCCTGATCGACGTGTTCGAGGAATGGGTGCGCCACGACGTCGGCGAGGTGTACGTGCAGATGTTCGACGTCGCTCTCGCCAACTGGGTCGGCGAGCCACCCGGCCTGTGCGTGCACTCGGAGACGTGCGGGCTCGCGCTCGCGCTCGAGCACACCGGCGACCTCTACTCCTGCGACCACTTCGTCGAACCCCGCTACAAGCTGGGAAACATCAAGGAGCACCACATGTTGGAGCTCGTCGCCTCGCAGCAGCAGCGCCGGTTCGGGCTGGACAAGCGCGACCTGCTGCCGCAGTACTGCCTCGACTGCGACGTCCGCTTCGCCTGCCACGGCGGCTGCCCCAAGGACCGCTTCATCCAGACGCCGGACGGCGAGCCGGGGCTCAACTACCTCTGCCCCGGCTTCAAGGACTTCTTCCACCACGTCGACCAGCCCATGCGCACCATGGCCGCTCTGCTCGCGCAGAACCGCGCCCCCTCCGAGATCGTCCGGCTCTACGCCGCCGAGGACGCCAAACGCGGACGCAACGACCCCTGCACCTGCGGCTCGGGCCGCAAATGGAAGAACTGCCACGGGAGCGGCGAGTAGCCCGCCGGCCCGGCCGGTGATTACCCCGCCTGGGTCTTGCCAGATGTCCGGCGGGCGAGACAGAATTCGGCAAGTTGTCCGAGTTCACCCCGACGCTGTGGGTGGCAGAGTCCGGTGACCGGGTCAGGCTCGGGATAGACGGACTCCTCTCTGCCGACGGACCGACGCTGCAGGACGCAGCGGACGAGCTGGTGACGAAGGTCCTCGCCGTCGCGCTCGCATTCCGGTTCGACGGTCTCGGCGGTTACAGCTCCGGGTTGGGCCGCCCGAACCTGGAGCTCGTGAGATTCATCTGGGAGCTCGGCGACTTCGCGGCCGCCGGCGGCGACATCCGCGAGCGCCTGTTCGGCCCGTCCAGCTTGGCGGCGTAGCTACCGCCCGCTGCAGGCCTCGACGGCCGCACGCACGGTCGGATAGAGGTGCTCGGGGCCGATCACGTCCAGCACGCCGGCGTCGTCGAGCTGCTGTTCCATGCGCGTCCGGAGCCGGGCGACGACGAGGATGATCTCGTCGCGTCGCAGGTCTTTCGTGACCTCGAGCAGGGCGTCGAGGCCCGTGGTGTCGGCGTGTGTCATCGCGTCCGCGTCGAGGACGAACCAGCGCACGGGTGCGGGCGCGGCCCGGACCGCCTCGCGCACGCGTCCCTTGAAGTAGCGCGCGTTGGCGAAGAAGAGCCGGTCGTCGAGACGGTAGACGACGATCCCCGGGGTCACGCGCGCGGACGGATGCAGCGAGACGTCGGCATAGCGGCCGAGCCGCTCGACCCAGCCGAGGACCGCGTCGTGGGGGTTGGCGCTTCGGCGTACGGTGTCGATCATCGAGAGGCCGACGGCGACGACGAGGGCGTCCAGCACGCCGAAGAAGACGACGCAGGCGGTGGTCACGGCGGCGATCGCGACCTCGACCGGGTCGACCGCGGCGAGCGCCCGCCAGGCCTGCGGCTCGACGAGCCCCACTGCGGCGAAGACGATGACCGCGCCGAGCACGGCCTTCGGCAGGTACTGCACGGGCCCGGTGAGGAAGAGCAGGATCAGCGCGACGGTCGCGGCGGCGAAGAGACCGGCGAACTGGCTGCGCGCGCCCATGTCGTCGTTGACCGCGGTGCGCGAGCCGCTCGCTCCGACCGGGAAGCCCTGCGTGAACCCGGCCGCGGCGTTCGCCGCGCCCATCGCCAGCAGCTCCTGCGACCCACGCACGCTCTGGTGGTGCTTCCCCGCGAAGGATCGCGCGGTGAGGATCTCGTCGGCGAAGCCGACGAGGAAGATGCCGAGCGCCGGGGGGAAGAGCCGCACGATGTCGGCGAAGCCGGGCGTCGGGATGTCGAAGCTCGGCAGCCCTGCGGGAATCGGGCCGACGACCGCGATGCCGTGCGCGGCGAAGTCGAACGCCCACGACAGCCCGATCGCGGCGAGGACGACGAGCAGCGCCGCCGGCAGCTTCGGCACCAGCAGCCGCAGGCAGAACAGCGCCGCAAGCGACACCACACTCACCGCGACCGTCGCCCCGCTCACGCTGCCGAGCTCGTTGATCACCTCCCACAGCTGCGGCAGCGGATCCTTCGCGGCGATCGAGAGCCCGAGGAGCTTTCCGAGCTGTCCGACGATGAGCACGACCGCGACGCCGTGGATGTAGCCGACGAGCACGGGGCGCGAGAAATAGTCGGCAATCCAACCCAGACGCAGAATCCAAGCCACGGCGAAACAGACCGCGACGAGGAGGGCGAGCATGGCTGCGAGCTCGGCTGCGTCCGCGGAGCCGGCGACGGCGAGCGGGAGGACGGCCGCGGCGACGAGCGTCGCGAGCGACCCCTCGGGGCCGATCGAGAGCTGTCTCGACGACCCGAGCAACGCGTATGCCACCGCCGGGAGAAGAAGCGCGTAGAGCCCGTTCACCGGTGAGACGCCGGCGACCTCCGCGTACGCCATGGCCGCCGGGATCGCGAGCGCCGCCACGGTCACGCCGGCGACGGCGTCCCGGACGACGCTCGGCCCGCGGTAGCGCGGGATCGCGGCGGCGACCGGGATCGCGCGCGTGAGCAACGGCTCCTGCCGCGCCGGCCGAAACGGGGATCGCCGGTCGTAGTCGGCCGTTGCCGGCGGCGAACGGGCCTCGTCTGTCGACGAGCGCGTCACCGAACCGGGGCGGGCACGTGCGCAGGCGCGGCGCCGTCGACGGGCGCGGCGGCCCGTAGCGCCGCCATCCTGGCCCGGCGGTCGGCGGTGAGCTCCTGCGTGACGATCTGGATCGAGGCGGCAATCGGCACCGCGATGATCGCGCCGACGACGCCGAACAGCGCCCCGAAGAGCATCACGCTCGCGATCACCGCGAAGCCCGAGACGTCGGCCGCCTTGCCGAGGATCGTCGGTTGCAGCACGTAGTTCTCGAACTGCTGGTAGACGAGCACGATCGCCAGCATGATCAGCGCCGCGGTAAGCCCCTGCGTCAGCGCCGCGAGCACGAGGATCGCCCCGGCCACCGTCGCCCCCACCATCGGAACCATGTCGAGAAGGCCCGCGACGATGCCCATCACGATCGGGTACGGCGTTCCGAGTGCCCATGCCGACAGCCCGTAGATCGTGCCGCAGATGACCGAGATGGCGATGTTGCCGAGCATCGTGCGCGACACCGCCGTGATGATCCGCTCCGACGTGTGGTGCCACTGGACGGCCCGGTGCGGATCGCACACGCTGTCGACCGCTCCGACCAGCCGCGGCAGGTCGATCATCAGGAACAGCGTCAGGAACGTGAGCGTCACGGCGTCGAGCACCACGCCGAGCGACGACAGGCCGACGCCGATGACGCCGCCTGCCCCCTTCGCGATGCCCGAGACGATGCCACCGGCATGAGTCCGCAGCACGTCGACAACCTGGCTGTGCCTGTCGACCCACGAGCTGACCGACGACGAGGTGCGCAGCTTGGAGACGAGCGACGGCACTGCATGCGAGAAGTCGCGGAACGCGTTCACGACCGGCGCCAGCAGGACCGCCACGATCACGATCACGACGACAACGAGGCCGAGGACGAGAAACGTGGCCGCGCGGCCGCGCGAGAGCGCGAGCTTCCGCTGCATCGCGCGGACGACGGGCTCGAGCACGAGCGCACCGAAGAGCGCAAGGAAGAACGTCAGCATCACCGAGCGCACGTAGACGAACACCCACGCGAGCGCCACGAGCGCCGCGACGACGAGCATCGTCTTCACGGTGATGTTGACGTTCAGTGCGCGAGACGCAGCGGCAGAGGCCGGGGGCTCTGCAGGCGCGGGTTGGACCGTGGCCACAACCGGGTTCTAACGGCAGGCCGAGAACGGAGCATCGGCCACAGTGGCCGATGTTTGATCCGAAGGGGCCCAGTCGGATGCGTGCGCCTCGCCGAGGAGCCACCGGTAGCGGTCATGTGCCGCCGATGCCAGTCGGGCGCGTCCACGCCGGACCTCGACCAAAACGGATGAACGTCGGGGGCACGGACCCGTCGGCCGGGTCCTGCTCCGCATCGACTCACTCGTGCTGCGAATCCGGGCCGTCGATCGCGCTGTCCATCGATCCGAGACGCAGCTGCTCGATGATCTCGACCGCCTCGGATCTGCCCTGGACGCCGAGCTTGGCGTAGATCGACGCGACGTGCGTCTTGACGGTCGGGCGTGAGAGATGGAGGCGGTCGGCGATCTCCTGCAGCGAGAGATGCGTCGGCAGGAAGTGGATGAGCCGGAGCTCGGCAGCGGTGAGCTCGTAGTCCCTTCCCAGCCTGATCCGCTCGTCGATGCGCCGAAGCCGGTCCGGCAGCACTCCCGCGTCCGGATACCCCTGCAACGCGTCGCCCGCCAGCTGGGCGAACTCGACGGCGCCCGGCCGGTCTCCGATGTCGAGGCTGACGTCGGCGCAGTGGAGCGCGAGATCCGCGTCGAGCCAACGCGCCGCTCGAACCAGAGGGCGGAGGCGGCGGACGTCCTCGAGCCGCCGCGCCGCCGCGGTGTGATCCCCGCGCTCGACCTGCATCAGCGCGTCGGCGGTGGATGCGGTGGCGCTGAACAGCGTCTCCTCGAGGTTTTCCTCGGCGACCGCGAGGGTCGCCTCCGCGGCCCACCGGTGGGCGTCCCTGCGATTCCCGAGCTCCCTGGCCGCGAAGGCCAGGTACCCGAGAGCCATGATCCGCCAGGGAGCGACCTCGGGCTGCCGGTTCGCCACCAACTCGCGGAGCGGACCGATCGCCTCCTCCGGCCGGCCCAGGAGAACGTGCGCAGTCCCGACGGAGCGGGCGCCGCTGAAGTACCACCGCGTGCCCGCTCGTCTCTCCGACGCACAGACGAACTCGCCGTCACGCAGCATCTGCGACAGGCCGTCTGGAGCCACTGAGGCGCGGAGACACGCAAGCGCCGAGCGAAGCGACGTCGCCCCGTCGGGCGAAGCGCCGTCGAGCGGAGCACGCTCGGCCGCCGCGATGAACCGTCGCGCGCGGGCCTCGTCACCCTGGTAGGCAGAGGCCCATCCGGCCGAAATCGACAGCTGCGGGTCCGACGCGATCTCCTCCTCGGTGCAGCGGTCGAACCAGAGCCTCGCGGTCTCGCTCTGCCCGCGCTGCGTGTACGAGTCCCGGTTCGCGAGGGCGATCCGCCCGGCCTGGCGGAGATCGCCGCACGCGTGCGCATAGGCGAACGCCTCGTCCGGGCTTCCGTATACCTCGCACCAGCTTGCGGCCCGCACGAGGTACAGCCGCAGCAGCTCCGGGTGGCGCCGCTCGAGCTCGGCGCGCAGAAGGTCGCCGAAGAGATGGTGGTAGCGGTACCACTCCCGCCGGTCGTCGAGGGGGATGACGAACGCATTCGAGCGGACGAGCGCCTCGAGCGTGTCGGCTGCGTTGCCGACCTGCAGCACGGCGTTGCACAGCGGCGCGGTCATCCGCTCGAGGATCGACGTCCCCAGAAGAAACGCCGTCTGCTCCTCGGGCTGGCTGTTCAGCACCTCTTCGAGCAGGAAGTCGGCGATGTCCTGCTGGTTGCCGGACAGTGCGGCAGCACGCTCGGCGGCGTCCTCGCGACCACGCAGGGACATCGCGGCCAAGACGACGGCGGCCGCCCAACCCTCCGTCCGCTCCCGGAGAGCCTCCGCCGACTCCGCGGTCAGCTCCAGCCCACCACTCGCCGCCACCGCTCGCGTCTCCTCCGCGTCCAGAGCAAGGAGCTCGGTCCCGATCTCGAACAGCTCCCCGCTCGCACGCAGCCGGCCGAGGGGGAGTCCGGCCTCGCCGCGCGTGACCAGCATCGCCTGGGAGCCGTGCGGGACGTGGTCGGCGAGGAACCCGAGAATGCCGAGACTCGCCTCCGCGGTGACGAGATGCGTGTCCTCGAGGACGAGGACGAACGGGCTGCACTCCTCGAGCACACCGGCAAGGCGTGGCAGGACGACCGAATCGATCCGCGGCCCGCGTCGTGCCAGCTCCTCCCACAGCGGATCGGACGACGATCCGATCTGGTCGAGCGCCGCCGCGACGTTGGCGAGCAGGACGACCGGATCGTCGTCGCCGCGGTCGAGATGGACCCAGCCCGCGGCTCTCGAGTCGAGCGCGCTCCACTCCGCAACGAGGGTCGACTTCCCGTAGCCGGCAGGCGCCGAGACGAGCACGATCCGGCTTCGGGACGCCGCCATGCGCCACCGTTTGAGGCGAGCCCGCGGCACCACCCCAGGCCGCACGACGGGAGGCCGGAGCTTCGACTCCGTGACCAGCTCCATCGGCCTCAGAACAGCAGTGCTTGCCATGGCTCCCACACGTTATTGCTCCGCCGCCGTACCAAAGGCAACCAGCTTCGGCCGCGCTCCGCGCTGGTGCTCTCCTTACCGATGGGTGCGTGCACCCCTTCGACGGCGAGATCAGCCTTTTCGGCCGATGCCCTCCCGATCGCCGGCGGCCTAGCGTCACAGCATCGCCGCCATGCAGCCCAAGACCTCTCGCACGACGGTTTCCCTGACGCCGACCGAGACCCGCGTCCTGGAGCTACTGACCACGTACCGGACACTCGGCGGCATCGCCGACGAGCTCGGCATCGGCCGTCCCACCGTCAAGACGCACGTGCAGCACATCTACAAGAAGCTCGGGGTCAACACGCGAGCCGGGGCCGTTCAGCGCGCCGAGCGCACGGGCTTGATTCCGGTTGGAGAGGAGCGACCATGACCGAGTCCGAGTCGACACCGGTCACACGTTCACCGAAGCGCCCGGCGGCGGGGAGCGCGACGACACGCACACGGCGGCCCTCGAGGGCGAAAGCCCTGCCGCATCTCACGCCGGCCGAGTCGACGGCGAAGGGAAGAGTCGAACGGGCCGAGGTCGGGCGCTCGGCGCAGGGCGAGTGGAGCGCGCCGCCCGACCGGCGCGACCCCGTCGATCTGCTCGAGGAGCAGGCGGCCGCGCGGGTACCCGAGCTGATCCCGATTCGCTATGGACGCATGCTCGTCTCGCCGTTCGCGTTCTACCGCGGAGCGGCGTACATCATGGCCGCCGATCTCGCGGGCCTCCCGAGAACGGGCCTGCTCGCCCAGCTCTGCGGCGATGCGCATCTCTCGAATTTCGGGATCTACGCGGCGTCCGACCGGAGGCTCGTCTTCAGCGTCAACGACTTCGACGAGACACTGCCCGGCCCGTTCGAGTGGGATCTGAAGCGGCTCGTCGCAAGCTTCGCGGTCGCCGGCCGCGACCGCGGCTTCACCGCCGAGCAGCGGCGGAAGATCAACCAGACCGTCACCCACGCCTACCGCGCGGCGATGAAGAGCTTCGCCGGGATGGACACCCTCGACGAGTGGTACGCGCGCCTCGAGGTCGACCAGGTCGCCGACGTGTTACGCCGACAGGGCCGCAAGAAGCAGCTGAAGCAGCTCGACAGCACGACCGCGAAGGCCCATTCGAGGACCAGCCTCAAGGCGTTCTCGAAGCTGACGCATCTCGTCGACGGGGAGCCGCGGATCGCCAGCGACCCGCCGACGATCGTTCCGGTCGCCGAGCTCACGCAGCCGGGCGAGAAGAAGACGCTCGACGACTTCCTGCACAGCCTGATCCGGTCGTACCGGCAGACGCTGCCGGGCGACCGCCGGGTGCTGCTCGAGCGGTTCCGCTACACGGACGCCGCGAGGAAGGTCGTCGGCGTGGGCAGCGTCGGGACGCGCGCCTGGATCGTGCTCCTGCTCGGGAGCCGGGGTGATCCGCTCTTCCTCCAGATCAAGGAGGCGCAGGCGTCGGTGCTCGAGTCGTTCCTCGGCAAGAGCGCGTTCTCCAGCCACGGCCAGCGGGTGGTGGAGGGACAGCTGCTGACGCAGGCCACGAGCGACATCATGCTCGGCTGGCTGCGCGAGACCGGAGTCGACGGCGTCGAGCGCGACTTCTACGTCCGCCAGCTCTGGGACTCGAAGGGGTCGGCGGACGTCACGGCGATGAATCCGAAGGGGATGGAGACGTACGCGCAGGCCTGCGGCTGGGCACTCGCGAAAGCGCACGCCCGGTCCGGCGACGCGATCGCGATCGCCGGCTACCTCGGCTCCTCCGACGTTCTGGATCAGGCTCTTGCCGAGTTCGCCGAGGCGTACGCGGACCAGAACCAGAAGGACTACGAGGCGCTCGAGGCGGCAGTCGCATCCGGCCGGGTCGAGGCGGAGAAGGGCGTCTGATCCGGCCGCCGAAGAGCAACACGTGAGCAATCGCTGGGGTACCGGCCGGATCGAGTCGTTCAGCGACGGCGTGTTCGCGATCGCGCTCACGCTCCTCGTCTTCGATCTCGCCGTCCCCGCCTCGTCGTTCGACGATCTCTGGCGCGGGATCGCCCACGAATGGCCGTCCTACCTGGCGTACCTGACGAGCTTCATCACGATCGGCGGACTCTGGATGGCCCATCTCGGCATCTTCCGTCGCCTGCAGTTCGCGAACCCGACGATCATGCGGCTCAACCTGCTCGTGCTGATGGGGGTCGCGTTCCTGCCGTTCCCGACCGGTCTCATGGCAAAGGCGATCCGGGACACGAGCGCAGAGCGCGCCGCGGTCGTCTTCTACGGCCTGACGCTGCTCGTGATCTCGATCCTGCTCCGCGTTCTGTGGGATGCGATCGCCCACCATCCGGAGCTCCTGAATCAGAGCGTGAGCACGCGGGAGATCAGGCCGATCCGACGCGCGTCCCTTCCGAACATCGGCTTCTACGCGGCCGCGATCGCACTCGCGCTGGCGGTTCCGCAGGCAGCCGTGTTCGGCTATCTCGCGATCGCCGTCGCCGCCGTGTGGCGGGCCCGCGGCGACAGGTCGGCGCAGCCCGCAGGGGTCGAGGCCGCCTGACGGACGCAAGCATCCTCTGCCCCGCTTTCGGCGGGCCGGGCGGCCCGCCGAACGGGACCGGAACTCCTGCTTAGACGACCACCACGTCGGTCGGGCGCGCGATCAGGTAGCAGACGACGCCGATGATCGGCACGAAGATGATGAAGATCGTCCACATCGCCTTCGCCCAGCCGCCGTGATCCTGCCGCTCGAAGTTGTCGATGAACACGCGGATGACGACGTAGATCCAGATCACCCATACGAAGAAGATGATCATCCACCAGATCACGTCCCAGAACGTGGGATAGGTTGCGAGCATCTGAGCTCCTCCAGTTCGACGGATGACGTTCGCTCGACCGGATCGGCCGGTCGCCCAACGCTATGACCGCACGGCCGGCTCGGGCATCGGCCAAATAGGCTGAGGCTGTGATGTCCGTCTCTTCTCGGCCTTTTTGGCCGATGACGCACGCATGTCCGCTGTCGTAGCGTCGAGTGCGCTGTGGAACGCAGTAGGCGGTGCGGCCGAGGAGGTCGCAGAAAGAGAGGAACCATGGACAGCGACAACCTCGTTCTCGTCGTCGGCACGTACGCCGATGCCGGGGCGGCAACCGACGACTTCAACACGCTGAAGGCAGGCGAGAAGGACGGCGAGTACCAGGTCGTCGGCGCCGTCGTGATGAACCGGGACGCGAGCGGCAAGGTCGACGTGCACGAGCACGGCGACAAGCTCGTTGCGGGTGGCACCACGCTCGGCGCCGTCGGCGGGCTCGTCGTCGGCCTCTTCGCGCCGCCGTTGCTGGCGGCCACCGCGATCGGCGCCGGAATCGGCGCCGTGATCGGCGCGCTCACCAAGAGGCATCAGGAGAAGAAGATGGGCGTCGATGTCGAGGAGTACCTGCCGCCGGGGTCGTCCGCGGTCGTGGCGGTCGTCGACGACCAGTGGGCCGACAAGGTCGAGAACGCGCTCGTCAAGTCGGACAAGCGGATCAACCAGGCGATCGACTCGGGCGACTACGACAAGCTCAAGGACGCCCTTGAGAAGTCGGACGCCCAGGTCGCGGACGCGATCACGACGTAAGGACGACGGAGGGCGGGAGGGCGGCGCCGCGCCGGCCCTCCCGCCCTCCGAGTCTTCGGGTCAGGTTCGGTCGACCGCCGGAGCGCGTCCGCGTCCCGATCGCGTAGCAGCGATCTCCGAGAAGTGAATTCATCTAGATATGCTTTGCTCGGGCCAACGCCCCGATTCTCTGCCGTTTTAACCGCTTTGGATCGCCGATACTGAAGTCATCTCAGGTTGCCAAACCGTCTCGTCGCTGGCATGCTGTCCCCATGGCGACCGAGCAGCCTCTCTGGCTCCAGCTCGTCCTGCGGTTCGAGCGGGCGATCGGGGTGCCCGTCGAGTCGGCGGTGCGGAGCGACCGCTACTTCGACCTGGTGACCCACGCGAACCGGACCCGGGCGCGTCTGACCGAGATCGCGGAGGGCGTCACGGAGGAGTGGCTGCACGTCCTCAACATCCCGGCGAGCAGCGACGTCAGGCGCCTCCGCGAGCAGCTCGCGCGCGTCGAGCGCCAGCTCGGCCGGCTCGCGAAGGAGATCGAGGACCGCGACGGGCACGGAGAGGCCGGCTCTCGACTCGAGGACGAGTGACGCCGCGTGGCGCCGCGCGATCCCGATCTCGCCTCCCGGCTCCAGAAGGAGGTCGAGCGCTCGGTCCTGCGCGCCCGGAACGGGATCCGCGTCGTCACGGGCGCGAGCAGGCCTCGTGTCGGCGTCACCCCCAAGGACGTCGTGTGGAGTCGCGACCGCGCGGAGCTCTGGCGCTACCGCGGCGACGGCCCGATCCGCCGCGACCCGCCGATCGTCTTCGTCCACAGCCTCGTCAGCCGCAGCTACATCATGGATCTGCGGCCCGGGAACAGCACCGTCGAGTTCCTGCTGGGCGAGGGCTTCGACGTCTACATGCTCGACTGGGGCATCGCGGACGAGCGCGACGCCGAGAACACGATCGAGACGTACGTCGACGAGTACCTCGCGCGCGCGGTCGAGACGGTGCGGCACGAGAGCGGCAGCGAGGAGGTGACGCTCATCGGCTACTGCCTCGGCGGGACGTTCGCGATCCTGTACGCGGCGGGCTACGAGGACGCTCCGGTCCGCAATCTCGTGCTGCTCGCGAGCCCGATGGACTACAGCGAGATGGGTGTCATGGTCGCCGCCGTCCTCGACAGCCGCCTCGACCCGGAGGAGCTCGTCGACGAGACGGGAAACGTGCCGGCGGATGCGCTCTACCGGGCCTTCCTGATGCAGGCGCCGACGACCGAGATCGCACGCCACGCGATGCTGCTGCAGAACCTCTGGAACGACGAGTTCGTCGAGGCGTGGCAGGCGATGGCGCAGTGGTCGCGCGAGCAGGTGCCGTTTCCCGGTGCGGCGATGCGGCAGGTCGTCGCCGACCTCGTGCGGCGCAACGTGCTGATGACCGGGCGCATGCAGCTGAACGGCCGCGAGGTCGACTTCTCCCGGGTGCGCGGCGACGTCCTCGTCGCGGTGGCCGAGAAGGACAAGGTCGTCCCGCTACGGGCGGCGGAGCCGGCGACCCGACTCGTCGGCGATCCCGCCCGCCGCGACGAGCTCCGGCTGACCGGCGGGCACGTGACCTTCTTCGCCGGCCGGCATGCGCTCCAGCGCACGCTGCCCGCATTGACGACCTGGCTCGTCGACCACAGCGACGAGCTCGACCCGGCGAAGGAGCGCTGATGGAGATCCGGCAACTCGAGCTGCGCGACCACGACGCGGTGGAACGGTTCGTCGCGCGCATCCCCGAAGGAGACAGGACGTTCTTCAAGGAGGACGTCGCCGACCGGAAGGTGGTCGCCGCGTGGACGGAGCTCGGCGCGACGCGTTCGGTCGCCGTGGACGGCGGCGCCGTCGTCGGCTACGTCGCGCTCATCCCGCTGCCCGGCTGGTCGAGCCACGTCGGCGAGGTCCGCGTGATCGTCGACCCCGACCACCGTCATCGCGGGATCGGCCGGGCGCTCGCCCGGTACGCCGTCCTCGAGGCGCTCACGCTCGGCCTGCGGAAGATGGTCGTCGAGGTGGTCGCCGACCAGGAGGCGACGATCGCGATGTTCCGGTCGCTCGGCTTCGAGCCCGAGGCGCTGCTCACGGATCACGTCCGCGACCACGACGGCGGCATGCGCGACCTGATGGTGCTCGCGCACTCGGTCGACGACTCGTTCGCGTCGATGGCGGCGGTCGGTCTCGGCGACGCGATCGGCGAGCGGTGAAGCTCGGCGACGGTCTCCGCGTCGCCGACGTCGTGCGCGAGCACGCGGCCGCGCGTCCGGACCATGTCGCCGTTCGCCATGGCACGCGCGAGCTGACGTACGCCGAGCTCGACGACCGCTCGAGCCGGCTCGCGCAGGCGCTGCTCGACGCCGGCGTCCGCGCCGGCTCGCGCGTCGCGTATCTCGACCGCACCGCACCGGAGATCGTCGAGCTGCTCTTCGCGACGGCGAAGATCGGCGCGGTCACGGTGCCGCTGAACTGGAGGCTGGCGCCGGGCGAGCTCTCCGCCGTCGTCGACGACGCGCAACCACCCGTTCTGATCGTCGGCGAGACGTATGCGCCGCTTGCGGCGGAGCTCGGACGATCCGAGGCGATCGTCGTCGGGCCGCGCTACGAGGAGTGGATCGCCGCGTACGACGCGGTCGACCCGCGCGCGCCGGCGAGATCGGCCGATACCGTGCTCCAGCTCTACACGTCGGGAACGACGGGCGTGCCGAAGGGCGTGCTCACGACGCACCGGAACCTCGCCGCCGCGGCGGAGACCTCGCCGCACTGGGAGTTCGACGCGAACTCGGTGAGCCTGACGGCGCTGCCGATGTTCCACATCGGCGGCATCGGCTGGTCGTTCCTCGGGTTGTGGAACGGCGCGACGACCGTGCTCGTCAGCGAGTTCGTCCCGGAGGACGTCCTCGACACGATCGAGCGGCAGCGCGTCACGAATGCCGTGCTCGTCCCGACGATGATCCAGATGCTCCTCGACGTGCCGGGCTCCGCCGACCGCGACTATTCGGCGCTGCGGTCGATCGCGTACGGCGCGTCGCCGATCACGACGCCCGTGCTCACGGCGGCGCTGCGCACGTTCCGTTGCTCGTTCTTCGGCATCTACGGCCTGACGGAGTCCACCGGCGGCGTGATCCAGCTCGATCCGGCCGACCACGACCCCGGCGGGCCGCGCGAGCACCTGCTGCGAAGCGCCGGCCGTCCGCTCCCC